>Ga0194125_10001604_pt1 | contig 38272 bp, 59 predicted proteins | sample TA2KigC250mmetaG_FD_148626 | JGI IMG/M metagenome (GOLD analysis project Ga0194125, IMG submission 148626) | Freshwater microbial communities from Lake Tanganyika, Tanzania - TA2015034 Kigoma Deep Cast 250m | ecosystem: Environmental > Aquatic > Freshwater > Lake | place: Tanzania: Lake...
TGCTAAAGGAGTGTAAATGAAAAAAGAAATAGAAGAAATAATTTATATGCTAAATAACAATTTAAAATATTGGCATCAGAACTTAGCAGGTACAAAAGAACAAGATTTTGCTCATGTAGAACATCTGTTAAATAAAGCTGTTGAGAATATTCTTGATATATGTGAAGCTGAAAACACAGACCTTAAAGCACAACTAAAACATGCCAAAGACCAATGGCTAATAAAATGTAAAGAATTACATGATATAAAAATATTAAAGGAAGGTGAGAAATGAAATATATTATTGATGAAGATGAAATAAAAGAATTACTAAAGCCTTTTGACTCTTACCCTGCATGGCTCAAATCAAAGCAACCTGTAGAGGAGGTTGCAAGTGGGAAAGTAGAATTTAGAGTACCTGCCGATGAAACCTATATCTATGTCGGAGATAAAAACATTGAAGTTTATTTAGAAGATTTATATGGCAAAAACATAAAAATATATGTACAGCAAGTCCAGGACGTAATAGTAACCGAAGATGACGGAGAGTACTAATTAACATAACCGATAATCTGATAAAGTTCATAAATCAGATTAAAGCGGAGATTGACCGCAACGGTTATTGCACCCTTGTTTTTAAGATAGACGGCGGCGATGTTAAAAGATTTGAAAAGGTATTATCAATAAACAAAGATGAAATAGAAAATAAGTAAAATTTAATATAACTCTTGCAATTGCAAATTGAGGAGTGTTTGACGTTACAGTCGGCACTCCTTTTTTATTTGGAGGGAGAAATATGAGAAAAACAGTAACAAAAGAACAGGCTTTTATCAAAAATCTATCCTCAATGTATTTGACCTTTTTGGAGTACATTGAAAACCCTGCAAGGTTTGGCGCAGTGGGGATATTGATAAAAACAAAGCCCGGTTGTAAAGAACCTGTAAAGGCTGCCCTGCTTGACGCATTAAAGGACGTAGATAATAATTTGCACCGGGCAATGTATAGAATGAAGCAGGTCATGGGCTGGAATAAAGACATACCAGACGGCTTAAATTAATAATACTTGACAAAAGGTACGTAATATGGTAAAAATTCTCCAAGATAGATATAATTGTCTAAATATACAATTTAATAATTAATTAACCGCTTTTACAGGCGGTTTTTTTATTTCCTAAATTATGAGTTATCCTATTGTAAATCTACTTAAACTATCAGACTTGCAGTTAATCAATGATGTGTTTGGCACAAAATACAAACGTGTAAAAATACGGGATAGTTTTGAAGAGCAGTTAAGGTATCATCACATGAGCGAGGCTGAATACAATTACTACAAAAGGATAATGGAGCAAAAATTTAAAAGACATTAACCTTAACGATTGGAGAGGTTGCAGGGAGGGTGGGTAGGACTAAGGAGTAGCTATGCCATATAATCCAGCCAGTCCGTGCCGGTATGCCCTGTGTCCACGTATGGCCATAAAAGGTAGTGGTTATTGTGAGATACATCAGAAGAATATAAAAATAGAAAAGGTTAGGCCCGTTGCAGGGTCCTCCACGAGGCCCTCTGCTGCTAAGCGAGGTTATGGCTGGAGCTGGCAGAAATTAAGAGATTGGTATATAAAACAAAATCCATTATGCGAAATGTGTAGGGCTGCGGGTATGGTGTACCCTGCGGCTGTAGTACATCATAAGAAAAGATTAAAAGATAATTTAGATTTAAGATTGTATATAGAAAATTTACAAAGTTTATGTGTTGACTGTCATGCTAAGGTTACAGCAGAGGAAAAGAAAGCTGATAGGAATATTATGCCAGGGTAGGGGTGGATAAAATCCTCCAGGCTTTTTGCTCCTAGACCGAAAGGGCCACCCTCGCTTTAGTTTTCGCAACTTCAATTAAAATGGTATGAAAGTTGAAAAGTTAGAATTTATAGCATCGTTGCCGCCGATAGCTTCAGCAATACAAATTTCTGGCCTCGGGGACGGCGCAATAATTAAACTGGATATTCCAGCAAGTGAGCTTTATTCAATAGTACAACTTCAACTACTTGCGGGAAAAGTATTTAAAGTAACCATTGAGGAAATTAAGGATATAAGAAATGGCAAATCCCAGACCAAAACCAACAGCGCTTAAAATTTTAGAGGGTAATCCCGGAAGACGTCCTTTGCCTAAAAAAGAACCTAAGCCGGCACTTGCACTAATGCCATGCCCACAGTATCTAAAAGCTGATAGTATCGCTTATGAGGAGTGGAACAGGATAGTTCCTGAACTTTATAATCTTGGACTTTTAACCAAAATTGACAGGGCAGCTCTTGAGCTTTACTGCAGCCAGTATTCAATTTACAGACAGTCATTTGAGACATTAAACAGCGAGGGTTTAATCACAACAAATATTCGCAATGGTGATAAAGCTCACCCATCAGCACAAACTGCAAGAGAGGCTGCAAAAATCATAAAAGCCATTGCTGTTGAGTTCGGGCTTACTCCCTCATCAAGAGCAAGAATATCTGTCCCGTCTGAGGCTGTTGATGATGAGTTTGAGAAAATGATTGATTGATATGTATGATGAAAAAAGAGCTGAAAAAGTAAAAAACTTTATAGCACGTCTCAAGCACTCAAAGGGCATATACGCGGGGCAGGATTTTGTATTGCAGAGCTGGCAATGGGAAAAAATTATCAAGCCCCTATACGGGACACTAAATCCAGACGGTAGCCGCCAGTATAGAACCTGCCTTGTAATGGAGGCGCGCAAGAATGGAAAGACAACGCTTGCAGCCGCACTTGCGCTTTATCACTTATTTGCTGACAGGGAGCAGGGCGGCGAGATTTACTCGGCGGCAGTTGATAAGGACCAGGCTAGTTTAGTTTTTAATGAAGCGGCTGCAATGGTTAGAAATAATCCGATCCTTTCCGGCAAGTGTAAAATCATAGACAGCCAGAAAAGGATTGTTCGGTACAAGACCAATTCATTCTATCGGGCAATCCCGGCAGATGCAGCATCAGCGCACGGCTATAATGCGTCATGTATTATTTACGATGAAATGCACGCAGCAGCAAACCGTAACTTATTTGATGTACTTTCAACATCAATGGGCGCAAGGCAGCAGCCGTTGCTCTTGATTATATCAACAGCCGGTTATGATAAAAACTCGATTTTATATGAGCAGTATAGTTATGCTCAAAAAGTATCAAGGGGCATCATTAAAGACAAGACTTTCCTGCCGGTAATATTTGAGGTTGCTGAAAATGAGAACTGGGAAGATGAGGCTAACTGGTATAAAGCAAATCCGGCGCTGGGTACATTTAGAAATCTTGACGAGATGCGCAGTTTTTATACCAAAGCAAAAGAAAACCCGGCTGAGATAAATAATTTCAGGCGCTTATATCTTAACCAGTGGACATCTCAAGAGACTCGCTGGATCGATGTATCGAAATGGGATTTATGTCCATCAAAAATTGATTTAAAAAGATTAAAAGGTCAGGCATGTTATGGAGGGCTTGATTTATCAAGCACAACTGACCTAACCTCTTTTGTCCTGGTATTTCCTGACACCTTAGAGGTGCTGCCGTTTTTCTTTATACCACGTGAACGCATGGCTGAAATTGAAAAGCGGGATAGGGTACCTTATAGCGAATGGGCCAGAGAAGGTTTTATAAATATAACTAAAGGAAATGTCGTTGATTATAGTTTTGTAAAAAAAACAATTATAGATTCACTTGATACTTACCAGGTACAGGCAATTGCTTATGATAGGTGGAATTCCTCTCATATGGTACAGGAATTGATTGCTGAGGGTGATATTAAGATGGTACCTATCGGCATGGGGTATGGTTCTATGAATGCGCCGACCAAGTACCTTGAAGCTCTTGTGCTTGATAAGAAAATTAATCACGGTGCTAATCCTGTGTTAAGGTGGAATTTTGATAATGTAATGATTTCGACGGATTCAGCCGGAAACATTAAACCTGATAAAGCAAAATCAACACAAAAAATAGATGGTATTGTAGCTCTTATTATGTCACTTGACCGGGTAATGCGTAATGAGGAAACAACCTCGATATATGAGACCGAGAAAATTAAGACGTTTTAATTAAGGAATATTTTTATGGAAACTCCAAAATTTTTAAAATGGTTCAGGCGCAGCGCTGACCGCTCAGATTTGCTGAACCCGAAGAAATGGCTACTGGACGCTATTGCTGGCAACAAATCAATAATCAATGTCAGTGTAACCGAAGACAGCGCAATGAGGCAATCGGCTGTATATGCCTGTGTGAGAATACTTGCCGAAACAATAGCAAGTTTGCCCTTGAATGTGTACGAAAGGAAAAAGAACGGCAAATTTAAGTCAATAGAACATTCACTGTATGAAATACTGCACAATAAGCCAAACGAGTACATGACCTCATTTAGCTGGCGTGAAACCATAATGAGTACAATTCTGCTGCGGGGCAATACGGTAAACAATATATCATTTAATGGCAAGGGTGATGTAATAAGGATATTTCCTTATCCTTACAGCCGGGTAACAATAGAGATTAAAAACGGCGGTGTTGTTTACACTTACAAAAATGAAGAAAACTTAAATGAGGTTTTAGATAACGATAATGTGTTTCATATTCCCGGACTTTCCTTTAACGGCATTATAGGCATATCACCAATTACTTACGCAAAAGAGGCAATAGCATATACGATAGCACTTGAGCAGTTTGGAGAGTACTTTTTTGAAAATCGCACTAATGTTGGCGGTGTTGTAAGGCATCCGGGCAAACTATCAGAGACCGGCTCAGATAACTTAAGAAAATCCATAAATGACAGTTATACGGGGCTTGGCAATACACATAAAGTAATGCTGCTTGAGGAGGGCATGGAATTTACACCCATAACCATTGCGCCAGCTGATGCCCAGTATTTAGAACTTAGAAAATTTCAGTTAGAGGAAATTGCACGAATATTTAGAGTTCCGCCGCACCTGTTGCAGGATTTAACCAGAAGCACCAATAACAACATCGAACATCAGTCAATAGATTTTGTTGTGCATTCAATAAGACCCTGGCTGGTTAGACTTGAGCAGGCAATAAACTCAAGGCTATTTAAACCCAGTGAAAAGGGCAAGTATTTTGCTGAATTTGTTGTTGATGGCCTGCTTCGTGGTGATACGCAGTCAAGGTGGGAGGCATACGCAAAAGCAATACAAAATGGAGTTTACAGCCCTAATGATGTATTGGACTTTGAAAATAAAAATCCTTATGAGGGTGGAGATAAACATTTTATCCAGTTAAACATGCAGCCAGTTGAGGCAGTGGGGCAGCTTACAGATGATATTAGAAAAATAGCTGATACTTTAGAAATTAGGGAAGTAAAAGAAAAAGCTGTAACCAGTGATAAGCAGCAACGCAGCGCAAAAGCAAAAGCAAAGGTTGCAAAGGCTTATAAGGGATTGTTTGAGCAACTCACAGTAAGGATATTAAAGCGTGAAATAAAAGACGTAGCCGATATTTCTAAAAAGTCATTTAAGACAAGAGATAGCCAGATATTTAATGAAAAAATAGATTTGTATTACCAGCAGTTCAGGGATTTTATAAGAACGCAAGCACTTCCCGTACTGGAGACTTATTCAAAGGCTGTCTCTGTTGAGGCAGCAGATGAGGTTGGTATAAATCCAGAATTTGAGTTTAACAGGTATCTTGAAAAGTATAATGAGGGTTTTACTGCAAATTATACAAAGAAAAATGTACTTCAGTTAAAAAACGCTGTATCAAAAGCAATAAGTGAAAACAAAGACCCTGTTGAAGCTGTTGAAGCCCTGCTTGACAGGTGGGAGCGTGAAAGACCCGATGATATTGCTACTGAGGAAACAGTAAAACTTGCAGGGGCAATATCGTTATTGGTTTATAAGATTGCAGGCATCACAAAATATAAAGTAGTAAATACCGGCAGTAAAACCTGTCCATATTGCCAGCAGTTAAATGGAAAAATTGTTGGAATTGATAAATATGTAGTGGTTGACGGCCAGCAGCTCGGCGAGGGTGAAAACATAATGACTATAAGCGGAAATAAGGCGCATGCGCCGTTTCATGGCGGTTGTGTCTGTCAGGTCGTACCAGAGGGGTAAATGAAAAGACTGGTTTGTATACAGAGATTTGTTTTTGAAAACAGGACTTATTTTCCTGGTGATATTATTGAGGTGCTTGAGCGTATAGCGAGGCGCTGGGTATCAAGAGGGCTTGCTAAGTATGTTGACCCTAATGAGATTATTAAAAACATTTATACAAAACACGACAAAGTATCTGTTGTCGTACTTGTAAAAGACGCGCTGGATTATGTAAAGAAGTGTATTGATAGTCTGTTTAAATATACAGATAGATTTGAATTAATTATTGTTGATAATGCTTCAGGCAAAGAAACAAAGCAGTATTTAAAAAGCATTAAATGTAATGAATATAGGCTGATAACCAATAAAGCAAATAAGGGCGTATCTTATGGCTGGAATCAGGGCATAAAAGCAGCCAAATATGACTATGTATGTTTTTTAAACTCAGACACTTTGCTAACAGATAGCTGGCTCAGAAAAATGATGCGCGGCTTTAAGTATTCTGATAATGTCGGTATGGTCGGGCCTACATCAAACGGCGGGGCAACAGTAAAAAGCCCGCAGGTGCGCCACGACGTAAAAGCTGAGGATATAGACAAGTACGCTTCGGAGCTGCTTGATGATTATATTGAGGCCCCTGTTGTAGGATTTTGTTTTGTAGTTGCTAAAAAGGTATTTGATAAGATTGGCGGGTTTGATTATAAACGATATGGCCTGGCCTGTCATGAGGATATAGATTTTCTGTTCCGCATGAGAAAAGCAGGCTTTAAATCTGTATGGTCAAAGGGCGCTTATGTACATCACTTTGGCAACCGCACAATGATTGAAATGGGTATTAATGTAACTGAGATTAGAAAAGAGACACAGAAAAAACTTGATGCCAGACGGCTTGAAGAAGATTTATTTGTTGAAAATGACGCAAAGATTGAAAAAATAGAGGTTATATGCGATAGGCAAATCAAAATAGGTTTTGTTACTTACCAGGATTCACACCCACACGAGGAGGCGGCTTCAACAAGAATCAGGGTAACATGGGCGCTGCCTTATTTAAATGCTATTGTATCAGATAAGTATGGAGAGCTTACACTGTGCGATGTCGTGGTATTCCAAACAAGGTATTCGAGAAGCGATGTTGAGCTTGCAAAAGATTTAAAAAAATCAGGTACTGGCATTATAGCTGATTTTACTGACCCGCACTGGTTAAGGGAATACGAGCGATACAATAACGATTTTATAGATATGGTGGGGCTTGCTGATATTGTAACTGTATGCACTGATAAGCTAAAGGCTACATTTGAAAGCGCATTCAATAAAAAAGCATATATTTTAAAGGACAAATTAGATTTAAATTTATATAACAGGGTAAAAGAGCATAAAGACAAAAGCTCTTACAGGATATTATGGTTTGGGCATTCTTGCAATCTTATATCGCTTGAGCTTGCAAAAGATGACCTGGAGCGCTTAGGGGCTGAATTTGATATAACACTTGTATGTGTATATAACAGGGCAAAAGAATTTAATCCAGCGCCAATAAGAAATATAAAAATAGAAACTATAGAATGGTCAAACGATGAGGTAATTAAACAGTTAATTGATTCTGATATATCTATTAATCCAAAGTATGACAATTGGAAATCTTATAAGTCAAATAATAAAACCATAACAGCGCAGGCTCTGGGAGTGCCATGTATAGAGAATAATTTCTATAGCCAGATTAAAGAACTTTTATCAAGCGCTGATGTTAGAAATAAATATGCTAAAGATTGCCGGGCAACAGTAGAAAAAGAATATGATGTAAAATTTACAGCAAAAGAGTGGATAGATTATTCTGAAAGGATATTGTCAGGGGCTACAGAAGAGGTCGAGCCCTTAAAGTCAAAGCAGGACATTACGGTCTATACTTCCATAATCTGGGCTTATGACAGGCTGAGGGATGACCAGTTTATTAACAGCTCAGTAAAGTATAAAGCATTTCTTGATGATGATATTAAATCTAAAGTCTGGGATGTCCAGAAAATATACAGGCAATTTATAGACCCGTCAAGACAGGCAAAAATATATAAGGTGCTGCCGCATTTGTATCTTGATACAGAATATTCAATATGGCTTGACGGTAGAATGGCACTTAATACAGACCCGCAGGAGCTAATAGATAAATATTTAAAAGACGCTGACATAGCTTTATTTGCGCACCATAAACGGGATGATATTTATGAAGAGTACGCAAATGACTCTAAGCATTTACATAGAAAACTTGAGCCTGAATATCTATTCAGAATGCAGGTTGAGCGGTACAGGTTAGAGGGTTTTGCCCCACACAGCGGGCTTTATGAATGCACCGTTATTTTAAGGCGGCATACTCCAGCAGTTAAAAGATTGTGTGAGGAGTGGTGGGCTGAGATTTGCGCTTATACTGTGTGCGACCAATGCAGTTTTGTATATGTTGCAAAAAAGCAGGGTATAAAAATAAACACAATTGGCGGCAGTGTGTGGAATAACAGCTTGATTTTACGGGGGGATCATGTCTAAAAGGGTATTACTTTTTAATCCGCCGTTTGCGCGCATTATCGGACTTGAGCAAGACTATGTGCCGCTTGCATTGTTGCATATATCAACGCTGTTAAAACAACAGGGCTTTAATCCCTTTGTAAAGAACTTAAATATTACAGAGTATCTGGGTTATGTGGATTATCTTAATCGCAAGGTTGGATATGAAAAGTTTATGGACTTGTACCAGGCGCAGAAGTGGGAAATACACAAAGAAGTATCTGAGGCAATAGAAAAAGTAAAGCCCGATATGATAGGTTTTTCCGTACTTACGGCGCAGATAAAGATTGTCAATGATTTAATAGCATATATAAAAAGCCAGTATAACTTGCCGATATTTGTCGGGGGCGCAGGCGCAACGCTTAATACTGAAAAGATAAAAGCAAATATAATTTATAAGGGTGGCATCAATGATTTAGGGGCATTATCAGAAATAGAGCTGTATGACAATGATGTTTTAACTAATTATGCTTTTAGCCTTGAGGATTATGACGGCAATTTATATTTTGAGCATTTGCTTGACAATTACAAGGCTGATGGATTTGGTCATGTGTTCTCAAGCGTGGGCTGTTATTACAATTGCAGGTTTTGCGCTTCACCGGCAATATGGGGGCGCAAGGTATATTTTAAGCCGCTGCATTCTTTTTTAAGGGAACTGGACACGATAGCGGATAGGTTTGAGCCGTCAAAGTTTTTAATATGGGATGAAAATTTTACAGTAAACAATAACAGACTAAGAGAATTTTGCAGATTATATAAATTAAATATACCGTGGTCGTGTGATAGCAGGGTGAGCTCTTTAAATGAAGATAAAATTAAGATGATGAAAGAGGCCGGATGCTATCAAATCAATCTTGGAGTAGAGAGCGGATGCCAGAGGACACTTGACTATTTAGGGAAAGGTCTAAAACTGGACGCAATCAAGGCTACATTTGACTTGCTAAACAAATACGATATCAAAAGTAAGGTATATATGCTCATGGGATTTCCTGAGGAAACCGAAGCCGACATCATGGAGAGTATAGAGTTTGTAAAAGCAAACAAGCCTGATTATGTGACGCTTAGCCTTTTTACTCCCTATAGGAATACATCCCTATATGATGAATGTATAAAAAAGGGCATTATAGATAGCACATATGATGAATCAGACCACAGCCACCAGTCGGGCAGGTTTATAAAGATGATACATCCTGAAATTGATATTGATGAAATAATAAAAGAGGTTGACGCAATAAATGCTAAATGCACTTGAGATAACAACAAAGATAGGTTGTATAAATAATTGCAGTTATTGCCCACAGGATTTGCTTATAAAAGAGTATAAAAAAATAAGCAATATTACATCAATGAGCCTGGACACTTTTACAGGCTGCATAAAGAAAATTGATGATAGTGTAGAGATACAATTTACCGGGATGTGTGAGCCTTTCCTTAATGGTAAATGTATAAACATGATAAAGCTTGCCGCAGTTAGAAATAATGTTCGGGTATCAACTACTTTAATTGGCATGAAGTTTAAAGACATTGGGGCGCTGGAAAAGATTAACTTTGTTGCATTTGATATCCATTTACCAGCCAGCAGCGGTGATAATATAAAAGTAGATAAAAATTATATAGATTTACTCAAGGCTGTATCGTTAAGCAGCATACCAAACAAGCAATATCACTATCACGGCAGGAAACTACATCCCGGTATTGATTTTATAAAAGCAGATAAGGTAAAGGCTCATTCAAGGGCTAGCAATGTAGCCAGTAAAAAGGATAAGGCTAAGACTGGTGTTGTTTACTGTGAAAGGGATTATAAATGCCCTGTGCTGCTGCCAAACGGAGATATAGTTTTATGCTGTATGGATTATGGGCTAAAGCATAGGCTGGGCAATCTTTTAAAGCAGGATATAGCAGATATATATAATTCACAGAATTTTAAAGATATTTGTAATGCCTTAAAACAAGATAGCAACAGTATGTGCCATAAGTGTGAGGCATTTGGCAAAACAAAACTCAAGGAATATGGACTTGAGCATTTAAGTATTTACGAATAAGGAGTTATTATGTCAAAGATATTAAAAGAATTGCGCTCTTATCCTGTTGAGTTAAGGGCAAGTAAAGAAGATGAAAAGCTGGTAGGGCATTCGGCAGTATTTGAGCAACTGTCTGAGGATTTGGGCGGATTTAGAGAAAAAATAAGGGCAGGCGCATTTGCTGAAAGTATAGGGCAAGATGATATAAGGGCGCTGTTTAACCATGACAGTAATTTTGTACTGGGTAGAAATAAGAACAAAACTCTTGAACTTGAGGAAGATGATACAGGGCTTAAAGTATCAATACAACCTCCGGATACACAGTGGGCAAGGGACTTAATGTTTTCTGTTGCTCGTGGTGATATTAACCAGATGTCGTTTGCTTTTGAAACATTAATTGATGAGTGGGATGAGTCGGGTGTTATACCGATTAGGACGCTTGTTAGAGCCAAACTGTATGATGTATCCGTTGTAACCTATCCGGCATATCCTCAGACATCGGTAGGCGTTAGAAGTCCTGAAGATATTTATAAGTCTTTTGAGACAGATAGGCAAAAAATGCTTGAAGAAGAAAATCAGAAAATAACTGAGGTACAACTAAGGAAGAAAATAAAAGAGGCAAATATTAGAATGAAAATAAAGATGTTTCACAGGTAAGTAAACATAAACAATTTAATTAAACAAGGCACTCTTTATGGGTGCTTTTTTATTGCAATCCGCAGGAGTGGATTTGTAGCAATAAGTTTTAAACAGGAGTTTATTACTTAATTGCAACCATTGTAAAAGTTATAAAAGAAAGGCATTTATTATGCTTAAGGAAATTATAAAAAGGATGCAGGAAATAGCATCCGAAGTAGAGGGCATTGAGAAAAAGGAAACCTTGACTCCTGAAGATGAAAAGAGATTTGATGAACTTGCAGTTGAATTCAAAGAGCTTGAGGAAAAGAAAAGGAAAGCTACTGAAAGGGAGTCATCTTTAAAGTCTATCAGGGAGTTTGGGGAAAAACCAGTCAATGACCCTGCAAAACCTGCTGACGGTGGGGAAGTAACTCCTCAGGGGCAGTTTAGGAACTTTGGGGAATTTGTACAGGCTATTGCCTATGAATACAGAAATAGAAAAGCAGACCCAAGACTTGTACAGTTAAGGGAACTTTCTATGGACTCTACAACCAAAGGTGGCTACCTTGTGCCCGATGCTTTTGTTGACACAATCAAAATGGTTTCACTTAGTGATGCTGTTGTAAGGCCAAGGGCTTCCGTTATACCAGCAGGTGCACAGCCTGACCAGGGTGTTGATATGCCAGCACTTGACCAGACTGCAGCCGACGGTACTGGACTTTATGGAGGTATTGAGGTTGAGTGGATTACTGAGGGCGCTACCAAACCTGAACAGGACTCAGCTTTTAAGTTAATTGAACTTGACCCCAAAGAGGTTGCTGGCCATATTATTGTAACTGATAAACTCTTAAGGAATGCCGGGGCTATTGAGTCACTTTTAGGCAATCTTTTTAGGGGCGCAATTACTACAGCAGAGGAAAAGGAATTCCTGGCCGGAACTAATGCAGCAACAAGGCCAACTGGTATTATAACCCATGCTGGCACTATTGCTGTAAACAGGGCAATTGCAGACAGGATTACCTATGCTGATATAGTCAATATGTTTGCCAGCTCTTTTGGTGTTGGTAACTATGTTTGGGTAGCTGCAAAGTCAGCACTTCCTCAGCTTATGCAGATGAAGGATTTTGAAGCAGCAGACAGTGACGCACCAAACCTGGTTTTCCAGCCTGATGCACGCACTGGCATACTTGGTACAATGCTTGGGCTTCCGCTTGTCTATACTGATTTGCTTCCAGCACTTGGTACTAAGGGTGACCTGATGCTTGCAAACTTCGGTTACTACCTTATAAAGGACGGTTACGGTGTTGAAATAGCTGCATCTGAGCATGTATATTTCACTACTAACAAAACCGTTATTAAGGCATTCTGGAACGTTGACGGCAAGCCCTGGTTAACAGCTCCGATAACACTTCGTGATGCTGCAACTGAGGTTAGCCCGTTTGTCGTGCTTGATGTTCCTGCGGTAGGATCATAACATAACCTAATTTGTGAGGGTTGGCAGATGTTGTCAGCCCTCACTTATTTAAGGAGCAATAATGAAGTTTAATGTAAAAAATGAGTTCATATATAAGGGTAAGCGGATATTTAAGGGTGATATTGTCGATATATCTAACTTTGATATTGGCAAGGTAACAAAATTAAATGTACTGGGCGAGCCTGTTAAGGAAAATAATGTTGAGCGGGCAGTAGTAAAGCCAAAAGAGACAAGGAAATCTGAATGAATTTAAAAATAATTACAGCAGCTGCAACAGAGCCCATAAGTTTAACTGAGGCTAAACTGCATTTAAAAGTTGAGAATATCGCTGATGATAACCTAATTACTATGCTTATAAAGGCATCGAGACAGTCAGCGGAAAACTTTACACATAGGGCGCTTGCTTCACAGGTGCTGGAACTGGTACTTGATGAATTTCCAGAAAATGACATTGTACTGCCCCGGCCGCCAGTTGAAAGCGTAACTTCAGTAAAATATAAAGACCATGAGGGAACTGAAACCACAGTTTCATCTGCTGATTATATTGCCTTTACTGATGCGGACCCGGCTGTTGTTGTGCCAGCTTATAGCAAGTATTGGCCGTCTTTTACACCGTACCCTAAGGGCGCTGTAAGGGTCAGATATACTGCCGGGTATAAGACAACTGGTAGCGATCCAAATTTAATTATACCTGAGGCTATAAAACAAGGGTTACTTTTGGCAATCGGTAACTACTATGAGAACAGGGAAGATTTACTGGCAAAGGGGCATATTCCTAAGAGCTTGCCATTGGGTGTTGAATACCTTTTATATCAATATCGTGTTTGGGACTGGTCGTAATGGATATAGCAACACTAAGGCATAGAATAACAATAGAGCAAGTTACAGAAACGGTCAATTCTGTTGGAGAGCCTATAATAACCTGGACAACATTTGCGATAGTTTGGGCTTCAGTCGCACCACTTGACGGCAGAGAATTCTGGGCCTCAAAACAAATTAATTCGGAGGTTACAGGCAAAATAAAAATCCGGTATTTGTCAGGCATTAATACTAAAATGAGGGTATTGTTCGGCTCAAGAGTATTTGATATTGAGGCTATTCTAAATGTCGAGGAACGCAACAAGGAAATGACGCTGCTGGTTAAGGAGCATAATGGTTAGTAGTTGTAGCATAAAAATAGAAGGTGTAAAAGAAGTTACTATTGCTTTACATAATGTTAATAAAAATGTAATAGCTGAGCTTAGGGCAGGTGCAATAGAGGGTGCAAAGATAATAGCAGATAAGGCAAGAGAACTTGCACCAATGGGGCCTACTGGCAATTTAAAGAAAGCAATAAAATATAAGGAAATGCCATATAAGGAAACATCGCCGATTGTATCTATTGCAGCAGTTGACAGGAAAAAAGCGCCTCATGCACACTTAGTAGAATTTGGTACAGTTAAATCAAGGGCGCACCCGTATTTTAGACCAGCATATAGGCAAATGGCAAACAGGGTAAAACAAATAATAACTGAGGCTATGAAAAGGGCAATATCAAAGGCAGGAAAATTATGATTGAAGCAGCACTGAGGACAAAATTACTTTCATATGCGGGGCTTACAAGTCTTATATCCCAAAGGTTATATATTTTAAAGTTGCCGCAAAACCCAACATTGCCGGCAGTAACTTATTTTCTTGTTTCGCAAAACAGGCACAATGATATTGATGTTGCGATGGCAGATATTCAGATAGATACATGGACAACAGACTACACAGGGGCCCAGAATATTATGCAGAATATAAGATTTGCCATACAACGTGAAAAAGGCATATGGAGTAGCATCGAGGTTATAAGTGTAGTATTTGACTTTGAAAATATCGATTATGAACCAGACACAAAAATATATCATGGAATATCTCAGTACAGAATAAAATACCGGGAACAGTAATCCCTTTAACAAATATTAATAAAAACAGAAAAGCCTTGAAGTGAGGCTTTTTTATTTGAAAGGAGTTTGATGTGGCACAAACAGTAATACAACAGGCAAATAAAATCCAGTTCGGATCAGGAAAATTTGAAATCAGCCAGGATGACGGCGTCAGCTGGATAGACTTGGGCGCAATGAGAGGCATCGTATTTTCTGAGGTCTGGGAAGAGGTCAGGGTAATGTCTGACAATGCAGGCGAGGTTAAGGTTGGAATAAAGAACCATTATGCTTCACTATCTGGTGACTTAATGGAGCTTGACCTTGAGAACCTCTCAATTATCAGGGGTGGAATTGACACCTTTTCAGAGATTGCAGGCACGTCTGAAACATTAAAATCAGGTGGGCTTACTACAATGGATGCAATACAGGCAAGGGTAACAAATACTAATGAGGATGATGAGGAATTTAGAATTACAGTTTATAAAGGTTCATCTGCAAAAGGTATTGAAATTACATTACAGCCTGATGACGCTGATGACCCGAATATGATAGGTATAGAGATTAAGGGCACTGTCGATGTAGATAGGACTGCCGGAGACCAACTATTTGAAATCTACTCAGAGCAAGGTGAATCATCTGGTTCATAAATTTAACAAACAGCATGGGAGCTGCCTATACCAGCTCCCCACCTGTATAGGAGGTATTTTAAATGAGCGCAACATTTAAGGATTTTGACAAGTTATTACCTGAGGTAAGGGTAGCAAAACTTGCAGGAAAAGAAATAGACGTTTCTAAGTTGCCGAGCCGTACATCAATAGAAATGGCAGCATTTAGAGACAGTATATTAAAAAGCAAAGTTACAAGTGAAGAAGCGGCATTAAAATCAATTGAAATAGTTGCTAATGCCTGCGCAAAAACTAATCCGGAACTGGACATAACAACTGACTGGCTGCTTGATAATACACATCACGAACAGTTAATAGCTTTCATGGACTTTGTACTTGAGCCTATTAACAAGCCTGACAAGTCCGACAAAAAAGATAAAAAAAAATAAATCCTGTCATTGAACTTGGCAGGATATACAGTCATGTAGTGTACGTTACGGGTTACACTTTTGATTATCTGTTAGATTATCTAACACTCGAACAGGTAATGATGTTATATACCTACTCGTTTGACTACATGGAAAATCAATCGATTATTTTGGTAAATAAAATGGCACAGGCTTTCTTTGGCGCAAAAAAGAAGTCAGTACCAGACAGCCCGGATATTAAGAAAGCAAAACTATTATTTGGTAATAGAATAAAAACTCCAAAAGATAAGGAAAATACATGAGCGTTTTAGGGCGCCTTATTGTAAGTATTGTTGGTGATAATCGAGAGCTCAAGAAATCACTTACCGATACAGAAAAACAATTAAATAAACAGACTAAACTAATTACTGACATCTCAAATAAAATGGCTACTGCTGGGAAGTTAATGACTGTTGGCATAACACTGCCTATTCTTGGAATTGGTACTGCAATGGTAAAAACTGCAATTGACGCTGTAGAGTCTGAGAACCTGTTTAGAGTATCAATGGGCAACATGGAACAGGCAGCAAGGGACTGGTCAATTGAGCTGTCAAGGGCGCTTGGATTAAACCAATATGAAATTCGTAAGTCAGTTGGTATCTTAAATGTTATGTTTGGTTCTATGGGGCTTGCTGAAGAGGCTGCCTATGGCATGGCAACAGGTCTTACCGAATTAACTTATGATATGGCATCGTTTTATAACTTAAGACCTGAGGAGGCTTTCCAAAAACTACAGGCTGGTATAACTGGCGAAATTGAACCATTAAAGAGGCTTGGTATAGTTGTTAATGAAACTGCAATAAAAACTTATGCCTTAAAGAATGGAATTATTGAGCAGGGCGAGACAATGACTGAGCAGGAAAAAATCATTGCCAGGTATCAGGTAATAATGGAGGCTACTTCAGCAGCACAAGGTGACCTGGCCCGCACAATGGAAGACCCCGCAAATCAGCTCAGGAAACTGCGCTCTCAAGCGGAAGAGGCCGCAATATCATTTGGTATGCTTCTGCTGCCCGCTGTGTCAAAAGTTTTAGGAATTTTTGATGAATGGGCACAAGAAATACAGGGGCTTTCAAATGACAAGAAAAAATTTATAATTCAAATTGGTTTGTTTGCTGCATCAATAGGCCCAGCAACTTTTGCAATAGCTAAAATGATACAAGTTGTAGTGGGGCTTAGAAATGCAATTATTATGTTATCTACTGCAGAAAAAACATCAATCTTTTTTAAAGGTGGTGGATTATTAGCAGCTCTGGCTCTGGCTATTATTCAGACAGGTGATAGTGTCCAGTATACGGGTGATAGCTTGCAAAAACTTGAAACCATTATTCATAGAGCAGAGACAGGATTTGACAGATTAAAAAAAGGTAATGAGGAATACAATGAAACAGTCGAAAAAGCACAAACAATAAATGATGAGTTACTTTTAAATATTAAGGAACTTGCAGATACATACCCACTACTTGCAGATGAAGTTATTATTGCTTATGAAAGCTGGAAAAACGGAACTATTACTCTTGATGAGTATAATATTGAATTAAGAAATTTAATAGATAATAAAGATGATTACATAGTTAAGTCGGGAGAATTTGACAGCTCCAGTCAAAAAAATGTAAACAGTATCGAACAATTAACCGATTCTTTAGCCAGTGGTGAAATATCAATAGATGAGTACATAAACAGCATGGCTGGCATGGAAGGCGCAACAGACGATACAACTGGTGCAGTTGATAGCCTTTACAGCTCCATATTTAATTTATTTTTATTAACAGCAGACACTGAAGCTAAAACTGAGGCAATCCGGGAGGGCTTTAAGAAAGTTGCTGAAGCTACTAAGGAATTTGGCGGAGAGTCAGATGAGGCAAAAGACGCTCAAGAGGAACTGATAAGAATACTTGACGGTGAAATCCAAAATACACTGCCTGCATTACTTGAGAAAAAAGGTTTTCTTACTCAGGCTGAAAAAGATTATATAACCGAATTGCAAAATGGAATAACTAAGGCTGGCGAGTGGGGTATAGGTAATAGAAAAGAAATAGAAGAAACCGCAGCACTAATAGAGCAAAGGATAGGCAGGGACGCGGCGCTTATAATGCTTGGTTTTACTGGCCAATTAGATGAGCTTGGCAAAAAAGAAGTTAAACCATCAATAGACCTTGACACAACAAATTTTGATGAAAAATATTCAAACGTAATAAGAAAAATGCAGGAACTTGATAGACGATACCTTCCCGGTTATTCAACTGGCGGTATAGTTGGCTATGCAAAAGGCGGTATTATAGGTCATGACGGATTTATGCAGCCGCTACTTAAGGCTTCACAAGGATTAATTACTCCAAGCTATGATAACGGCGGCATATTATCACTGCTTCATAAAAACGAGGTTGTACTTAATTCAAAACAAACCCGTAATTTAGCTGAGTTAATATTTGGACTTGCAAATACAAAGCATGATGTAGGCGGCGGGGGAGTTAATTACGAAGTAAATATAACATCACCTAAAGCGCTGTCTGAGTCTGAAATAACAAGGCAAATAGATTTATTTACTCGTGAACTTAGCTATAGATTGGGGTATTAATGTTACTGTCTTTTATAAATTCAAATGGTGAATCATTTCCGATAAGCGGAAATTATATATTAAAATCATGGTGGGGATTTGGGGAGCTGCCTGTAGATATACAGTCATCAAAAGCACCATATCAGGACGGCAGGACTTATATAGATACAATAGCTGACTCCAGAGATTTTGGGTTTGATTTTACAATTATTGGCGCAACCAGGCAAGAAGTATTTAATAGGCGTCTTTTAATTACATCACATTTTAATCCAAAACTGGGGCCCGGAACGCTTGAGTGGCAACAGGATGACGGGACTATATATCATATTGATTGCATATCAAAATTATCGTTTCCGTCAGGTGATGGGCAAAGCGCAAATCATCAAACCGTAATAGTACAACTATTTGCTCCCAATCCATTTTGGTACAACCCCACACAACAGGAAAAAATAATGGTGGGATTTGAGGGCGGCTTATCATTTCCTTTTTCCTTTCCTTTTGGTCTGGGTTCAGTTGGAACACAGATAGATGTTTTGAATACAGGCGATGTAGATACTCCAATAATGGTTTATTTTTATGGTGAGATTGTAAATCCAAAAATACAAAACCTTACAACCGATGAGGAAATATCAGTAATACGCACAATAGCAGACGGCGATATTTTAATCATAAATACTGCATTTGGTGAAAAGAGCGCAATGGTGCTTTCCGGCGGAGAGTATATAAATGCTTTTGAATATGTAGACCCTGACAGTGTATTCTGGAAACTTGCTCCGGGTATAAATACTGTAAAATATACAGCATCTTCAGAGGGTGCTAATGCTCGTTGCAGGCTGTATTATTATCATCGTTATTCGGGTGTTTAAATGGAATATATGGAATATATGGATCCGCCGCCTCCGCCGCCAACACCATCAGGAACTTTGAGCGCAACAGCGGCAAATCCAACGGCAGTTAATTTAAATTATTCGTATGCAAACGGCTCAAGCGTATCACTGTTTAGAGGTTCGACGCTGGTAACAACATTTGGCTCTGGCAGCGGGTCGGGTGCATATAATGACACAGGCCTTGAGCCAGATACAATTTACACATATTACTTGCGCAATGGTACATCAACAGGCTCAACACAGCTTGCAATAGCAACCGTTGGAACTCCCGAGCTTCCTGCTGTTGGAACGTTATCAGCGGCAACCATTGATGCAAATACAGTAGATTTAATTTATACCTTTAACGACGGTGTTAATGTATCGCTTTTTAGAGACGGTGAACGCATAACATCGCTTGGCAGCGGCGCAGGTTCTGGAACTTACAGAAATACAGGGCTATCTCCCGATACAAGTTATTCTTATGCTTTAAGAAATGGCACTGACCCAACAGACTTATTACTTGCAAGTTCATCGGCTAAAACATTAAGGACTGTAAGAAAAGCCGCTATTGAGCAGGGCAAAATACTTCCACTGTCATCGCTTGTTACAATATTTGACAGCACGCTTACAAGAATAGGAATACTTGAGGATTATGAATACCTTTACTGGAGTTATAATTTTAGGAAGCCAGGCAGTTTTAAACTAATTGTAAACCGCTATAAATTTGGCACTGAGTATCTTATAAAAGGAAACGTAATAGCTTTATATGTTGCAGGCTACTACAGGGCAGGCATTATCAAGTCAAGACAAATCAGCTTAACGGAAAAGGGCAAACTTTCAGAAAATTATACCATTGTTGGTTATGAGCTTGGAGGATTACTTGCTGAGCGCATAGCACTTCATAACACAGGCGCAGAAACGACAGGGTATGATAGCCAAAATACTTATGCTGAAACAGCCATGCGCCACTACGTAAATGTAAACTGCATGGACGCAACAGATACAAACAGGAATTATCCTTTGCTGTATTTGGAGTCTCCAGATGGCCAGCGCGGAGGCAATATAAAGTATGACGCAAGGTTTCAGAAAATATCAGAACTGCTTGAAGAAATAAGCCTTGCTACTGCAAATCTTGGCTGGGAGGTTGTTCTTGACCCGACAAATAAAAGGATGGTTTTTAAAATCATAGAGGGAATTGACAGAAGTTTTGACAACGGTGAAAACTCGCCTGTTACTTTTTCTCCGAGTTTCGGAAATGTAAGGCTTATATCTTATCTTAACTCAGACTTAAATTCAAAAAATGTAGCTTATGTTGCAGGAAAAGGTGAGGCTGATGAGCGAGAAGTGGAGCAGGTTTCATACCAGGACGGCACTTACTCAAATATCGGCCGCCGTGAAGTCTTTATTGACGCAAGGGATTTAGACAGCAACGATAAACTTATTCAAAGAGGCAACGAGAGGCTTGCTGAACTTGGAGAGGAAAAGGTACTTGAGATTGAAAATTTATCTACAGGGTCGTTTTCCTATGGTGTAGATTTTTATTTGGGAGACATATTAACGGTTGATTATCCTGATATTGTTAGCGCTGATTTAAGGGTGATAGAGTCAATTATAGAAATAGACGCTAAAAACTTAATCCAGAACAAACTTATATTTGGTAAACAATATCCTGATTTAATCAACATTAATGAATATAAAAATAAAAACTTTTTAACTGAAGTTAGGAGATGACAATATGGTTGAGTACAGCCGGTTCTTCGGAGCTGAGGGCGAGCCAGAATACAGCCAGCCACAGTTTGCAGAAGTGCTATCAAAAATATTTTCAAACGGTGTATTTACCGATGTGTTAAACGAGCTTGAAGTAGTAGAGCATGATCCAGCTGCAATGGCAGTAGATATAAAATCAGGTGAGGGTTGGATTAATGGCTACTGGTATCAGAACACTGCAGACCTTACTAAAACACTTGCAGCCGCTGACCCAGACAATGACAGGATAGACAGGGTTGTACTTAGGCTTGATGTAACAGATGAGCTTAAAATATCTGTTGAAGTACTGACAGGTACTCCAGCAGCAGACCCAGACCCCCCAGAACTTACACAAGACAGTGATACGTATGAAATATCACTCGCACAGGTTTTAGTCGGTGATGGCGTAACAAGTGTAACTGACGCAAATATTACTGATGAGAGGGAGTTTGCAGAAGTAAATCATGCTCCTGTCTCAGATGATGATTTGACAGAACAAAGTCTTGTTGTAACTACTATTGCATCAAGTGCAACTCCCACTCCAGCAAGGGCAAGTAAAAAAACAGAACTTGAAATAACAGCACTTGCAGCAGCAGCGGAATTTGCAGCTCCGTCAGGCACTCCTGTAAATGGAGATTTACTATTTATATCAATAACAGATAACGGAACTACAAGAGCTTTGACTTATAACGCTATATATGATGACCCTTATAGTGCAGAGTTACCAACAGATACTACTGCAAATTTAACAATACTTATGTTATTCAGGTACAGCTCTGCAAGGTCAAAATGGGAATTGTTGTTTACAGATGAGGGGGCAGCATAAATGGCAGGAATAGATTCATATACAAAACTATTATTACATTGTGATGGTGCAGATGCTTCTACAACTTTTATTGATAGTGCAACAGGTAAAACCGTAACAGTATCAAGCGGCAGTCCTCAAATTGATACGGCACAAGCAAAATTTGGCACAGGCTCGCTACTACTTGCTAACGCAACATCAGACCAGATAAGACTTGCAGATAGTGCTGACTGGAATTTTGGAAGTGGAGATTTTACTGTTGATTTTTGGATTAGAATACCGGCAAATCCTGGAGCTTCAAATGGAATTATATCTCAGTATACTGCAGGATTTTTTAGAATAGTAATGGTAAGCGGAAGTAAAATTTATTGGGATTGCACAGCAGGTGGTTCGTCAAGATGGGAGCTATGGGGAAATACTGTAATATCAGATAATACATGGGCTCATGTTGCTTGCGTAAGATATGGAAATACACAGAAAATATATGTAGATGGTGTTGCTCAAACATCTACAGGCAACTATGCAGGGGCACTTGATGATTTATCAGGCCCGTTTAATATTGGGTTAGATGCTGGATTTGGAGTTTTATCTTGCTGGTTAGATGAAATCAGAGTATCAAAAGGCATAGCAAGATGGACAACTAATTTTACACCTCCGACAAGAGCTTATTCAAAATCTATTTCAGGCGGTATTTTAAGATGGTTTTATTAACTTTAGAGTATCAAATGAAATGACTTACTTAGACAACATACCTTTATATATTTATGTCCTGCTGTTTGCAGGCATTTTTATTATATGCAGATACATGGACAGGAGGCTCAAGTGAACAATGGACGCCGATTTGAGGATAAGGTAACAGCATCGGATTTTATAAAAATGCCACAAAAAGAACTACTGGCAAACATATATGTGCAAACATTAAAAACTAATGGCACAGTAAAAGACCACGATATAAGGTTGGAATGTATTGAAAAGGAATATATGAACAAAGATGATATAAAAGCAATTTGTGTGGATCTAAAGGCACAATTAAATGAAAAGATAGACTGGAAACCATTTAAGCGTTTTGGTGTTATTCTTACAATTATAATATCACTACTTACTATACCAAATCTTGCGCTTAATATTCTTAAATTTATATCTTTAGTACCATGAATAAAGAACAACTATATTCAGCTCATAATCCAGACAATATAAAAATAAATATCGGTGGCTCATGCGTGGGTGGCATAGGCTCAACTAACTGGGATATGACTTATAATGAAATAAGGATACTACCAGATAAGCCTTTAAACTCATGGCACTTTATACAGGAAAGCATTAACCGCAAAAAACAATTTACTGTAAACATAGACCAGTACATTTCCAGGACAAGCCATTGGTTGCCAGATGAAGCTACATATAAAAATCATGTAAATCATATTTGTAATGAGCTACTTAAAAGAGATAGTAACGTAATAAATTATTGTGATATTACAGTTGATAACGAGCCATTAAAAAATAATTATCATCCAAATACTGATAGCTATATCAAATATGTAAAATGGTGTAGCCAAGTAGCAAAGTCTTACTTGTTTAAAGTATCAGCAGGTAATGAAGAATTTAACCTTGCAGAGCACAGGGTAATAGTGAATGGCTGGAAGAATTTATACTATGAAATGGGGCTGCTTAAAGAGCTTGGCATAATAGACAGGATTGCAATACATATTCAAGGTGCTTGCCTTACAGATGAACTCCGTAAACGCTGGACACAGTTTTGCTTTGGTATAGTAAATGCTTATAAGTTTAAGTTAGAGAATACATTTATTTGCACTGAGGCTGCTTACACTGACCCTAAAAATACAATGTATAGCCATTGGATACCAAAGATTAAAATGGCACTTGATTTAAAATGCAGTGCTATTGGGTTTGTGTTTATAGATTATGATAGCAAATATAATGAGTACAATACAGATTATAGCTGGCTTGCAATATTTAAGGATAAACAATTAAGAGTATCACAGCAGGCATGGAATGATTTTAGAGATATAGCAATTAAGTATAAAAGAATTGAAATAGAGGAGTTTGATGATATGAAATTAAAAGTATTAAAGCCAGGTTCAAAAGGAAACCAAGTTTTATTTATTCAGGAAATAATGAGCCAGGAATACGGATTTGAAAATCCATTGTTTGACGGCATATACGGAAGTTTGACATTACATCAGGTTAAAGAATACCAGTCATCAAATCATCTTACAGTAGACGGCATTATAGGCAAGTTTACAATGACAGATTTAATTAACAAATCATCAGACCCTAAAAAATGGATGAATAGATTGCAAGTATTTATGGCTTATGAGTAAAGACTTTATAAATTTATTAAGTAGCAAAATAGATAATATACCGAACTTTCCTGTACTTAAAAGTTTAGCCATAGCACAAGCCTGTCTTGAAAGCAGATACGGGCAAAAGCATTTTTACAATAACATTTTTGGGATTAAATGTTGGAATGTAAATGCTTATGCAGGCTGTCGTATAGGTCGTACATCAGAGTTTATTGACGGTTCTTATCAGCATAATTTGAGTTTAGCTTTTCAGGTATATGATAGCTTTGATGATAGCTTAAAAGATTATGCAAGGTTAATGAATATAAAAAGGTATGAGCGTGTACGTAATGCTAAAAACTATATTGAAGCAACACAGGCTGTAAAGGATTGCGGTTATGCTACATCACTTGCGTATGTGGCTAATTTAAGACGTATTATAGAGCAATATAAATTATATGAATTGGATAATAAAATGGAAGATTATTATATAACTCCTAATTTTAAAATGAGTGAATTTATCTGCAAAGACGGTACTGAAGTACCAGAAGATTTAAAAATCTATATGGAGATAGTTGCTACTGAATTACAGATGTTACGTAATGAAATAGATAAACCTATTATAATCACGAGTGCATACCGTACACCAGAATATAATAAAAAAGTAGGCGGCAAACCTGCAAGCTATCATTTAAAAATGCAGGCTGCTGATATAAGAGTATCTGGTATGAAACCTTATGATGTAGCTGTATATGCTGCAAGATATACAAACTTTGGAGGATTTGGTATTGCTAATAGTTTTTTACATTTAGATTTGCGCCCAAAATTTTTGATATTCAAATACTAAAATACCTTGCATGGGGTTAAATATTAATCAAGAAATAATTCTATGATTAATCGTGAACCAATATGTTCATTAATCGTGAACATACTGGATTACTGAACATTACCAGACATGTAGTAAATTTATTGTTAATTGCTGGTAACATGCCATACAAACTGCTCCGTATGGAGTAACTGTATGGCATAACTGGGGACAAAATGTCCTCACATGTTGTTAGCTAACTGGTTAGCTGGTAGGGCAGAGCAATAGCGAATAACGTAATACGTATAGGCGTAAGCTCTGCTATATTCCTGCATGGTTTCTGTACGAGCCTAAATGCTTATCTAAACCAGCGTCTATTGATGTCAGCCTGGCTTTACCTGATGGGTCGGGCTGTCTGCATCGGGATAGCAAGCGAAATTCAACGGGTATATACCTGTTGCGCCTCTGCTAACTGCGGCTTTATACTCCGGAATGAATACCGGCACTCGCAATACCAGCGTAATTAACTGGTAGATTGGGTATAAAGGCAGTGGGGTTTGCGGTTATCCTGCAGTATGATTGGCTTCATGCCAGACTGCAAAAACCGCTATAGGATTGCGGCTCTCCTTGCAGGTGTGGTGACAATACTGCCTGCTAAAACCGCAGTCATTCGGAATTTCCGAACAACTTATAGAAAGGCAATATGAATACAGACGTAACATTAATGCGTAAAATCTTATGTAAATTATTCCCAATAGTAGACGGTAAAATTAAATTCAATGAGTTATATTTTTTAGATGAAGAGTTTATAAACTTTATAGAAATGCTACATGTAGCAAATTATCATCCGAGTAAGGAGTAATATGGACGCTTATTGTGAAGCCAATAATCCAAGTCCTTTTAAACGCTGTGATAAATGCCATAAGATTATATCAACAGATTATGGCGTATTTTCAGGTGAGTATTTTTGTTTTAACTGTTTACTCAAAATATTAAAAGATAATAAGGAGTAATATTATTATAGATAAAAATAGTATTGTTACTGCAGTATCATTTGGGGACTTACATGTTCCAAGACATGATATTGAAAGTTTGAATTTATTACTGAAGTTTTTGAAAGTCCTCAAACCCGATTATATTATTGAGGTGGGGGACAGGCTAAACGGTAAATCAGTATCATTTCACTTAAAAGATTTATACACCACGCCCACGCTAAAAGAAGAATTTAAAGCTGCTAAAGAAGTTACGGAACAAATAAATTACGCTATACCGTCAGCAAAAAAAATACTTGTAAAAGGAAATCATGACTTCTGGGTAGTTAAATTTACATGGCAGCACCCCGAACTTGTTGGCATTATTGATTACAACAGAGAACTTGGGTTAGACGACTGGGAAGTAATAGAATATGGCAGTTCGTTTGAATTTAGGGACTTTATATTTACTCATGGATTAAAAGCACGTTCCGCAAGTGGTTATACAGCAAACGCTATGGTTAGTTGTTTTGGCAGAAGTGGTATGTCTGGTCATACACATAGACTGGGCTCTTCGTACAGGACATTTTATGATACAACTCACGGTTGGTGGGAAAATGGTTGTATGTGTGATTTTGCATTGTCAGAAGAATGGTTTCATGAACCTAACCCAAACTGGCAACATGGCTTTAGTATTATTAAGTTTTTTGATAATAAGAAATTTCATGTAGACCAAATACCAATACCAGAACAAGACAAGTTTATATTCTATAATAATAAGTATTATGTATTAGATTAAAGACAAACAAAATTAAATATCAACAACATGAGGGACTGCCCGTAACGGTCCCTCAACCTTTTACGGGGAGGTAAGAGATGTCAATTTTAGAAAAGAAAAGTAATGTGTACGGCTGTTCTTTTATTTGTAAATGCGATACTTGCGGAAAAAAATTCACAAGAAAAGCCACATGGGTAAATAGGACCAAACATCAATTTTGTAATCAGGAATGTGCAAGTAAATATAAATCAATAGAAGTTACCGGTGCTGGTAATGGACGTTGGAGGGGTGGAATAAATCTAGGTCGTACTGACGGGTATATTGCAATCTATGACGTTAAAAAGAAAAAAGGTAGAAGATATAAAATGCTGCATAGACACGTTATGGAACAGTCTATCGGCAGAGAACTACTACCTGAAGAAATCGTACATCATATTAATGGTGATAGAAAAGATAATAGAATTGAAAATCTTATGTTGTTTGCAAATAGTAGTGAACACCAAAAGTTTCATGAGTTTGGTAAGCATTTTAGGGGGGCGTATGGTTCGGTCAGTATGCCTGCGTAGCGGAATTACTGATAACACGAAGTTCAATTCTTCGTCGCCTCCACCAGCTTCCTTAGCTCAATAGGCAGAGCGTCTGTTTTGTAAACAGGTGGTTGAGGGTTCAATTCCTTCAGGAAGCTCCAAGTTTTTGCAGGTTACAGTTCTGGTGAACTGAGAGGTCTCATAAGCCTTTTTAGACGGGTTCAATTCCCGTACCTGCTACCAAGATAAGCTGGGTGGCGCACCAGAGGGGCTGGCTGTATTTGAAGTTAGCCAGCAGATATAGTAATGATGGGTGGGATGCTATATCACCAAGTTATATGTTTATATAACTACCTAATATGGTATATTCTGCTATACACATAATCCCATATTATGGACTTTTATACTACATTATAGTCAATTAATATACATAATGTAGCCGAATATACTACTTTACACTATTGCTGTATTTTACTTTACATTATCGTTTAACAGTATCACATTGTAGTCAATTATATAAGATTTGTAGTCATTTAAGTTGTCAATAAGTTGTCTTTATTACTGCAATGTCCATTATATGCAGTGTATTGCACAAAATACATACCAAATTGTGTAGTGTACTGGACAAAATACACAACTTTATGTATACCCTATGCAGTATAATATCCTGTATTTATGCCATAAAACGCATAAAAACCCCACGAATATATGACAAATATAACCGATAAGGTATATCAATTTAATGCTATTTTAACTTAATGTCAAACCTAACATCTACTTGCAACTTGTAAGGATTACTTACAACTTCAACCATGCGGTAAATATTACATCTATTCACCGCAGTTGGTGCAGGAAATAGCAAAATGGTGCAGTAGATAAGCTCAAAATACTTTGTTACTTGGTGCAGAGTTTCAGCAATAGTTGAAAGGTGGTGAAATAATGAAAAAATTAATCATAGCTATAAAAGCTCTTATGCTAAAGGCAATAGATAGAGTTTTACATAACGATTTATATTGTGCTTATCATGGCATGGATTTTTACTTTGTGTTGTGGGGCTTAGACCAGCAACATTTAAGGGCAAAAATTAAATATGATGAGAATTTGTCTGATAAGGAAATAGAAACACTTGAAAATGTAAGAGATAAACTTTATGAACTCATGGGCGAGTATGGTGTAGACTTTGACCATGTAGAATAGTTACCAATTATGTCTATTAAATGTTACCAATTATGTCTATTCGATACAATTAAATAACACAGCGTGCGTTAAGCGTGCGTTAAGCGTGCGTTAAACATCATAATTCAATATTAACAAGAATTAGGAGAAAGGATTACAATGACTCCACCCAATATTAACAGACCTATTCGAGAGATTGTAAGGGACGGCATATGCCCTGAGTCCGGCTGCGGGGCCCCGCTGCAAATAGCAGGATCATGCCCGTTTTGCCCGTCATGCGGATGGAGCGCCTGCAAGTGAGAAAAAAAAGGTCAGATAAAAAAATAATCTTTGATAAATGCGATGACCTGTGGAAATGGATTATGCACCAAAAGGGTTATTGTGAAGTGTGTGGCCCACCAGAAGAAGTGCCTTATGTTGAATTCGGTAAAACAGTTCCAGGACTAAACGCGCATCATATAGTTACAAAGAAAAATTATAACTTGCGATGGGATTTAAGAAACGGTTGTTTACTATGCATAAAACACCATACTTTTGGTAATCCCTGCGCACACGGTAACGGTTTATGGTTTGATGACTGGTTATGGGAAAACAGGCCAAAAGATTTTATATACTTAACTGACCCGGAACATCAAAAGACACACACGTGGCGCTTATCAGACTATGAGGATATTTATAAACAATTAAGCGAGGTGATATAATGAATACAGCATTAGATTATGCAATCATAGCAGCAATAACAATCGCAATTGTAAACAGGCTAAAAGAGGAACTCCCGGCACTCAAGCCGATATTCTACACGCTCATATCAATAGCAGTAGGCGCTGGCCTGTTTGCTGTAAGCCTGTATGCAAGTGAGGTTGTAAAGGGCTTTATATTCGCAGGCTTGATTGCCAGCGGGATTTACGATTTTTACAAGAAACAATAAGAAAGAATGACAGTCTAAAAAACAAGCCGGTGAAAGTCCGGCCTATAAACTACACATACCACATGAAAATAAAAGTACTGGTATAGTAACAAACACAATTAATATCAATCCAATTTACCATTCTTTTGCCGATAATAGTAAATAAAATCGTAAACATTATGCGGTTGCTTCATGCTGTTCTGAGTCGGTGGGAAAGGTAACCCCTTTTTTGTCTATTGGCTTACTCCATTTTTTAGCCTCTTTTTCACAATGATCCAGAAACTCCCTGTTATCATCAATGAACTCCAACATCTTGCGGAGGCGGTATTCGTAAAAGTAAGTCGGTAAAATGTTAAACAGTCCAGCTATTTTTTCAATCATTTCATTACTGGGGGCAGACTTGGTGCGCCTGTTAATCATATTATAAACATAGCTATTTGCTATACCAAGTTTCATTGATAATCTCTCATAAGATAAATCAGCTTCAACCCGCAGGGCATCCAAAGCCTCTCCAAAACTTTTATATGTTTTTTTCATTTTAACTCCATTCTTATTATTTGTACTGGCAATGCTATATTATACAGCATTATGTTTGTTATTTGTAAATATTTTTAAAAAAAACTTGACATTATAAAAACAATGATTATAATTAACATCATAGAAAACATTATTTATGAGTTTATAGAGAATTCATATAGTAGACATAATATATATTTTATTCTACTCATTATTAACTATGTATTCTTAGAGAGTTTATAGAATGAATAAATTTAAAAATAAATTAAAAGAAGAGGGCAGGACACAGAGATGGATTGCTGCTAAAATAAGCATATCTGAAACAACCTTATCCAAGTATGCCAAAGGCAAAAGAAAACCAAATTATGAAGTTGCTGAAATGATAGCAAAACTATTAAATTGCAAACCTGATGATATTTTTTTTACAAATTAAATACACTTTGTATTCATAGAGGATATAGATAATGTATAAGAAAAAGTACAATTTACAAGAATTAAAAAAGGTCATAGATAAGCTAATTTCAGAAGATAAAAAGTTCATTGACATTACTAATTTGATGTTTGCAGTAGGTTACGATCCACTTGATGTAAACGAATTTTATATAAAGTTTGTTAAGCACAGGATGAGGTATGAGAGAGATAAATAATAAGGCTCAAAATATTAAAGAATTGGCATGTCTGAGCGTCTATAGACAAACAATTAATATTGCGGTTCAAGTGGGGCTATAAATGTATTCTAAGAGCAAAATTGAAACAGAGAGATTTTACTGGGATAAACAAATAGAACGCCACCATACAGGTAAAAGAATAAGACACTTAGCAAGGCAAATTAAAGAGATGCCATATAAAAAATTAGCAGAAAAATTATCGGTTAACAGACGGACTATCTGGGCTATAGCAAATGGACTGGCAACAGCAAGCCAAGATTTTATAAGCAATCTTGAAAGGTTAGAAAATGGAAAACTATAAACTAATTGAAACCTTTTACAAAGAAAACGGCACAACCAAATTTCCAAAGCCAATTACCTTAAACGGCAAGTGCCATATCGGTAACAAAAAAGACTGCAAATATTACGCAGTTAAAAACAATAAGGAAGTTTGTTTGAAAGGACAGTGTTTAACAAAATGAAAATTCTAAAAGCAATAAAGGATTTTCTAAAAGCACTAATAAATGAAATAGCTGAAATACAGGCAACAGATTTATTTATACGCCAACACAAAGGAGGTGAAAAATGAACAGTGTGCAGGCAAAAGAGCGAATACATTTAAACATGGATGCAATCGCCCTGGAGCTTGACACCATAGATAGTTTGGTATCAATACGCAATCAAGCTAACTTCTGCATAAACAATATTGTCAAGCTCATAAAGCAAGGGAGGGTGTCCAACAGTAAATTAGAAAAGTACACAAAACATTCAGTGTGAGGTAAACGGGGACTCAACAGGCGAGTCCCCAAAAGAAAGGCAAGTTATGGAAGATAAAAATATAAAAGAATTAGAAAAAGACATAAAGCCAAATAAGTATAACAACCTTGATGACGGTTCAGATTATTTAAAAGATATGCAATATGACATGGACAGAAAATATGAATATGAAAGGACGGACAGGTAATGGATAGCATAATTTGGTGCTACAACACAGGCTGCCCTAATTGTCTTGGCAAGCTCCCAAAAGGTTATGCTGAGGACAAGGACGGCAGGTTTGGTATATGCAAAAAAGATGAGCTGATACTTGATAAGGATGGCAGGTGCAAAAATGACAGTAACGATTGAAAAAATAAAAATAAACTTTAGTGAGCCACATGTAACATACAGGCTCAAAAACGGCCAGGCAGTAGTTGGTACTACAACAGCACTTGGAATGTTAAATAAGGCGGCGCTGCCGATATGGGGTTTTAACACAGGTAAAGAGCCGATGTTCCAGAATTTGCCGGAAGCTGTAAAAGCAACCAACACTAAACCATCAAAGCTCAAAAAGGGTGAGGCTATGGTATGGGCTTTTAATGTCGGCCAACAGAGAAAATATGCAAGCCTTTACGGTAACAGGGATAAGGCTGCAGATATTGGATTTATTGCGCACGAGATACTTCGGGCCCGGGAAATGGGCGCTGAGATTGATAATTCAAATATTGCGCCTGATAACTGGGAAATAGCCTTAAAGTGTGTTGCTTCACATGACAAGTGGTTTGAGGGTATGCAGATTGAAACGATATTTTGTGAAAAAGAGATGGTAAGTGAGGTTTATTTATATGGCGGCAAGATTGACAAATATGCCTATGTAACGGGTGAGGAAACTTTGATTGACTATAAGAGCGGCAAGGATATCTATGACGAATATTTTTACCAGTTGACCGCTTATGTAAATTTACTACTTGAAAACGGCCATTCTGTAAAACGGGCAATCATAGTAAATATGCCAAAGACAAAAGGGGATAGTTTCAAAGTGGACTCAAAGAGTGTTGAGACATTATTTGAGGCCGGTTACTTTGATATGTTTTGCGCAGCAAAAGACGCTTATTACGCAAGTAAAAAAATCAAAGCATATAAGGAGGTGTTATAGAAATGAATATTTACCAAAAGCTAATTGAAGTCAGAAAAGCAGTCCCTTACCTGAAAAAAGAAAATGAGGGCTATCAATTCAAATTTGTATCAAGCTCCCAAACATTGGCATCGCTTAAAAAGAAAATGGATGAGCTTCAGGTTTTGCTTGTGCCATCCATAACATCAAAGAACTTATTTGAAAAGACCTTAACAGGCGCAAAAGAGCATTTAACAGAAATAGAAATTGATTATACATGGATTAACGCCGAAGAGCCAAATGAAAAAATAACATGCCACTGGTATGGACAAGGGCTTGATACTGGAGAAAAGGGAGTCGGTAAGGCGCTCACGTATGCTGAGAAATATTTCATGTTAAAGTTTTTCAATATACCCACAGACAAAGATGATCCTGACAGCTTCCAGGACAAAGTAGACGGCAAAAATGTCAAGGGCCATAAAGCAGGTGACCAGACAATCTTAAAAAAGAAACTCATGGAGCAGTACAAGGGCGACAAGGCAAAAGCCAAAGCTGAGTTTGACAAGATAATGGCGCTGCAAGAGCAAGAGGATATTGCAGCCACTGAAAAGGAATTAGAAAAGGAGTTAGAGAATGAGCGTATATAACAATCAGGTAAAACTATTCGGCAATCTTGGCAAGGCTGCTGAGATTGTTGAAAGCAAGGCCGGGACGGTAGCAAGGTTTAATTTAGCCGTTTACCGTAGCGGCAAGGGTGATGAGGCAGTAACAGACTGGATACCCATAGTTGCATGGCATGACCTTGCCAGGGGCGCTGCTGAGCTTGACAAGGGCGCAAGGGTCATCGTTACAGGCTCAATACAAACCCGTAGCTATGAGACTGAGGACGGCGTAAAGAAGTATGTTACTGAGGTAATTGCAAGGGAGATAGGCAAGGATATATCGATTAAAAAAGATGATGAGGACGAAGTACCATTTTAGCAAACGGCTGCTCTATATGGGCAGCCTATTTTTTAAGGGGCGGCAGTGAACACTAAAACATTTATAGCATTTATCATAGGCACAATAATTATTTTATCAATGTTAATGTATTTTGTAGTGAGGTGAGAAATGTTTTGTCCGATATTGAATAAAGATTGTATTGAAAATAAATGCGCCTGGTGGGTTAAGGTAATAACCTGGACTTATCCAGATGAATCACATGATTATGAATGCTATTGTTCAGTAAAAGCAATAGCGATAAGGGAGTCTGAATGAAAAGATATTGTGATGAGAATTGTAATAAATGCCCGATAGTTGGTCATAAAAACAGCAGGCAATTAACATACGTTATGAATAGACTTTATGACAAATTTGGCTCTGAGGCTTATCAAATAATACAAGAGGCATGCCCAAATATGACAGTGTGTTATGACTGCCGAATAGATGATTTTGTACACGTTAGTGATTGTACAATAACGGAGGTTTAGATATGAAAACATCAACACTTAGAATAATCTCAACAGCATTAATATCTGCAATAATCGTATTTATCTTAGTAGGTATATCTGTACCTAAAATAATAAGACTTGAGAAAAATAATGCAGATTTACGCAATTATATAAAACAGCTTGAGGTAAATATCAATGTAAAGGATATGCAGATAAAAGATTTACAATCCGAACTCACAGGCGCATATCAGGAAATGGAATATTATGCAATAAAGTATCATGGTAATGCGCTGGCTTTATATGAGCTTGAGGATAGATACAGGGTAACAAAGAGTTATGCAAATCAAGCTGAGTTTGTATTGGTTAATTTAGGTTATGAGTTTAGGCAGGTGGATTAAATGAACAAAACAAAAATAGAGTGGTGCGATTATACAATAAATCCAATTAAAGGCTTGTGCAGAAATGATTGCTGGTATTGCTATGCTAAAAGAATGTATAAGCGTTTTAAATGGGATAAACATATAAGACTGGATTTATCAGTATTTGATTTGACATTAAAAAACCCTTCCAGAATATTTGTTGGTTCAACACATGATATTTTTGGAGACTGGATTCCGTATCATTGGATACAAGAGATAATAAATATTATTAAAATTGAATGGAGTGCGCATACCTTTATTTTCCTTACTAAATATCCTAAACGATATGTCGAATTTTTATTCCCTAATAATTGCTGGTTAGGAACTTCTATAACTGGAATAGAAAATAACCAATCTCATTTATGGGGCTTATTTTCAGGAATGAATAATATCAAATTTATAAGTTATGAACCCTTATTGGGTGAACCTGATATTTTACCCAGCTATTTAAGTAGACCAAATTGGATTATTGTTGGTGGACTTACACCAAAACCCATGCACAAAAATTGGTGGGTGGAGCAGTTAATAGATGAAAATAAAAATATACCAATATTCCTTAAAGACAATCTTAAATGGGGGGAGCAAATACAACAATTCCCAGAGGTAAATAAATGAAATTTATATTTATATCAATGTTATACATTTTAGCAATTATAGGGTGGTGGTATGGCAGGATACATAAAACTCTATAGAAATTTACTTGATAATCCTGTTATGCAAAAGCCTGATTATTTATCGGTTTGGATTTATTTGTTACTTAAAGCAAACCATAAAATTACAACATTTATTTTTAATAACAAAACAATAGAGCTACAGCCGGGACAATTGGTTACAGGCAGGAAAAAGTTATCAAGGGCAACAGGAATATCAGAAAGCCAAATTTATAAGATTTTAAATTATTTTGAAATGGAACATCAAATAGAACAACAAAAGAACAACAGATTTACCTTAATTTCAATCTTAAATTGGCAAGATTATCAAGGTAATGGAACAACAAAAGAACAGCAAAGTAACAGCAAAGTAACAACAACAAGACAGCCACGTAACACATACAAGAATGATAAGAATGTAAAGAATGAAAAGAATAGTATTATTTGCTCTGACTTGAAAGCCAAATCAGAGCCGCAGCCGTCAATCAATTTCAACTTTGATACATCAAAATGGGAGGGCATTACAGACAGTGACATTGACCTATGGGGCAAAGCATACCCGGCAGCCGTACTTGATATTGAGTTTGCAAAAATGAAAAGCTGGATACTTGCAAACGGCGCAAAGGGCAAAAAGAAAAACTGGCGGGCTTTTATAACACGCTGGCTGACTAAGTGCCAGGATTATGGAGGGACTAAAAATGCAGACGTTAGATGAAACATTATACAAAATACCATTACAGTATGAGGCGTTCAGGCAGCACTTCAAACCCACTAAAGCGCAAATAAAGGCGGCGCATTACAAAACAGGACTGTCTGACTATGAGATTATGCTAATACATGCCTATTCGGTACAGCGTGCCTTTGAGCGCCTGGAGAAATTAGATATTAAGCCAGTTGACCGTTTCAGGCTTGAGCATGAGTTTTACTGGCTAAAAAGCTGGCATGAGATAAGTGTTGATGAGTACGGCAAGACAATTAATCATTTGGTTGAGGTTTGCGCATGGCATAGTGAAAACGGCTTTTTCTATTTTGCTGAGTGGATGCTTGAGGCTGAAAAGGTAATTTATGACCGGGTGCTGGATTTTCTATACAAGGGGCGCAGACAGACTTTTGAAAAGAAACCTTATGATGATATTAAACAAAGGATTGGTGATATATGAACTGCATCAAAGACAGGAAAATTGAAGTATTGCAATCCGCAGCAGGCTATTATATCGGCACATTTGATAATGGCCCATATTGCCGCATAAGTGAGTGCTACTACAAGACCAGGCGGCAGGCACAGGCAGCACTTGACAGCCTGTCGTTTCCTTTCCGCACATTCTCGGCTGAGATACAATTCTGCAGCGGCGGTCAATGTATATTTTTAGATTATGCAAAGGAGGCATGAGTTGGAGCTTTATAGAGACCATTTTCAGAATTATAAAAAATATAACATACCTAAAGCACAGTTAATAATTGCAGATATTCCTTTTAATATTGGTATAAATGCATATGCTTCAAATCCAAGCTGGTATGTCGGTGGTGATAATAAACAGGGTGAAAGTAAACTTGCTGGCAAAGGATTTTTTGATACTGATAAAGATTTTAGGGTTGCTGAGTTTATGCACTTTGTAAACACTATGCTAAAAAAAGAGCCAAAGGGTAAAAGTGAGGCTGGCTGCATGATTGTCTTTTGTGAATTTGAACAGCAGTTTATGTTAATTCAAAAAGGTAAGGAGTACGGCTTTCCGAATTACATTAACTTAGTTTTTAGGAAAAACTTCTCAGCACAAGTATTAAAGGCAAATATGAAAGTAGTTGGTAATTGTGAATATGCTGTTTTACTTTATAGAGATAAGCTGCCAAAGTTTAGAGGTGGCGGTAAAATGGTATTTAACTGCATGGACGTTGTAAGAGATACTACTACTCCCAAAATACACCCGACACAAAAAAGCATTTACACTTTAAGAAAATTAATTGAGATATTTACTGACCCGGGCGATGTTGTAATTGACCCGGTTGCTGGAAGTGGTGTAACTCTGCTGGCAGCTCATCAGCTGGGGCGCAAGGCTTATGGCTTTGAAATTAAAAAGGAGTTTGTTGACGGATTTTATAACACGCTGGCAAATAACGTACAAACAACAATATTTCAACAGGTAGCTCCAAAACGTGAGCCTGTAATGGCAGGGAGTATGTTTTGATTATCAAAGAGCAAAAAATACCATATAAACATAAATATTTGAGAGGCTTGATATTGTTTTTATTACATCAAATCAGGCAGCTTGAAGTATTTGAAAAAAGACTTGTAAATATTTTAAGGAGAATTGATTTAACGTGATTATCAAAATAACACAAAATAATTATGGCAAAATGGCACACCTTAAATGCGATAAATGCGGCAAGGAGTTTAAGCGTGCTTTTGGTCAGACAAACAAACACAACCACTATTGCAGCCGTGCATGTGCAGGTTCTGGCAGACCTGACGCAGATTTACATAATTGCATTATTTGCAATAAGTTAAAGGATAATAGCTTTTATGATAAATCCAGCACACGTCCATTATGCAGCAAAGCATGTTATTCTGTATGGTTTGATAATCATTATGCAGCCTGTAATAAATGGGAGCGTAAAGGCATGCCAAATAACATGGGTAATGATGTTAGTAAATCTAATAATGTTTTTTATAAGCAAGGCAGGTTATTGTATAGCAATTTGCAGGGAGTGTATTAATGAAACCATATTACGAAGAAGAAAATATAACAATTTATAACGAAGATAGTATTGAAATTATGAAAGAATATGGTAATAGACATTTTGATTTATGCCTCACTGACCCTCCATTTGGTATTGGTAATTTTGTCCAAGTTTCTGGGAACATAAGAGGTAAAAAGGTAATTTGGAATAATAATATCCCAGCTGCTGGTTACTTTGAAGAGATGAAAAGAATATCAGAAAAAAGGATTATTTGGGGTGCTAATTATTTTAATTGTTTTGAAAATGGTGGTGCAATAGTTTGGGTCAAAAACCAGCCATTACCCAATTTGAGTAAAGCAGAGGTAGCAAGTTGTAATTTTTATAAAAAAACTGAAGTTTTTAATTTGACATGGACAAACTTTGTTAATACAAAAGAAACAAAACACCCATGCGAAAGACCAGTAGAACTATATGAGCGTTGTCTTTATTACTCTATGCCAGTAGTTTCGGTCATAGACCCCTTTATGGGAAGTGGTTCGACAGCTGTTGCCTGTAAATTACAAAAACTTATTTATGTTGGTATAGAAATATCAAAAGAATATTGTGATATAGCAGTAAAGAGATTAGCACAAGAGGTACTGCCGTTATGAAGCAAGGCAGGTTAAATATAAATTATAATTGGGGTGTGTAATGTATCAAAAATATAAAAACAAAAACAAATATTGTAAATATCCTTTTGAAAATGAATCCTTAGGCTACTGCTGGGGCTATGCAAACATGGTTGATAAAAGTGCAAGTGAAGCTGAAATAAAAGCTAAATGCAGTATGGTAGCTTCAGAGGATATACAAGGTATTTGTAAAAAAGGTGAATATTTATGTGAATATTATAAGGAGATAAAATGGAAAAATATATTGTAA
>Ga0194125_10001607_pt1 | contig 38251 bp, 45 predicted proteins | sample TA2KigC250mmetaG_FD_148626 | JGI IMG/M metagenome (GOLD analysis project Ga0194125, IMG submission 148626) | Freshwater microbial communities from Lake Tanganyika, Tanzania - TA2015034 Kigoma Deep Cast 250m | ecosystem: Environmental > Aquatic > Freshwater > Lake | place: Tanzania: Lake...
CCAAGTGGGGAATTATTCTGAAACTAACTGGGGAATTCTTTTGGAACTAAGTGGGGATTTTCGCTGAAACTCGACAAGTATGAGTTGCAAAGGGATAAACCATGTATGCGAGACCTAATTGGTAGAGCCTAAAGAGTCTTTGAAAAGTGGGAGTATTAATTACAAGAAGTTCGTGCGGTCTTATATAGATATCATAATCTGGAACTCTAAATTTCTTCATAACTATATCACCTTTAAAAGTATAATTATTATTAAAAGTATAATTATTATCGCAATATTTTACAATATTTTAAAAAAAGTCATGGAATATTGGAATAAGGGGACATCCTATAGTCCCCTGTCAAGTAAGAAATTATCTTTTTTGATTTTCATTTAAAATCGAGCAATTATATCTATTTACTAAAATATGAATGTACTACTCCTCTGAGTCTTTGACAGACTTCTGTTTTTTTGCTGGCGAGTCTCTCACCCTTTTTGGAACCATGCACCTTATCGTTACGATTATCCGGCATCTCTGAATATATAATATAATATAATATAATAAGTAATATAATAAGTAATATAATAAGTAATATAATAATAAGTAATATAATATAATAAGGGGATGTTCTTGACTAAATGAACTAAAGTGTTAAAAGAGCCCTGCGGTGTCGCACCTTGACTTTCGGGCGGGTGAAGAAATCATGCGCCCTTTGATACATTCTCAAATGCATTTCGATAGGCAGCCGTTCAATATCGCTCCCACTGTCAAGGGTTAAAAAGTAAGACAGTGCTGCAGTGCTGTATAAAGTGAATTTAAGCCTTGCTGTTTTCCACCACAATATGGATAATAAAAGCATGAAAGTGGTGGAAAAAGATAAGGTTATCAGTGGCATGCTTCAGGACGAATTGAAGCGCTGTCAGGAAATGCTTAACAGCCTTGAGAAATCTATTTCCAAGCTTCCGAAAGGCGTAATAAATGAGCGAAAGAAACAGTATAAGAACAAGGTGTATTCCTATTTCTACCTGAAATACCGTAAAGGCAAAAAGGTCATCAATGAGCATATACCAAATAATCACGTCCAAGAATTATTAAAAAAGCTTGAAATGAGAAAAAAATATGAGAAGGAAATTCAGTCCTATAAGAGCAAAATTGCTTATCTGAACAAGATCATGAGTGGTGGTAAAGGACGAGGGTATGCACATCACAGTAAAGAATAAGGATATCTTTCCTGTTGAAGTTTGGGAGCTTTTGCAGGCTCTCCACTCGGTAGGTTTCTTTGAAGAGTCCATGCTCATTGGTAGCTGGGTTATGCCTTTATATCAAGAAGTGTTCGGAATAAACTATACACTTCGGACGCTGGACATCGATTTTGCAGTCAAATTCATTCATCCGGGCAGGGATAGAAAAGTGGATATCGAAAAACTTATCATCGATCTCGGATATATCCCTGTGATTATGCAGTCGGGCATTCGCAGGTTTACCCGTGAAAATTTCACTATTGAATTTGTCATCCACAGGAAAGGCGGAAGATATGATGACGTTGTGTCAGTCAGAAGATGGAATATTACTGCTTCTCCCCTTCCTTTTGTTGATCTCCTTCTAAGTTTCCCTTTCATTGCTGACTTTGGTGATTTCGAGGTGAGGGCGCCGATTCCTGAAGCCTATTTTGTACATAAAATGATTATGTCACAAAGAAGACGAGGTGAAGGCAAGAAGGATAAAGACCTTGAGCAGTGTTCCATCATAGCCCGTAAAATTGATCCTGACAGATTGAAGGCAGTATTTGAAACATTAAAGATCAGCAAGAAGACTCAGAAAGTGATTCGAGCCTCATGTGAAGCGATCGACTTTCCACCACAAAAACTTGGTTTATAATAGTCCTGTGGTGTAAAACATAAAACATCCCTGCGGTGTCGCACCTTGACTTTTCGGGCGGGTGAAGAAATCATGCAGCCCTTGGGGACATTCTATAATGCATTTCGACGGGTAACCTTTCAATATCGCTTTCCGTTATAACTTTTTCAAAGAAACAAAGAGTGAGAACGCATGACAAAGCCGATCAATGAAACACAAATTTTGAGAGGGGAAAAAGTAGAGCATTTCTTTGCCGGGGTTCGGAAGAACAAGAGCAGGAAGGTTTCCGATAAGGAATACAAAGGGCAACCCTAACGCGTGCTCCGGATAATTGGCTTTTGCGAAAGCGCATCCAGTATTTCGATAAGCCGCGGTCTTCTCCGGTTAGCCTCCTTGAGCTGCTGAAGATAGGTGTCCCATTCGTTTGCTCTGCCAAGATGTGTAAATATTTTCTGAGCCTTTCGCAGATGCGCAGCACCTTCAGCATAGGCAGCCACATTGACCTTGGAAATATGACTTTCGGCGATTTTTTTCCAGATTTCGACTGCTTTGTCAGGATACTCACGCGCAATCGCCGTTGCCACCCTGTCTTCAAGATTATCCCACATCCAGTCTTTTCGCCTTTGTTTGTGGACATCGTACCACTTCAATACGTCATCAACTCGTTTCTCGTGGATAGCAATCTCGATCAGGACAGATGTAAGAGGTGGATTCCCTTCTCGTGGACTAACAGACTTCTCAAGCCCCGTATCCGGCAGGGGCCAGTCCATACGGTTTTCTAATGGTCGTTTCCCGGTCTTGAGAAAATGCAGAATCGCTTCTCTTACCGGAGGCCAAACTTTTGCCTTCTCAGAAGCTTTTTGGAGTTCCTCAAATGTATTAAGACTGGGCTTCTCGAAGAACGCATCTGCACAAAGTGCTGCAACAAACAGCCAGTCCTTTCTAAGACGCCGAAAAGGAAAGAGCCCTGCGGTGTCGCACCTTGACTTTTCGGGCGGGTGAAGAAATCATGCGCCCTTTGGCACATTCTATAATGCATTTCTACGGGCAGCCGTTCAATATCGCTTCGGTCATAATGTTTTCAAAGAAATAAGAAGCAGAACACAATGGCAAAGCCGATCAATGAGACGCCAATTTTAAGAGGGTCTACTACCCGTAGGGAAAGAAGCCAGAATATTTCTTTGCCGGGGGGCGGAAGAATGGAAATGATTTTTTATTTATAAATCTCGCTTCTGTGGCCTACCTTATGTACAGTTATGATCTTTTGGTCACGATCAATTTCATAAATAACTCGCCAATCACCGATTCGCAACTTAAAAAGTCCTTCATAGTTCCATTTGAGAGGTAGAGGCGAAATAGCTTCAATATTCTGGGTAAGCCATTTGAGTTTGTTTAAAATTCTTTGAGAGACCGCTTTATCAAGCGATGGAAAGGAGATCTTCCCTTCATCGCTGAATTCCAGCCTATAATTTACCACTTGAGTCCTAAATCAGAAGCTACTTTTTCAACAGGAATTCTTTTCTTAGATTTTATTGATCTCTTTAACGATTCCTCGACTTCAGGCTTGAGTTCCAAACCATAATCAGGATCAATAAGTTCCTGTAAGGTGTCTCTGATTAGAGACTTAAGCTCTCTAACAGTCATGTCACTGACTTTTTTTTCCTTTACGGCTGTAGACATTTTTATCCCCTTTCGGTATTGAATATATACTATTTTAACCGAAATGAACAGGATACAACATGCTAAATGTCACAACTTTTTTATACCTTTACCTTTAGGGATATACCTTTATGTTTCCTACTTTGCTTTTCTACGGGTAGCCGTTCAATATCGCTTCTGTCATATTGCGGGAGAGCGGGAGGCTGAATCTTTTTCCAAAGAATGAAATGTTCGGTCTGACTTCACAAATCAGAAGAGCTGCCTTATCTGTACCAACAAATATTGTTGAGGGATATGCGAGAAGAAGTAAAAAGGAGCTCATCCAGTTTATAAATGTAGCATTAGGGTCTCTTGCAGAAACAGAGTATCTGTTAGATTTTTCCATAAGGCTCGGTTACTTTAAGCCAAATGATAACCGAATAGAAAACCTGATTGAAGAGGTCGGCAAGCTTTTGTGGAGTTTTTACCGCTCTGTCAAAGCTTCCTAACTTCCAGACTTCCTGACTAAATGGTGCCGGGGTTCGGAAGAACGAGAGCAGGAAGATTTCCGACAAGGAATACAAAAGGTCAATCCCCATTTTCGAGGGGGAAAGAAGCGGAAATATTCTTTGCAAGTTGCCTTTTTGCTCTTTTCTTGACAGAAAATGTTTATACATTTATTCTAACAATAAGGAGGTAGATGATATGAAATTCGTTAATGTCAGGGAATTCAGTTCCTCAGCAACAAAGCTCCTCAGGGATGATGTGGAAAAGGGGGTAAAAGTAGTAATCACAAAGAGAGGCAAGCCGGTCGGCCTGATAATTCCATTCAAGGATAAGATTGCTGTTGCCGAGGCATTGCTTGAAGAGGCAGACGCCTTGCTTAAAGAGAGCGGACTTAAAGAAATTGATCTGCTGAAAACGCTCGAAAAGGTAAGAGAAAAAGTCTATGCCTAAGGTTGTGATAGATGCAAATGTTATCGTTTCAGCACTGTTCGGGGGCACACCGAGAAAGGCATTTTTAAAGGCATTAAGAACATGCGATGTATATATTTCTCCTGAGATAAGGCTTGAACTAAGAAGCCTGCTGGATGAACTTGAAGATAAGTTTGACAGATACCGGATCAGGCGTCTTCGCTCTATAGTTTTCAACCTCCTTTCCGGCTCAAAAGAGGTTGCAGCAAGCAAGAAGATAGAACTCTCAAGGGATAAAAAAGACAATGCCTATCTGAACCTTTGTCTGAGAGTAAGGGCGGACTTTCTCTTGACCGGAGACAAAGACCTCCTCGAAATCCCTTCAAAAAAACTTAAATCTTCAGGATTAAACAGACTCAAAATAGTCTCGCCGGATGTGTTTTTGTCTGAATCAAAATAAATATAAAACTTTGGGAACGTTGTTACTAAGATTGTATTTCGACTGATAGCAGTTCAATATCGCTTCTGTCATACTGCGGAAGTTCGGTTAGGGTTTCTTGCAGAAACAGAGTATCTGTTAGATTTTTCCATAAGGCCCGGTTACTTTAAGCCAAATGATAACCGAATAGAAAACCTGATTGAAGAGGTCGGCAAGCTTTTGTGGAGTTTTTACCGCTCCGTCAAAGCTTCCTAACTTCCAGGCTACCAGACTTACTGACTAAATAGTGCCAGAGTTCTGAAGAACGAGAACAGGAACGTTTTATGTATCCTCGAGTTTGATTTTTAGAGGTGCAGCATGCCATATTTTTTCGTTGTACTCACGTATGGATCTGTCCGATGAGAACTTTCCCATCCGCGCAGCAGTGAGGATTGACATCTTCGTCCATTTTTTTTGATCTTTGAACGCCGTACTTATGAGGGCTTGACAGTCAATATAGGACTGATAATCAGCAAGGATCATGTGCTCATCGCGGCGGAGCAGTGAGTCAACCAGAGGCTTGAATAGGTCTAAGTCTTTTGGGGAAAAGAATCCAGAACTGATAAGATCTATCACTTCTTTCAGGTCAGGATTAGTATTATAGTAAGTCATAGGATTATAGCCCCGGGATTTCATGTTATAGACTTCTTCAGCAGTCAGACCGAAGAGGAAAAAGTTTTCGGCACCCACCTCTTCACGGATTTCTCTGTTAGCTCCATCGAACGTCCCTATCGTCAATGTACCGTTCATAGCGAATTTCATGTTCCCTGTCCCCGACGCATCTTTCCCCGCTGTAGAGATCTGTTCAGAGAGATCAGCAGCCGGACAAACCCTTTGACCATTCTTTACATTAAAGTTGGGGAAAAAAACAACTTTCAGGCGTCCTGCAACTTCAGGATCGTTATTCACCACTTCGGCAACGGAATTGATCAGTTTTATGATAAGGTTCGCTATAAAATAGCCCGGAGACGATTTGCCCCCGAAGATAAATGTTCGGGGTGTGATGTCTATCCGAGGATTTTTCTTGATCCTGTTATAGAGCGTGATTATGTGAAGAACATTAAGGTGATGGCGATTGTATTCATGGAGACGCTTCATTTGAACGTCGAAGATTGTATCAGGATTAATGGAAATTCCGGTCCGGTCATAAATGATACTTGAAAGAGCACGTTTGTTTTCATACTTTACCTGCTGCCACTTTTTTATAAGGTTCGGTTCATTGGCAAAGGCTTCAAGCTGTTTTATTTCCCCCAGTTGCCTGATCCAGCCGTCTCCGATCGTATTCGTGATGAGTTCAGCGAGCCCTGGATTACTGAGTACAAGCCAGCGTCTCGGTGTCACTCCGCTGGTTATGTTGAGAAACCTCTCTGGATAGAGTTCATAAAGGTCGGGGAGTATGGTCTTCTTGAGCAGCTCTGAATGGACTTCTGCAACCCCGTTGATTACATGGCTCCCTAAGCTTGCAAGCTGTGTTATCCGGACATATTTCTGATCACTCTCATCAATGATAGAGAGTCTGGTGAGCTTCTCATAATTATTAGGATACTTTAACCATATCTCGTCAAGGAAGCGTCTGTTTATCTCATAGATGATTTCAAGGTGTCTCGGGAGGATACCCGCGAATAAAGGCAATGGCCACTTCTCGAGGGCTTCAGGTAAGATCGTATGGTTTGTATATGAAAAGGTGTTCTGTGTTATGTACCATGCCTTGTCCCAGCTCACCAGATGTTCATCTACGAGGAGTCTCATCATCTCAGCCACGGCGATTGTTGAATGGGTATCATTAAGTTGTACTGCAAAGGAGTCAGAGAAGGTATGGATGCTTTTCCAGCGCAAGAGGTGCAGACGGATCATGTCCTGGAGAGCGCAGGAGACAAAGAAATACTGTTGCGCCAGCCGTAAATGTTTGCCGATGTATGGCTCGTCATCGGGATAGAGGATCTTGCTGATAGATTCCGAGGCAATCTTCTCGTTGACTGCGCCGAAGTAATCACCGGTGTTGAATGCCTCAAAATCAAAGGATTCGACGGCCTCGGCCTTCCAGAGACGCAACAGGTTTGTTGTGGCAACCCTATATCCGGAAACCGGGGTATCATAAGCAGTCCCTTTTATAGAAAATTTGGGAATCCAGCGCACACGGAAACAGTCATGCTTGTCATAATACGACTCGGTACGGCCGCCGAGACTTACATTGTAGGTGATGTCGGGGCGTGGAATCTCCCAGGGGTTACCTGAGCGAAGCCACTTATCAGTCATTTCAACCTGCCAGCCGTCCCGGATTTCCTGATTAAAGGTGCCGAATTCATAGCGAACCCCATACCCGATTGCAGGAATCTCGAGCGTTGCAAGTGAGTCCATATAGCATGCTGCGAGCCTCCCAAGGCCACTGTTACCAAGGCCGGGTTCTTCCTCTTGTTCGGCAATCTCATATAAATTAAGACCCAACCCTTTCACAGCCTGGAAGACCTCATCATAGATACCGAGGTTGATGATATTGATTCCGAGTTGTGGTCCCATGAGAAACTCTGAAGACAAGTACACAACGACTGTCAGATCTTCTGTAAAGTTCTGGAGTGTTTTGATCCAGCGTTGCATCATCCTGTCACGGACTGTATACGCAAGCGCCATGTACCAGTCGTTCCGGGTTGCGGTGTAAGGAATCTTTGCGAGTTGAAAGTAAAGATTATCAAGCACTGATTGCTTGATCGCTTCCACGCTCAGCCCGGTGCGGATATCCTCACGCTGTTCCTGCGATGGTGTGGGGGTTACTTTCTTTTCTTCTTGCATAGCATATCTCCAAATAATTTAAGTTCCTGTCAGCATTATACATTATACCTCTTTTCGGTATCCCTCAGAACGTCAGTCTCTGCAGGGTAATTTATTTTGATATATTTGTCGATTTCAGTCCATGCCAATTTCCCAAAAATAGAGATAGAAACTGTCATTGCGAGTGAAGTTGCGAGGCGATGCCGAAGCAAACCCGGAGCGAGATTCCTCACTTCGTTCGGAACAAGCTCCGCAATCTCGCCTTTTTGCAAAGAGATTGCCACGCACCCTTCGGGTGCTCGCAATGACAAATATATCAGGGTGTTAGATTGTCTATCTCTATTTAGAATTTCTATCTTATTTTAAGAAATTAAGGTATACTAATTTTAAGAAAATTAAGGTATATTAAAACATAAGCATTGAAGTGGGGATGATGGAAATTTTGGTTATCCCGATTAGTAACAAGAAACAGATATAAGAACTACGCAGTGAAGATACTCCTTATCTATCCTTATTTCCCTGACACCTTCTGGAGTTTTAAACATGCCCTGAAATTTATTCTTAAGAAGGCAAGCAGCCCGCCTCTCGGGCTGCTGACTGTTGCAGCAATGCTTCCATCAGAATGGGAGAAAAGACTTGTTGATATGAACGTCAGCAGCCTGGATGACGAAGATCTCAGATGGGCTGACATGGTCCTCATAAGCGCAATGGCTGTCCAGAAAGAATCAGTAGGAAAAATCATCACGAGATGCAAATCAGTGGGTGTCAAGATTGTAGCCGGGGGTCCCCTTTTCACGACAGAATATGAAGAGTTCAGGGATGTTGACTATCTCGTACTGAACGAGGCAGAAGTAACACTGCCCCTTTTTCTGGAGGATTTAAAGAATGACTGCCCAAAACATATTTATACCTCTGATCAATGGGCAGATTTAAGAAAGACGCCTCTTCCGCTCTGGAAACTTATCAACATGAAGCATTATGCCACGCTAAACATACAGTATTCGCGGGGATGTCCTTTTAATTGTGAATTCTGCGATATCACACTGCTTTGCGGGCGAGTTCCACGCACAAAGGATAAGGACCAGATCATCAGAGAACTTGAGAGCATTTATTCGTACGGCTTCAGGAGCGGGGTATTTTTCGTGGATGATAATTTTATCGGGAATAAAAGAAAGTTAAAGGATGAGATACTGCCTGCAATTGCTGAATGGATGGAGATGAGAAAGTATCCTTTCTCCTTTATAACCCAGGCATCCATAGAACTATCTGATAATGAAGAACTGATGAAATTGATGGTTAAGGCAGGATTTGATACCGTATTTGTCGGTATCGAAACCCCGAATGAGCAGAGTCTGGCAGAATGCAATAAGTTCCAGAACAAGAACCGCGACCTTCTTGCAAGTGTAAAGAAGATCCAAAAGTCCGGTCTTGAGGTTCAGGCAGGGTTTATCGTCGGATTTGACAACGACCCCCTTAACATTTTTGATACACAGATAAAGTTCATCCAGAACAGCGGGATTGTAACTGCAATGGTCGGTCTGTTAAACGCCCTGCCGCGTACACAACTCTACCAAAGGCTTAAAAAGGAGAAGAGGCTTCTGAAAGACACCTCTGGTGACAATACAGATTTCTCGATCAATTTCATCCCTAAGATGAACTATGATATTCTCATCAGCGGATATAAAAAGATTCTCAACACAGTGTATTCCCCGAAGCATTATTATGAAAGGGTCAAAACATTCCTGAGAGAGTATATTCCTCCTAAGAAAAAGATGTTTCGGTTTAACATGAACTATTTTTGCGCATTGTTTAAATCAATGTTGATTCTCGGTATCATAGGGAAAGAGAGGTTTCATTACTGGAGACTCTTTTTCTGGACCATGTTCAGGCATCCAAAGCTTTTCCCGATGGCAATAACCTTTTCGATTTACGGGTTCCATTTCAGAAAGGTTTTCGAGAAATATATACAGAGTCACTAAGGGTGTTCCTGCCGGAATGATGTTGCCAATCAAACGAGAAAAGCCGCTTGAGGAACAGGTCTTGTTTCTTGACATAATACCCTTTTAAGCCTCTTCCCCGAGGATAGTTAATGGGATCAGGCCTGCACGTGTATTTAAGGAATATTCTGCTATATAATTTCTATCATGTACAAAAATATAAAAAATCATAAAACGAAATCGTCCTGTCCCATGGATGACCTTTTAGAAAATAAATGTATAGAAAAACAGACGTCAACTATTACAAAGTCTCTGCTTAAACTTGCAACTAATACTACTGTTCAGGCAGAAATACCAGATATCGATCGTTATGTAAAAAATCTTAGGAGTGCTCTGAAAGAGGGAGATATTTCCTCACGCGAAATTGCTCTGCTCAACTTGTATACACGATTGCATGGAGCAGGCTCTGGGTATTCTCCATACGAAAGGAAACTACTTACAAAAAGAAAAGGATATTCGTGCTACCCAGGTGGCCTTTCACCGCTCATTAAGGCAGTGCAGTTTATCAAACCCGATTCAGTCGTTGCTGATCTCGGCGCAGGGAATGGATTACAGGGATTGTTGTTACAGCGCATTTGCCCACACCGAAAAACAATCCAAATCGAGATTTCCTCCGAAATGATTCGTTTCGGTCGAATCTTTCAACAGGCACTTGGGATCAGTGCTGATTGTGTAGAGTGGGTCCACGACGACATTGTTAATGTATCAATTGAAACAGCTGATTTTATTTACATCTATCTACCAGCGAAGCCTCTCGAGGGCGGGAAAGCGGTTTACGAGGCTATCGCCCATAAACTCAGTAAGATTAAGAGACCGCTTGTCATCTTTAGCGTAGCTGATTGCCTTGCCAAATTTATAGATAGCCAGTTCTCCATTTTTTATACGGATGGCCACCTCACCTGTTTCGTTAAGGAACAACGTCACGAATAACGGAACATTCCTTAGTGATATATATATGGGGTTCAGGTCTTGTTTTTTTGAATTCCATCGTGTGGCTGGAGAGAGAACGGATAAGATTAAGCCCTCATCGGACCCGGGTATATCCTCCGGGTATCCCGTCCTTAGAGAGCACGATCTGCCACACCTGCAGGCATCGTGCCCTGAAGGTGCCGGCGCTACTCAAAAGATAGTATTTCCACATGCGGTAGAAGCGGTCGTCGTAGAGTTCATGCAGCGTATCCCAGTTCAGGTCGAAATTATTAAACCATGACATCAGGGTAGGATCGTAGTAAGGACCGAAATTGTGCCAGTCCTCGATGATAAAAAGCTTTTCTAACGATTCACTGATCTGCTTCATGGAGGGGATCATCGAGTTCGGGAATATGTACTTGCCGAACCACGGGTCGACGGAGACCTTCGAGTAACTATCTCCGATGGTATGCAGCAGGAAGAGTCCGTCGTCCCTCAGGCACCTATGCACAACCTCCATATATTTTCTGTAGTTCTTATAACAGACGTGCTCGAACATGCCAATGGAGACGATGTGATCGAATGGTTCATTTACCTCCCGGTAGTCCTGAAGCCTGATCTCGACTGGCAGCCCTGCACAGAATTCCCGTGCGAGCGCCGCCTGCTCCCTCGAAACGGTGATACCGACTACGCTCACCCCATATCGCTCCGCTGCATATCCGGCGAAGCTCCCCCACCCGCAGCCGATATCGAGCACCCGGTCACCCGGCTGAAGTCCCAGCTTCCTGCAGGTCAGGTCCAGCTTCGCTTCCTGCGCCTCGTCGAGATTCCCGGCATTCTTCCAGTAGCCGCAGCTGTAGACCATCCGCCTGTCGAGCATCCTCCTGAAGAGATCATTACCGAGATCGTAATGCCTCTCTCCGACCGTAAATGCCCTTGACCTGCTCGCCAGATTGAAAACAACCGCCTTGAGGATATCGAACTGGAGCTTCAGATTTCTTTTGACCGCCTCTTCAGGCCGCAGAGGCATGAGCCTGTAAAAGAATTCATCGAGGCGATCGCAATCCCACCACGCGTTCATGAAGGATTCGCCGAGCCCGAGGCTCCCGTCCCTGAGAACCCTTTTGAAGAACCGCTCATCCTTTATACGTATGTCCCAGGGACTGGAGCCGTCGATGGCGATTCCCACAGGATGCAGGATCTCCTGAATAATCCCTCTGAGTTTTCCGATCTTCATACGTCTTTCGAAATAATACAGCCTTGTCTTAATCTTAGCAATTTCAGCAGGAAATTCAAGTCCAGATCATTCTCGGGGGACAAGTCTTAAAATATCAGTTTTCCTTTGGCTGACAACAAAGTGGTCAAATAAACAAGGTCCCTGGTTCTGCACGCTTCAGCAGTTTAAGGGAGAAAAGGATCAATGTCAATAATTAAGTCTGCCCCTGCCTTTCCCCTTTAGATAATCTCCGAGAAGCTCCCTGCTGTGCTCGTCGTCATGACAATAAATACAGAGATTCTCCCAGTTAGAGCCATCAGAGGGGTTGTTCCTGTGATTCCCGTCTTTATGGTGTACCGTAAGAAGATTCCGGTTTTTGAAATCAAACTCTCTCCCGCATTTGGCGCAGATCAGGCCGTGGATTTTCAGGGATTGTTCCCTGTAATTGGAGGGAGCAGCGTTGACCTCTTTTAATTCTCTGACGATTTCAGCAACGGTTTTGCCTCCTGCGGGCTTTTTCGGCTGAGGTTTCCTGAATTTTATTCGTTGTCTGCTTCCCAAAAAACTCACCTCCTGTTATCGCAATCTGGTTCCGCACTTTTTGCATATACGTTTGTTGATATTCGTGCCCAGATATTTTTTACATGAGGGGCATCTCCAGTTATAGGCGCTAAAACCGATAAACGCAGCGATGAGCACAATCTGCGCTGCAAAGATAGTATTCTTTGAAAATTCTCCGAAGAGATCAGGGCGTTTATAGAGCAAAGCAAGAAATAAAAGGAGAAACATCGTTGCCGCTATAGCGAGGAACTGGCGGCTCTGGCGTAATCCGAAATCCCGCATGATCTGCTTATTGTCTCTTTTTTGCATCATCGCAATTTTCTTTTTGGCTGAAAATAACAAAATCCACCATTGTTCCAATATTATATTTTATATTATACCGTCACGGTTGCAGCTTTTCAAAATCGAACGTGAAAAATAACTATAAGACAGGTAAGCCAATGGTTTGACCAGTGAGACTTGAAAAGGTTTGACCTTGCAGGATTAAGTAGGCATTCATAAGGAGTTTAAGATTAACCAGGAAAAGACTGATAGAATCCGTAGTCTATACCCCCCTTTGGCAAAGGGGGGTGAGGGGGGATTTTTCGGAAAGGAAATCATCCATAAAATCTCCCCAACCCCTCTTTTCCAAAGAGGGGATTTAGTAAAAGCTTCAAGATATCAGAAGTTAATGTGTAAAGAGTGTCGGTTCTCATCGGCTGTCTTTGAGACGGCTCACAACCGTCAATCCTCCCTCTTTGAATGTTGTCATTATCCGGCTTGCCCCCCGCATCTCGAAGCGAGTCTACGCTGAGAGTCGCTCCGACAAGTACGGGGCAGGCTCCTAATCCAGTCTTCTTCTGGATTCCCCGATCGAGTCGGGGAATGACGGTTATGTGGCCTTACTTATGAACTTATTAGTAACGTAAAACCAATCTGTGTTCTCCAATGATAAGTAATCTTCGACTATTTTACGATCTTTCATACTGATACATCTTTTCGGGATGTGCGAGTGATGATGAAATTCTCGGGCAGCAAATCAGGGTCTTTCTCAAGCTCTTCAACAAAGGCATTGATCGCCTTTCGCATGAAGGCTGAGAAGTTTACGCCCCTCGGTAATGCAAGGATCCTCTGGCGTGTATCTTCGTCTATCGTCGCTGTGTACTTTGCCATAACTACTCCTTTTTTGATGAATGATGAGACTCCTGATGTCCGGCAATCGTATGAATCGTTCAAACTGATACCACATAAACTGTACCACAAAAGGTGGCTTCAAGGGGATTAGTAGGGAAAACGCCTCTCTCTTTCGGTGTATTTACCCTCTGGACAGATGTCTGTACTTGATGCGGTGTGGCTGGTCTGCGGCAGGGCCGAGACGGGCTTTTCTCTCTGCTTCATATTCGGAGTAGTTCCCGTCGAACCAGACCACTTTACTGTCACCCTCAAAAGCGAGTATATGGGTAGCGATACGATCGAGGAACCATCGGTCGTGGCTGATGACCACGGCGCAGCCTGCAAAATTCTCCAGTGCCTCTTCCAAAGCACGCATGGTGTTTACGTCCAGATCATTGGTAGGTTCGTCAAGCAGAAGGACATTGGCCTCTTCCTTTAGCATACGGGCCAGATGGACACGGTTTCTTTCTCCTCCGGAGAGCATAGAAACCTTTTTCTGCTGATCGTTCCCGGAGAAATTGAAGCGCGCCACATAGGCACGTGAGTTGACCTGCCTCTTGCCGAGCTGAATGACATCCTCTCCGCCGGAGATGATCTCATAGATGGTTTTGTTTGGATCGAGGTCATCGCGGCTCTGGTCGACGTATGCCAGCCTTACGGTTTCTCCTATCCTGAAGGTGCCTGAATCAGGCTTTTCCTGACCGGTAATCATCCGGAAAAGGGTGGTCTTTCCTGCTCCGTTCGGTCCGATAATCCCAACAATTCCTCCCGGAGGAAGGGAGAAGGTCATCCCCTCCACAAGGATATTATCGCTGTATGCCTTGCTCACGTTATCGGCATCAATGACGATATTACCCAGACGAGGTCCGGGGGGAATATAGATTTCGAGCTCTTTTGACCTTTTTTCGATATCCTGACCGAGGAGTGCCTCATAAGAATTGATACGCGCTTTCGCTTTTGCATGGCGTCCTTTTGGAGACATCTGTATCCACTCAAGCTCACGCTGCAGGGTCTTCTGCCTTTCGCTCTCTGACTTCTCCTCTTGTTGCAGACGGTTTTTCTTCTGCTGCAGCCAGGAGGAGTAATTCCCTTTCCATGGAATTCCCTGTCCCCTGTCAAGTTCCAGAATCCACCCGGCGACATTATCAAGGAAATAGCGGTCATGAGTCACTGCGATGACGGTGCCGGGATAGCTTTGCAGATGGTGTTCCAGCCAGGCCACTGTCTCGGCATCAAGGTGGTTGGTAGGCTCGTCCAGGAGCAGGATGTCCGGTTTCTGCAGAAGGAGTCTGCAAAGGGCCACGCGGCATCTTTCGCCTCCGGAGAGGATTTTAACCGGTGCATCTCCCGGCGGACAGCGCAGGGCATCCATGGCCATCTCCAGACGTGAATCCAGGTCCCATGCATCCAGCGCATCCAGCCTCTCCTGTACCTTTCCCTGAAGCTCGATAAGCTTGCTCATCTCGTCATCCGACATCGGCTCAGCGAATTTTTCATTGATACGGTTATATTCATTTAGGGTATCTACTATCTCCTGAACCCCTTCTTCCACAATCTCCCGCACGGTCTTGGTGTCATCCAGTTCCGGCTCCTGCTCAAGGAACCCTACGGTGTGACCGGGAGAGAGGACCGTCTCGCCATTGAACTCTTTATCCTTTCCGGCAAGGATACGGAGAAGGGAGCTTTTCCCTGACCCGTTGAGACCGAGGACACCAATTTTCGCTCCATAGAAATAGGAGAGATAGATATCCTTCAAAACCGGCTTCTTATCATAATACTTACTTACCCCGACCATGGAGTAAATAACCTTATTCGGTTCATTGCTCATCTTGTTTCAAATCCTTTCTTTGAAGACTGGTAAAAAAGTCATTTCTCAGCCACAGAGTTTGTGGATCTTGCTCGCAAATCGTCGAATATCTTGAGCACGCCTGTAGGGTCAAAATACAACCTCTTTAATCATGCCCTGGAAGGATTCATTGAAAAAAGAACTGCGAGATAATGTAAGACGCTACCGGACAGCACGAAAATATGCCAAATGGCATGGTGATAGGGTAATCGGCGCCACAGAAAGAAAATTACTCCGACAGTATAGGTCACTCCTCCCGCTACTATCAGTATGAGTGCACTCACTGGGACAGAAGCAGATAGAGGTTTGATAGCCACTAATACTGCCCACCCCATTATGATATAGAGGATGAGCCTTATGGAGGAAAATTGTCGCAGAGGGGAAAACTGAAGGACGATACCCAATATAGCGAGTCCCCAGATGACCCCGAAAAGGGACCATCCCCAGGCCCCTCGCAGGTTCACCAGTGTAAAAGGTGTATAAGTACCTGCAATGAGAAGATAGATCGATGAATGATCTATTATCCTCAAAACCTTCTTCGCCTTCGGGTGCTGTATGCCGTGATACAGGGTGGATGCAGAATAGAGAACTATAAGCGCAGTGCCAAAAATGCTGCAACTAACGATATGACGGGCACTCCCGAAGGTGGTTGTATGAGCTATCAGTATTCCCAGGCCGGCGATAGCCAGGACTATCCCTATGCCGTGAGTGACGCTATGGGCTATTTCTTCCTTCAGTTTGAATAGTTTAGGGTATGAGCTTTCTCTCATCTTGTCCAACATAGAGTATCCAGAACCACTTTTCCCCGATATTGGTTACTTCGCTTATTTTAGCCAACATTCATAACATTCCCATGAATGAGTTTGTTTGTTAAACCATATGGCATCGGCAAATTCGGCTCTATTTCCATTACTTTTCATTTCATCGTATCTTCCTTTAGCTCCGCATTTAGGGCAGTTCATTTCTTTCCCATGCAGATACTGACTTTTTATCCATTCTCCTTTTAATGCCCTTTGTACCGCAATGTAAAGATCGTATCCATTACATGAACCACAAAGGATTCCTTCCTCTTCTATCCACTGTACAATTTTACTTTGAAATCGATTTACCGCTTCTCTCATTTCCGTCTCTGAGAACTCGTTAAAGCCTCTTTTATTTCCTTTCATTTTGTCTCCTTGTTTATATTATAAAGAAATCAAAATGGGGACAGGTGAGCCATCTTTAACTAAGAAGTGAACATGAACAAGATTTAAAACCTCCCAGTAACCTCATTATATTAGCTATTTCTTCATATATATTTTTCCATGGCAGTCCCCTGAGGTCAAGCTCAAAGCCGTCCGGCAAGAATTTAATTTTCCCCCCTCTTTTTTTATGGAGTTCAAAGATATCTCCGGGTTCTACCTTTGTATCAGGAGAAAATATGATTCGAACAGCCCCGTGAATATCTTCTATCTTTGCAATGCGGAGCTCCCTTGCCATTATTTTCAGTTTCATTACATCCACGAGGTTTATCACTTCAACTGGTAGCCTTCCGAATCTGTCCTCAATCTCTGATTCAAGTGTCTCTAATCCCTCATCTGTTCCCGATGCTGCAATCCTTCTGTAGAGGCTCAGTCTGAGCGTCATGTCGTCTATATATTCTTCTGGAATAAATGCATTTACCCGTAAATGTATCGAGGGTTCAAACTCCTCTTCTATCTTCTGTCCCTTTAATTCTGCGACTGCCTTTTCTAACATTTCTACATACAGGTCAAAACCAATTGCATGGATATGCCCTGATTGTTCTGCTCCAAGGAGGTTTCCTGCGCCCCTGATCTCAAGATCTTTCAGGGCAAGCCTGAAACCTGCTCCAAGATAACCCATCTCCTGTATTGCCTGGAGCCTCTTTCTTGCCTCTTCAGTGATAATATCCTCATTAGGGATGAGAAAATAGGAATATGCCCTTACATTGCTCCTTCCTACCCGTCCTCTGAGCTGATATAAGTCAGCAAGTCCCATCTTATCTGCCCTGTTGATGATGATCGTGTTCGCTGTCGGTATATCAAGCCCTGAACCAATGATAGCTGTGGATACAAGGACATCTATCTTTCCATCATAAAATGCAAGCATGATCTTTTCGAGTTCTCTTTCAGGCATCTGACCATGTGCAACTGCTATCCTTACTGAAGGTAAAAGCCTCGATATATAGTCAGCAATCTTATGGATATCTTTGATACTGTTGTGAACAAAGAAGATCTGACCTTTCCTTTCAATCTCTCTTTGTATAGATTCAGTGACCAATGCTTCATGAAATACAGAGACGATACTTCTGACAGCGAGCCTTTCCTCAGGGGGTGTTTCGATCAAGCTCATCTCTCTGATATCTGAGAGCGCCATATAAAGCGTTCTCGGTATAGGCGTTGCAGTGAGTGTGAGAATATCAATACCCCGTTTCAGTTCCTTTATTCTTTCCTTTTGTCCGACTCCAAAACGGTGTTCCTCATCAATGACCAGAAGGCCGAGTTTATAAAAAGATATGTCTTTCCTGAGAATGCTGTGCGTCCCTATGATTATGTCTATATCGCCATGTGATAGTGCCCTGATTGTCTCTTTCTGCTCCTTACTTGATTTAAATCTGCTCAGAAAATCAATCTTAACAGGAAATGCAGAAAACCTCATCTTAAAGGTTCTGTGATGTTGTTCACAGAGTATCGTGGTAGGCACAAGCACAGCCACCTGCATCCCATCGTATACTGCCTTGAAGGCTGCCCTCATTGCGACCTCTGTCTTTCCATATCCGACATCGCCGCAGATGAGCCTGTCCATTGGTCTTTCTGATTCCATATCTCTTTTGATATCTTCAATTGCCTTGATCTGATCAGGTGTCTCTTCGTAAGGGAAGAAGCTGTCAAATTCCCTGTGTAGTTCGGTATCAGGGCTGAATGAGAACCCCTTATAAATCTCTCTTTCTGCATACAGGGCAACGAGTTTCTCTGCCATATCATGTATCTTATTCCTGATCCGCTCCTTTGTCCTCTGCCAGGTTTTCCCTCCAAGCCTGTCAATCTTTGGGGTAACCCCTTCTTCTGAATGATATTTATGGATAATGTTTATATTTTGAAGAGGTATATAGAGCTTTGAACCTTCATACTCAATCAATAAGAGGTCTTCGTTTATACCTTCGATGCTCTGTCGAACAAGTCCGAGAAATCTTCCGATGCCGTGGTCTCTATGAACAACAAAGTCACTTGGCCTCAGGTCATCGAGGGATGTAAGGAGTTTTGATACCTTTGACTTTCTGATTGGCCTGTAGCCCGGCCTCCCACCGAATATTTCTTTCTCAGTCAGGATTAAAATACCTGGTAAAAAGAGACCTGATGAAAGCGCCCCGATCGTTATTGAAATACTGCCTTCGTACTCTAAAAGGTTAGCTGTATCTATTATGGGTGTAACAATACCTCCGTCTCTCAATATATCTTTGAGTCTTTCTGCCTGACCCCTCGATGAGGAAATAATCCGTATCTTATTATTCAGACGAAGGTGTTCGATCTTATCGGGGAGTTCTTTTATCTCCTTCCTCTCTTCAGGTACAATGCCAAGTCCTTTGATGGGAAGTAATCCAGCATCATGCCCCGGGCCTTCAATCGAATATCTTGAAAGAAAAACTGTGTTTGCAGGCATCTCATCTTTCTCATATAGTGAATCCGAGCAGAAGAACATTTTATCTGTGATTGTTTCAAGCATTGACTGACTGAAAGAAGATTCTTTTGCAGGGAGTATCGAAACCTGGTCGATATCCCCAGCGGATTTCTGCGTTTCAATGTCAAAGGTTTTTATGTCTTCTATCACATCACCAAAGAATTCAAGCCTGATAGGTGTTTCTGCTGTTGAAGGGAAGATGTCAAAAAGCCATCCGCGCTTGCTGTATTCTCCTTTTTCTACAACGAGCGAGACCATTGTGTAGCCCATGTCATGAAGCCTTTTTTCTATTTCAGTCCTCTGCATCTCGATACCTTTTTTGAGATTGAGAACGATTTCCACCAATTCTTTTTGAGGCCATATTGGTAATTTCAGGTTTTTGAAGGAACTGACGAATGAATCGTCTTTTTTAATCTGGTAGATTATTCTTGCCCTCTCACCTGAAAGAGAAGGGCCATCAGGTTCTGGCAGGAAAGAAACACAGTCTTTTCTTAAGACCCCTCTGAAGAAATTAATATCTTTCGAGAGTTCCTCTGCACGTTCTTCGGTAGATTCAAGAGCGATAAACGGTTTATCATGCAACGCAAGCAAGAGAGCTGCAGATGAGCCTGTGAGGTTATAGATGCGAGCGGATTTTAAGTCTTGCTTAATGATGTTTAATAAAGGTGTAAAATACATAAAGGTTTTCATGAGCAGGGCTGGCTCAAGCCAGCCCTGCTTATACAGGTTGTGGTTAATGAGATTGTAACAACAACAACAATATGATAAATTATATCACACAGGTTGTGAACAAATGAGAAGTAAGAAGTAAGAAAGGTGAGGTTATGAAGGAGAAATTATTAAGACTCGGACTTCCAAAGGGAAGTCTTCAGGAATCAACATTAAAACTCTTTCGAAAGGCAGGATACCACATTATGGTATCAAGCCGTTCCTACTATCCATCTTTTGATGATCCTGAGATTGAAGCAATGTTAATCAGGGCGCAGGAGATGGCAAAATATGTTGAAGACGGCGTACTGGATTGTGGGCTTACAGGCAAGGACTGGATTATGGAACAAAATGCTGTGGTACATGAGGTTGCCGAGCTTATTTATGCAAAAGAAGGTCTCCGGCCAGTAAGGTGGGTGATTGCAGTTCCCAATGATTCTGCTATAAAAACCTTAAAAGACCTCAACGGGAAGCGGATCGCAACAGAACTTGTTGGATTTACAAAAAGATATCTTAAATCTAAGGATATAAAGGCTGAGGTTGATTTTTCATGGGGTGCAACAGAGGTAAAGCCTCCACGCCTCGCTGATGCAATTGTTGAGCTTACAGAAACAGGCTCATCGTTAAGGGCAAATAATCTGAGGATTGTTGAGACTATCCTTGAGTCAAGTACACGGTTTATTGCAAACAAGAAAGCATGGCAGGATAAATGGAAGAGACAGAAAATGGAGGATATCGTTATGCTTTTGAGAGGTGCTCTCGCTGCGGAAGAGAAGGTCGGACTCAAGATGAATGTCCCTGAGAGATCTTATAAGCGCGTTATGAGCCTTCTTTCAGCCATGCATTCACCTACTATATCACCACTTTCTGACAAGGGATGGTATGCCCTTGAGGTGGTGATTGATGAGAAGACTGTACGCGATATTATTCCTAAACTAAAAATGGCAGGTGCAACCGGGATAGTTGAGTACCAGCTTAATAAGGTTATACCGTAGTCTTGTTAGTTAGATAAGTATTTAATTATTGCCCTTTTGTATTTTTCAAAATCATCCAGATTTTTGTGAAGTATTGAGACAACTATTGAGGGTTCTATTTTTTCATACTGGTGCACAACTATATTCCTGAATTTTGCCATCTTTTCCATTGTTTTAAACAAATTTTTGCTTATGATTCTGTTTTCCGTCAATACCTTGAAGGTATCAGCATAACTTGTTGGTAAACTCATGCCTTTATCAGAAATCAAATGATTGGCGATATCTATACATAATTCAATCAGTATCTGTAAGGTTCTTTCTACGATCCTCTGTATTTTCCAGTCGTTTTTATACGCAGTAACTGAGATTTTAGAATACTCCCTAATCTGATCCAGGTAGGTCTCCATCTGTGTAAGTTTTCTTCCTAACAAAAGTTTATCAACCAATTCCATACCTTCTTTTCAGAATGTCTCTTTCCTTTAATGTGAAGTCAAAAAATTCCCTCAAGATAATGGATTCATATCTATGCCTCAAGAAGGGTTTTTTATCAATAAGGACCTTTCTGTTTTGCAGGATTCTTCCTGCAAAACTGAGTTGAGCGGTGTTTAAAATTACAAGGTCAATCTCATCTGTACCGAGCACATTGGCAATATTACCAAATAACTCAAGATAGTCTAATTTTTTTATATTCTTTACATATACAGCTATATCAACATCACTTAAAGGGCTTGGTTTGTCTTTTAATAGCCCACCAAAATGATATGCAAAAATGATATTGGAGTCATTTATAAAAATGTCCGCAAGAGAGTTGATTTTTTGATAAATATTTTCTGGAATCGGTTTATATCGTATCATACAATAGTTTAACTTAACGGCTTAAAAGAATCTATGAGAAAGAAAGATTTGATAAAGGATGGTATGCACTTCTTAACCCTAAACTCAAGATGGCAGGCGCAACAGAAATTGTAGAGTATCAGATCAATAAGGTTATACCGTAGCTTGCCAGCGGATTTGGGATGACTTTTTCTTGGTGCCTTTATTAGATGAAATTGCTGCCCTTTATTTCAGAATAGTCTGCCGGATATAGGAACAACAGTTCTATTTCTCATGAGAATAACATTTGAAACGGTACTCCCACAGTCAATCTGTGATAAAACTTCTTTCTCCTTTAGTAAAATAGGAAGAAGATTGAAGAACGGGCCTGTACTTACTAAAGGTAAAAAACTCTGCCAGTGATCATGAATTATTTCTTTGATTTGAACTTCATCATTGGGAATTAGGCTAAAGTCGAGAGCTATGTCTGAAAAAATAGCAATGCCCTCGGCGTTCCTCATTAATTGACAAGAATAACCGAATTTTGAAAAGATAAGCTGGAGAATCTTATTTTCTATACCACCAGCAAAAGTATAATAGAAATATTTAGAGACATGTCTCGTTTGAAAAAAACACTCTTCTGCATTTTCCGAAGGTATACTAACCTGAATGTTCCTTAAACGGTTTTCTGTAGTTTTATCGAATCTGAAATCTGATAAATTTGCTATTCCTGTTAGAACCGCTCTAATTTTTTGGGAAACAATCGAACTCATATAGTTGCCGCTACCTTTACCATAAGAAGGACGAATTGGGGAAGAAACGGGGTTAGTTAAGCGAACGGTTATCCGAGCTTCACCAACTGATGTGATTTCCCAGTAACGTCCAGCAAAAAGTATAACTGCTCCTAATCGAAGTTGAGCATTTGGTAATGGTAGCGAAGCTAAACGATGACCTTCATAAAAGACTTGGATACCCGGCTCACCGTTAGATATATTTGAAAAGATTGCCATCTCATTATATAGGGATTCTAACACAGTACCCATTTGATAACTTGACCATCTTGCCTCATGCCGCAGATACCTCTGGCTTGAAAGTCTTTCTGTTATTAAGTTTATTTCTTCAGGTTGAATCCAAGGGAAAGCGTTGCATATTTCTTTAATCTCACTCTCATGCACTCGATGGTGATGTTTGGCTGAAACACTGGAGAAGATTTGCTGAATAAGAACGCTGTATAATTGGCCAGGCGGGGTATTTTCTATTATCCCTTCACGGGCTAAGGACGTTAACGCGCAAAACTGGAGTAACTCTGAATTATTTTTTGGTGTCATAATTACCCATGTTTTCCCAGTTCGCCTACTGCCACGCCCGATTCTTTGAAGAAAACTGGTGACGCTTTGAGGAGGTTCGTATAGGTTTATGACCTCTATGGAACCTATATCTATACCTAGTTCTAATGTTGTTGTAGCGATACAAATGGCAAATTCTGAGGCTTTAAACTGAGATTCTACATATTCTCTCTGTTCCTTTTCTAGGGTCGAATAATGTACAAAGACTCGATAGGGTGAAAAATTACTTAGTTCCAGGAATAAGTCATCGCACATTCGACGTGTGTTTACAAAGATAAGAATTTTTTTTGCATTTGCTTGTCGTATAACATCTCTTAAGGAATTATGTCGATCTATCCAGTGAAACTCTGGATCAAGGGGACGCTGAGTGCCAGTAGTAAAAATTCTGACAGGCCTACCCCCTCCACGAAACCATTCACTAACTACGTTTTGATTTCCTAACGTAGCAGAAAGAGCAACCCGTTGTAATTCTCGACCAGCCTTCTTTTTCAGTCGTTCCAGAAGAAACAACATTTGAAGCCCTCGAGGAGACCAGAATACCTGATGTATCTCATCACAAATGACAAATTTGACTTTTGAAAGAAATGGATAATCCTTACATAAAAGAATGTCCAAGGATTCAGGTGTAGTTAAGAGGAATGACAATTTTTGATCACTTGAGGAAAGTGGCTTATCCCCATGCCGTATCCCTAAATGTATATCAAGACGATGAAGCGGAACACTTAGGCGATTATGTAGATCATTGAGAAGGGCTTTTGTGGGTGCTATGTAAATACAAAGCGAATCCTGCCGGTTTTCAGAAATCTTTGCAGCAATTGGAATAACTGCAGCTTCTGTTTTTCCGCTAGCTGTACTGGAAAACAGCAAGACATTTTCGCCCGAATAAATCGGCTGTATCGCCTGTATTTGGATATCAGTTAATTGTCGTTGATGTCTATGGAGAAATGCAGAAATGGCGTTGTCTAATAGAACGGTCGAGGTTGGTTTTGATGCGAACCCCTCTTCTTTTAAAATTTCTTTCCAGTCCTTAGATTCACTCATTCTACTTCGTCCAAAATAGCAATACACCTTCTCACAAAATTTCCAACAGTATCGCTAAAAGATGGATTTAAGACTAAACTTTTTAGCTTTTGTGTAATATTATTGGGTACTTTAGCCCCCTTATATACCGAGTATATTTTACAGAGGTTTAAGGATAATCTTTGCAATTCGGCAACACTTAATTTTTTCAACTCAAAGATTTCATTGTCTTTTATTTTGTGAGTTGGCCAGTAAGGTGCATAATTATCAAAGAAGCTAGGGGTGGTGGAATAAAGAAAATAGCAATATGGAGTTGTATGACTTTGTTGGATAATTTGGAATAGGTTGCTGTAAGCTTGATCCTGATGCTGAAATCTTGCAAAAGAGTGAATTGGATCTGCCTCATCAAAAAGAACACAGATGCCCTGATAATTTAGATTCCTGTATAATGAAGCCATATATCTAAGCATAATTAAAGCATTAGAGCTATCAATACGGTTATTGATTCCAATGTTATGCAAGTCTCGTAAGTAGATATTTTTCCCAGAAAGATAGTTCAGAACAAGCAGCCTTTTCTCCTCATTAGGTCTAACAGGGCTAACACTCTCGTGATAAGCATGGAGGGCGCTTTTAAAATCATCAGGTAATGCCTTAATGATTTGTCTGGCTCTTTCTTCACCCCTTTCACGAATAACTTGAAGCCATTTATCAAGTACACTTTCTATTGCTGGTTTATTTCTCTCATCTCGTGTTCTGAGGTTCCACATGATACGATCATACACAGTCATAAAATCATGTATCGGACACGAATTTTGGCTGAGCGTTACGATACTTACAACAAATCCTTGTTTAAAACCAATTTCCCTAAGGAGATATAGAGAATGAGTCTTACCATATCCATAATCAGCGTTCATAAAACGAACTTTTGATGAACCTTGCCCAACAGTATTTAGGTCTTTATTAAAGCTATCTATGAGATTCATGCGCCCAACAGAAAAATTAGTAACATCCGCAGGCGGGGGCACACCTCTTCGTAGAGAATTGACTATGGGTAAGGCTTCCTGCTGAGTAAGACGAGTTGTACTCCTGACGGCTCCAAGAGGAATCTTCTTTTTCTCGAGTAAACTTGAAAGTTCTTTGAATTGTTCAAAACTTAGGGTTAGTCCTGGGAAATCAGTAAAATCAAAATATCCTCTTTCCCTAGCTTGCTTGATTATCTCTAACAGATCTATTTTTTGAGCCATGCCGATTTTCCTCTATCTGGCTCTATCCATCGCTTCTTGCTCCATCGCCTTTTCCACAATAAGTTCAAATTTTGCTAAAAACTCAAACCCTGGAGAGGTTGCTTCATCCAAAATCGCAACAGTGCTTCGCACCATAGTGCCTACCCTTTGATCAGTCCGGGTCTGAACATAATGTGCTAAGGACCGAAGATGGCTATCATTTACCATTGTTAAATTTTGCCCCCTTGCAACCCCATAAACTTTTTTGATCTTCTGGGCTAATCGGAAAAATTCTTCTTCTGTCAACTTTGGCAAGTCTACAATAACTTTATGAAGAGAATCTTGTCGTAATTCTTGTAAAGGATCACTAATACGTCTCCAGAGAGCACGGTAACTTTGTGCACCACGCTCATCCTCCCCGCCTAAAAATGTGGGGGTAGACGCAAACACAAAATAAAAGCCTTGTGTATCTTGATCATTATCAATTACTTGGCGAATATTTTCATTGGCCAAGTCACGCCTGCTTATACGGCTGAGTGAAGTAATCGCCTCTGCTTCATCAAGCATCACCACAAAACCACTATATCCTAAAGAACGGATAAAGAGAATAAAGCTATGGAGATATTCTCGAACATCTTTGAAGGTTCTAGATTCAGTCTCTTTCCCTTCAAACCATTTCAGCACTTGAAGGCATTGTTGGTATTCAGGACCTGTTATAGGATTGTAATGTCTTTGATATTCTACCAGTTTCATCCGCATATCGGGATAAATACCTATGTCTTTGAGGACCTCGAATATTTCTTGTTCACTTTTTGACTTATTACGAACTGACCAATCATTTAGCACAGCTTCGAGTCCATTTTTTCGTTCCTTCGGCGTAGCAATATTTGCCATTATCCGTTGAATAACGATGGGCAACTGGTCAAAAGGTACCTCTCGGGAATGAAGCTCCACTTTAGAAACCACGAAATTGTGCTTAAGTGCTAAGTCCCGTAGTAAATCAAGGAAATGACTTTTACCATGCCCAAAATCAGCGCTTACAAGCTTTACATCAGAAACACCATAGTCCTTAATCTCAATCAGCTTGTCATTAAAGTAAAAGAGCAATTCTTCCCGCCCCACAGAATATAGATCGACCCCCTCTTCAGGAGGTGTGCCCTTACGCAGGGCACTAATTATGCGATATGCTTGGTCTTTTTGTAAGGTTGACATATTATCCATCAGGTTTCCTCCTTCTTTGGCCTCATATGCCCATATGACTCAATTTTTCCATCTGGTAACACAATCTTATATGATAATCGTGGATCACGAATTCCACTCAGTTCAATATGAGGAGAGTCAAATTTTCGACTTACTTGGGCTTTCCAAAGTTTTGAAAGGTCCGCACTAAATTCATCTTTATAGTACGCTACAAGTCGGCCCCCCTTTTTCCAATTGGGGTTTTTTTGCTGGATGTTCCTCTTTAGTGATTGATAAACATCTTCTAACCGAACCCATCCCACTGGGTTCGGTTTAATCTTGATTATTTCTAAATGAACATTTAATAGACGATCTCGAAAACTGGTCGGATCAAATTCCCTGTCCCAAATTCGATGCCGTTCCCGGTCTATTGCTCCACGAATCTTTTCCCAATCCAAAGTTTTTAAGAAGATAGTCCCTATTTTAGCTGTCTGTTTGTTTTCATCCATTTCAACTTCAAGAAGGCGGTCAACAAATAACTTTGGCAATTTGCCTCGAAGATGAATTTTATTATTGCCACAATATTCTTGAAAACGGCTAAAGAGAGACGAAAAAACCTGTTCAGAACGCCTTTTAACATCGATTGAAAGTTTTTCCAACATCTCCTTGGCTATAGGATAAGAAGTTAGGAGCTGATCCTTCACCCGCCTCAACAATAGCCTGTTTAAAGTTTCAGTATCTGATTTCTCGAATGCCTTCCGCATTTGTGACAAATATTTCTTTATGGAGTTCCTTTGTTTTATGTCTGCTTCTACTTGTTTTAAAAGATTATCCAGCTCCGATCCGATTAATTTTGCAAGGGAACTTTCATTGTTATGTATAAATGTCATTTGTCTATCCTCTCTCTTTCCTTGTTTTCTGAAGACATAGCTTTTTTTCTTTTTTGTCCAATCATCTCCTTGATAGCAACAATTTCATCTAACGGTTGAACTTTTTTCTGATGTGATTATTTCAAAAAAGCTGCTGAACTGAAGTTACGCACCTCCTATGGAGTTTCAAAAAGTGATTTTACCCCTTGATTGTATTGGATTATAACTTCTTTATTGCGATTTGTAAAATTAAACCCAGATTACGCAAGAGTGTAAACAAATGTCCTTGTAAAGTGTCACCCTGAACTCGTTTCAGGGTCTTAAATGTATTAGTTTTGGATGCTGAAACAAGTTCAGCATGACACTTTATATAATACGTTTACATTAATACTGCATGATATACTATCGTAGAGGGATAAGGATTTAACCTGAAGAAAATGGTGATTTTATGATGAATGGTGTTTACTCAGAATATGAAATTCCTTCTGTCATGCGCGCCTCTGTGTTATTCATAGATAGCTTGAAAAAGATTGATGAGATGTCAGCGAAAGAGGCAGTAAAGGAATCAGAGGACATGAAGGAATTCATAGGCGGATACGATGCGGTTGTTCCCCTGGGAATTACAAAAGATTATATAGAAAAGCGCGGGTTCGATACGTTCAAATCGCTCAGAGAGCTGATTCAAAATGCGCTGGATGAAGTTGAACTTACCACTGGAAAGCCCGAAGTTAACATTAGAAAGGATATCATGGGCACGTGGATCATTGACAGGGGTAGGGGGCTAAAGGTTGAGGCGCTATCCATAGGGAGCACGGATAAAGAGTGCTGGATGCGCGGCTATTACGGCGAAGGATTGAAGCTTGCAGCTTCTCACTTTGCACTAAGCGGTGTTCCTGTTTACATATTTACAAATCGCCATGTCTTTAAATTCTTAGCTATCCCAAAGGGTTCAGATAATCCGCGCATATTTGTGCTAATTGGCAAGGCCAATAAGGAGGTAAAGGGGACCGAGATACTGCTTTATGGTTTCGGCATCGAAGATGACATTTTGAACAGGATGGTCTCTTTTTATAACAGGGACTTGGAGGGCAAAGAGGTTGCCGAAGTTTACTCAATTTCTGAGGAATGCCCATACGAGAAGCCATCGGCTATCTACGATCATCCCAACCTCTTGTACATACGAAACATGTTTGTAGGCAATTGCAGCGATGTTGCAAGGCGCAGGTCTCTTTTGAGCTACGACCTCTGGTGGTTCAGGCTCGACGTCTCCAGAACGCTGATGACCTATTCTGTGCCAAAACTGTTTGAAGAGGCTGCAAAGATATTCAGCGCGTCCGCAAATGCAAGGAAAAAGTTAACTGAGAAACTCCTCGATTCAAAGATGCTCACTACAAGAAAGCTTGGCAGCGGAGTTGTCATAGAATTCAGACCTATATTCAGCATATTTGAAGGCCATCTTTTCGTTTATGCATTTCCCAAAGGCATGCTTGACGCCATGCTGGAGACCTTAGGCATGAAAGACAAAAAGCATCTCGTGGCGCGGGCCACTGGTGAGGAAGACCTAAAAAGTGCCGTGAAGCTGGGAATAATACCCTTCATAGTATCCGAAGAGCTTTCTGATGAGTTCAGACAGATACAGCCACTCTCTAAGGTTGTGAACAAAGTTTAATCCTCCTCTCCCCTTATGACCTTTTCTGCTACTTCTTTATCCTCTTTCCTGACCAATATCTTTATTTCACCTATTTTACCGACATTTACAGGATAAGGACTCACCTTTGATGATCTTATCGCTACTGGTATCCCTCCGCTTTCCAGAAGGTCTTTTATTATCTCGGCCTCAAGAGGGTCGTATGTAACAAAAACCACAACCCACTTATTCATTTACCTTTTCCCGCTCCTGTGAAAAGTTTATCAAAGAAGTCTGAAAAAATCATAGAGAAACATTTTTTACATATGAATAGCTTATCCCAACAATCGTATTTTGTCCAAAATAAAAAACTCTGATCTGGGTAATATAGATGTACAACACAAGAATAAAACCCAGACCAGATGTGTATATTGATATGTTTAGCAATAAAACAGCTATGTATCACCAGCCTATCAGTGTTTGTGAGGATCACTTTTGGGAGCCTCTAATTGAGCCGGGCTATCTTTTTTAGGTTCCTCTTTTTTGGGTTCTAACGGCGGCGGTGGAGGGGGTGGCTCCACCATCCCTTTCATTGTCATGCCACGCATCTCAGACATCATCTTATCCATCTTATCAATCATCTTACCCATTTCCATCATAAGTTCTCTTTTTTCAGGATGTCTGATCCCTCTTATTATCCTCTGCTGCATCTTCACGATATCTATCATCATTTGCATTGTATCGCGCATCATCATGTTCTGGCCCATCATCATATGCTGGCACATATGCATCGTGGGCATCATTGACATCCCTTCACCCATCATCATACATTGCGGTTTCATCTCGCCTTTCTGTTCTCCCATTGTGCCACCACTCACCTGCGCCTGTGCTGAAACACAAAAAACTAATATGATCATTAAAGCGATTGTGAATTTTTTCATTTTTCCCTCCTGTGTTATTTTCCTTCCTTTGTTAAAAACTTTTCTGGGTTTTTGTCAAACTTCTCTTTGCACATCTTCGAACAGAAATAATAGGTCTTTCCCTTGTAGCCACTTGTACCTGCTGCCTTTTTCTCATCGACATCCATGTTACATACAGGGTCTTTAGCCAAAGCTATCACCTCCCTTCCTACTAAACATTCTTTATTTCTTCAGTCTGTGGAGAGCCTCTTTCGCTGCAACAGTCTGTGCCTCTTTTTTACTCTTTCCAGCACCTTCACCGAACTTTTCCCCATTTATGAAGACTTCTGCGGTAAATATCTTTTGGTGTTCCTGCCCCTCCTGCTTTATGATTCGATATTCAGGAAGGACACCAAAAAGGAGTTGGGTGTTTTCCTGGAGATCTGTTTTAAAATCATGAAATTCACCGGAATGGATGACAGTATCTATTTTCCATTTGAACAATCTATGAATAATTTCCTTAGCTTTGCTGTAGCTACTGTCTATGTAGACAGCCCCTAAAATTGCCTCAACAGCATCTGCTAACAGGGATTTTTTATTCCTGCCTCCACTAGCCTCTTCACCTTTCCCAAGCATGAGATACTTTCCGAGAGATAGCACATTTGCAATCTCGTAAAGCACGGACTCTTTCACAACGTAAGACTTAATCTTAGCCATAACTGATTCCGGAAACTGGTTATCTAATGAAAAGAGATATTCGACTATGACTAATCCAAGGACAGAATCACCCAGGAATTCGAGTCTCTCGTTATGAGAAGGTGTCGTGTCAGGATTTTCGTGGTAGAAGGATTTATGGGTCAGTGCCTCAATGAGTATATTTTTATCTTTAAAGATATAATTGAGGCGATCTTCTAAACCAGCAATATCTTCCAATTTTAATCAAGAACTTTTATATTTCTTAAATAGGAGGCAGGCATTGGTTCCACCGAATCCGAATGAGTTTGTTAAGGCACAATTGACGGTCATCTCTCGTGCTTTATAAGGAACATAGTCAAGATCGCATTCAGGATCTGGATTATCGAGATTTATTGTTGGTGGAACAATATCGTTATATATACTCAGGATACTGATAACTGCCTCAGCACCTCCTGCAGCACCCAATAAATGTCCGGTCATAGATTTGGTTGAACTGATGGCAATCTTATAGGCGTGTTCTCCAAATACTGTTTTTATGGCATTACTTTCAAGTTCATCTCCAGATTTTGTTGAAGTACCATGGGCATTTATGTAATCCACTTCTGATGGCTGAATTCCTGCATCTCTCAGGGCTATTGCCATACATCGAGCAGCACCCTCACCTCCAGGAGCAGGTGAGGTGATGTGGTATGCATCTGCAGTCATGCCATATCCAATGATTTCCGCATATATTTTTGCACCTCTGTTCAGGGCATTTTCGAGGCTATCGAGAATCATGATACCCGCGCCTTCCCCCATAACAAAGCCATCTCTATCAACATCAAAAGGCCTGCTTGCCTTCTCCGGCTCATGATTTCTTGTAGAAAGTGCCTTCATTGCATTAAAACCACCTATCCCCAGTGGTGTTATTACTGCCTCTGCACCACCTGCAATCATGACATCTGCATCACCTCTCTGGATAATCTTATAGGCATCCCCTATGGCATGGTTTCCTGTTGCACATGCAGTAGCAACCGCAGAATTCGGTCCCTTAGCACCATGTTTCATGGATATCTGACCAGAAGCAAGGTTAATTATCAACATGGGAATAAAAAAGGGACTTATCCGTTTAGGTCCTTTTTCGAGCAAAATGGAATGATAATGTTCAATTGCAATCAGGCCACCTATGCCTGATCCAACAATCACACCTACTCGTTCTGCATTGCCGTCGCTTATCTTCAGTCCGGAATCATCCATTGCCATTTGTGCTGCAGCAATTGCAAAATGGATGAAGCGGTCCATCTTTTTTACTTCTTTGGGCTCGATGTAGTCTTCAGGGTTAAAACCTTCTACCTCACCAGCTATTTGCGTCTGAAAGGCAGTGGTATCAAATTGCGTTATCTTCCTGATTCCGGGTTTGCCCTGGATGAGATTTTCCCAGCTGGTCTTAACACCAATACCAAGAGGGGTCACAAGACCTATGCCTGTTACAACAACTCTTCTTTTATCCATGAGAATTTAAGATTTTTTCTTATTTATATATTCAATAGCATCCTTGACCTTTGCAATTTTCTCTGCATCTTCATCTGGTATCTCGATTCCAAATGCCTCTTCAAATGCCATAACAAGTTCTACAGTGTCCAGCGAATCTGCTCCGAGGTCCTCAACAAAAGATGCCTCCGGAGTAACTTCTGCAGGACTAACGCCAAGCTGTTTTGATATAATCTCTTTTACTTTTTCGTCTACCATGCAAGCACCTCCACAATTATTAAATTACAAATTCTCAATTCCAAATTCACAATTTGAGATTTGGGATTTGGTGTTTGGGATTTTTTATTTTACATATACATACCACCATTAACATGAATTACCTGCCCAGTGATATAAGCTGAATCAGGTGATGCGAGGAAAAGAACAGCATTTGCAACATCCTCAACGGTCCCGAATCTCCCTAACGGAATAAACTTCTTCATCTCCTCTTTGACAGCCTCGGAAAGGACATCTGTCATTGCTGTTGATATGAAACCAGGGGCAACAGCATTTACTGTTATCCCCTTACTCGCATATTCTTTTGCAAGTGTTTTTGTGAGTCCTACAATCCCAGCCTTTGCTGCACTATAATTTGCCTGTCCTGGATTCCCCATAAATGCGGCTACGGATGTGATATTGACTATCCTTCCATAGCGATGTGCGAGCATCTCTCTTATGGCAGCCTTTGAACACAGAAAGACACCCTTGAGGTTCGTATTCAACACAGCGTCCCAGTCTTCCTCCTTCATTCTCAGGAGGATCCCGTCTTTTGTTATTCCAGCATTGTTTATCAATATGTCTATCCTGTTAAATTCTTTTATGATATTCTCGAAAGCCTTGCCTACCTCTTCTGCATTTGATACATCAAGTTTTATTCCCAGCGATTTGACGCCAAATGATGTAAATGATGCTGCAATTTCATTCACCGTATCAAGACTCCTGCCCGCGATAGCAACATTGACCCCCCTTCTTGCAAGACCTTCAGCAATTGCCTTGCCGATGCCGCGTGTCCCACCTGTAACGAATGCAACCTGTCCCTTAAGCTCCATAACCCCCCCCAAAATCGGTTTTAATTGTAACAGAGAGCTTTCCCGCTTTTCCAGTTTTTCTTTAATGGAATGTTTTCCAAATGCATAGAAAAATTAAACCACTGAGACACAGAGTTTTAAATCTGTATTTTAAAAAGTCACTAATATAAACGCATTAAATGAAGTGTCATTGCGAGGAGCAGAGCGACGAAGCAATCCCAAAGACGAGATTGCCACGCCCTTTGGGCTCGCAATGACAATGTAACAGTATTAAGTGCGTTGACTATAATAAATTATTCTTTGAACTCATGCTTTACATCTCTGTGTTCTCTGTGGTTAAGTAATTTTTTTTGATTCCTTAGAAGAAAGCTTTCCATAATAAAATCCGTAATATTTTCAATTTCATGAAATCGAAAAACTGGAATCGTAACCTCTAAATCCCTGTCTGAAATGACCGCGATTATCTTATTATCTCCTTTGAACAATGGGGTCTCCTGTGTCTGCTTGCCGATAACCTCTATTTTTGGAGAGGAACTCCCTTTGTATCCCTCCACAATGACAATATCAACGTCCTTGAGATATTTTCCGACTATCTCCTCTACAAAAAGTTCTGAGTCTAACTCTTTGAACACGGCAAGCCTTTTTGGAGAGGAGAAGGCGACTACTGATGCTCCAGCATGTTTCAGCCTGTAACTATCCTTCCCTTGCTGGTCAAATTCAGAATCCTTGCTGGTATGTTTGATAGCTCCAACTCGTAATCCTTTCCGTATGAGGGATTTTATTAATAGTTCGATAACAGTGGTCTTCCCACTATTTGATCTTCCCACTATGCAAAAAAAAGGAGTTGTACCCATCATCTCTTTTTTTAATATATTCTGCCTAATTATGCAACAATATAAACTGAAGGTAACATTAAAGTATACAAAAGACTTTACTTTACAGGGGAAAATATATTAAAATTTTTTTGCTGTTAAGGAGGTGATGGTTTGGTTAAAATAAGGCTAACAAGATTGGGAAAACACAAGAGACCTTTCTACAGGATGGTAGTAACAGACTCTAGGGCAAGGAGGGACGGGCCTTTTATAGATATTCTTGGAATATATGATCCTCTGAATGATATATCCGGGGTAAAGTTGGATCTAGAGAAGGCAAAATTTTGGTTGCAGCGAGGAGCACAACCTACCGTTATTGCTAAAAAGCTTATACAAAAGGCTGGCCTATAGGCAGTCCAAAACTCGCACGGAGGTGGGATATGAAAGACTTAGTAGAAAAAATGGCGAAGGCTTTGGTAGACAGGCCTGAAGAGGTTAGTGTTGCTGAGGTTGATGGTGAAAAAACAACTGTTTTCGAGCTCAGGGTCGCACAAAGTGACCTTGGAAAGGTTATAGGTAAGCAGGGTAAGACAGCACGAGCAATGAGGACAATACTCAGTGCATCAGGTACAAAAATAGGTAAGCGCTGCGTACTCGAAATCCTTGAATAAAAAACAGCCTTGAATGGCTCTGTCCCTTAGACCCTATTGACTATGAGAAGTAGGAAGTAAAAAAAGTATTTACTTCCTACTTTTTTTATAAAACCTCCAAGCTTTGTGGGAGAACTCCACTTTTAAAATAATGAAATGTGATGTCATTACAATCTTCCCTGAAATCTTCCATGCCTATCTTGATGAGGGTATACTGAAACGGGCAATACAGAAGAAGATTCTTGAGGTGAAGGCGCACAATCTGAGGGATTATGCAAAGGACAAACACAGAACCGTTGATGATTATCCTTACGGTGGTGGGGCAGGCATGGTTATGAAGCCTGAACCTTTTTTTGCAGCGGTTGAAACCCTCTGTCCTGACAGGACACAAAGAAGGGTCATTCTGCTCAGCCCTGCAGGTAAAAAATTTGACCAGGATATGGCTGCAGAACTCTCGGGAGAAAAAAGACACCTTATCTTTTTATGCGGAAGATATGAAGCAATTGATGAGAGGGTCAGGATAGCACTTGCTGACGATGAAATATCTATTGGAGATTATATACTCACTGGCGGAGAATTACCCGCCTTGGTTATAATAGATGCTGTTGTAAGATTAATCCATGGTGTCTTAGGAGATGAACGTTCAGCAGAAGAGGATTCTTTTTCAAGTGGTATACTTGATTATCCTCATTTTACAAGACCAGCAGTTTTCATGGATATGGCAGTACCAGAGGTCTTGCTGTCCGGAAATCACAGGGAGATCTCGCTGTGGCGAAGGAAAGAGGCACTTCGCCGAACAATAAAAAGAAGGCCGGAACTTCTTGAAAAAGGGATACTCAGCGATGAGGACCATACATTACTTAGTGAAATAAAGGGGGAATGACCATGAATTTAGTCCAGGCTGTTGAAGAAGGCTTTAGAAAGGATATTATAGGCTTCAATGTTGGAGATACGGTGAGGGTTTCAGTAAAAGTTGTAGAAGGTGACAAGGAAAGGATTCAGCCATTTGAAGGTGTTGTCATTGCCAGACGAGGGAGCGGTACCAGGGAAACCTTTATGGTGAGGAAGGTATCATTCGGAATCGGTGTAGAAAGGATTTTCCCCCTCTGGGCTCCTGCAATTGAAAAGGTTGAGGTTTTGAAAAAAGGCCGTGTCAGGAGGGCTAAGCTTTATTATTTAAGAAGCAAGAAGGGTAAGGCAGCAAAGATCAAGGAAAAAGAAAGAGAAAGAGAAAGAGAATAATTGTGTGGATATCTACCAGTTTGATGAAGCCCTTAGAAAAAAGGGTTTCTTAAGAATAGCTGGTATTGATGAAGCAGGAAGAGGGCCGCTTGCCGGTCCGGTCGTTGCAGCAGCGGTTATCCTGAAAGATGGCATCAGGATTGAAGGGCTCAGGGATTCCAAAAAAGTCCCGGAGGAAGAAAGGAAAATACTCTATTATGAAATTGTACGATTTTCTTTAGACGTTGGGATTGGTATCGTCGGTCATGAGGAGATTGATCGATTGAATATCCTCAGGGCTACGAAGCTTGCTATGCAAATTGCAGTTGGAAACCTCTCCAACCCACCGGATATGCTTATCATTGATGCTGTTTCCATTCCATCAGTTTCGATAAAACAGCTATCACCCATAAAGGGTGAAAGTAAAAGTGCATCAGTTGCTGCTGCCTCAATAGTAGCGAAATGTGTGAGAGATACCATTATGATGGAATATCATCAACAATATCCAAATTATAACTTTGAAAAGCATAAAGGGTATCCTACAAGGGAACACCTTGATATGATACGGCTCTATGGACCGTGCCCTATTCACAGGAAGAGTTTTCACAGGGTCATGTCGCTGGAATTACCGTTTTGAATACTCATCAAAATTTTCTTTAGCGTACATTTGTGAAGCTCCCCGACTAAAAGTCGGAGCTTTCAGCCAGCATTCATGTAAATTAAGACTGTAACAGGCAGGACATGGCATTAGAGCGGATTGTCGATGCGACCCCTCGGAGGTCGGTACGACCGAGAATGAGCGAAAATGCTATGTCCTGCCTTTAACCACAGTTGGTAAATATTCCTGATTAGATTTTTTGAAGTAAAGGCAAAAGTTCCCGAATATCATCTATCATATAATCAGCATCCGAAAGGAATTCTCTCGGTCTATATCCATATGTTACAGCCACCGTCTTTATGCCAGCATTTTTTCCTGCCTCTATGTCAAAGTTACTGTCACCCACAATAATAGATTCTTCAGGTCTTACGCTAAGTCTGGACATTACATAAAGGACTGGTATGGCTGATGGTTTCCTCTCTTCTGTTGTATCACTTCCGATAATGATGTCGAAGTATCCTGCAAAATCGAGTTCTTTGAGGAGTCTTTCTGAGAGGTCCTCCCTCTTATTTGATAGAACGGCTTTTTTGAAATTATTCAGATTCTTGAGTGTTTCTTTTACATGTGGGTATTCTCTTGAGTTCTCAGTCAGGTGTTCTGAATAATACTCAAGGAATCTCTGTATTACATTGTCTCTAAGAAGTTGTTTTTCCGCAGGAAGTGCTTTCTCCACAAGCCTGGTGATACCTTCCCCTACCATTTCTACAGTTTCTCTCACAGTAAGTTCCTTTAACCCGTATGACCCCATACCATAGTTCAGGGCGTTCGTTATATCCTGAACTGTATCAACGAGTGTGCCGTCAAGGTCAAATATGATAAGTTTGATGGGCATGGAAAATTATATCACAGAGGATGAGAACACTTTTAACACTTTTGTATTGTTTTGATTGTAATGATTCCCTATAATTAGTAATTCCCCTTAATCCCCCTTTAGCAAAGGGGGATTAAGGGGAATTTGAAGCAAAATAAATTTAAAATCCAATGGACAAAGAACGGATTGATGAGGCATTAGAGCTCCTATGGCTTCTCCATGAAGAAGACCACCACAGTCTGAATCGGTTTCGATTGAGTTCTGAGGATAATGATGTTGATGCCATCACCCTTGCGATGAGGGCAGAAGGGCTTGTCGTTATTCATGAGGATACCATTCAATTCACTGATAAAGGCTTTGCATTGGCAAGGGGATTAATCAGAAGGCTTCGCCTTGCAGAACGACTTTTTACTGATGTTTTCGAGATGCCAGACGATACAGTCATTACAGATGCTTGCAAGATGGAACATATACTGAGTGAAGAGCTCACTGACAGTGTGTGCACCTTCCTTGGCCATCCTCCAACATGTCCCCATGGCAAGCCTATTCCAAGGGGAGAATGTTGTAAGAAATATAAGGTAGAGGTTGAGCCAGTAGTTACCAGACTCTCTGAATTTGAAGTAGGCTCAAAAGGGAGGATTGTTTTTATCGTACCGAAAGAATCATCAAGACTGAGTAAGCTCAACTCACTCGGAATTACCGCCGGAAGTATTGTCAGACTTCTTCAGAGAAGCCCATCCTGTGTCCTACAGATAGATGAAACAACCATCGCCATCGACCCTGAAATTGCAAAAGAGATATATGTCAAGAAGGCAATGTAAACGGCCTTAAATTAATGTTCCTCGTCAATCACCTGACTGGTATAGTCAAGGGCTTCTACTACATCCTCGTGTGTAAGCTCTGGATAGGCCTCAAGAATTTTTGAAATGGTATAACCTCCCGCAATCATACCGAGGATATTTTTTACCATAATGCGGGTCCCCCGAATACAAGGCTTTCCGCTACAGACCTGCGGGTCTACGCTGATACGGTTTTGCATTTATACACTTCCTCTTGCTTCTTCACTCATTATAACTTGCGAAAGGGGATCTCGAGTTTCAATTTTATTCCCCACACAGTTTCAGGTTTATTCCCCACCTTTTTTCTGTGTTAAATTATAGAACTCATCCTGAGAAGATGTCCATTATCCTGTAGAAATGCATCACCTCCTTTCTC
>Ga0194125_10001608_pt1 | contig 38242 bp, 36 predicted proteins | sample TA2KigC250mmetaG_FD_148626 | JGI IMG/M metagenome (GOLD analysis project Ga0194125, IMG submission 148626) | Freshwater microbial communities from Lake Tanganyika, Tanzania - TA2015034 Kigoma Deep Cast 250m | ecosystem: Environmental > Aquatic > Freshwater > Lake | place: Tanzania: Lake...
TGACCCCTATTAGCTGTTATTTTTGATTCACAATGGAGAGGAAAACTTCTTATCCCCATGATATCCCTCATATGCTCATACCCACCCATCAATCCACTCACGCAAACACCTCTCCACAAGGATGAATTTACCTTGAGAATAATCATACTCCTTGTATCTCGCCATATCCCTCCCCTTTCTGATAAGCGGTCTCTTGGAATCTTACGAATAAAGATATGGCGATATTATCACGTTTTAAGGACTTTTTCTACAGATTCAACGATTGAGGTCAGCGGTGGCTGCAAGCCATCCGCTGGAGTGATTTGATTGTGTTAGATCAACAGCGAATATTTAGCCCCAGAGATTCCACGCCAATGTATTTCATGACCTCATCATGGTTCTTTATTTCTTTCATAAGCCTATCATAAGTTTGTTGGGTTTCAGGTGGATTCTGACCTTGGATTTGGTTATTGATTGCTTCAAACACAGCTTCTCCTGCAAAATTCAAATCTTTTGAAGACATTTTACCTCCGGACTAATTACTCCGAACTCCTAACTTCTTTTTTTTATCCCCAACTCAAATCAAAGGCATCCCTGATTAGTTCGATCTCTTCTTCTTTTTGCCTGAGGAGAATGGCTACGACATCAAACCTTGCCTTCACATCCTTGAGTCGCTTCTCATTTAAATAGTTCAGGGCAACTCTTGAAAGCTGCTTTTGTTTCCGAGAGTTGACAGCCAGCTGAGGGGGGCCAAATTCTGTCGAGGTTCGAGTTTTCACTTCGATAAAGACCAGAGTATCTTTTTCTTTGCCAATAATGTCCATCTCCCCCATTTTACAGATATAATTTTTTTCAAGGATGCGATAACCGTTCTTTTTTAAAAAACGGAGGGCTATCTCTTCACCCTTCTTGCCCAGCTCTTTTTTCTGCATTGCTTTGTAACCCAATGCGGGACAGGAATGTCCCGCCTATCAAACTGGTTCTTTTTTCTTAAAGATTTCTTCCCTCCATCTCCCTATCTCTTTGTCCGTGTTTTCATTCCGCATTCCGTAATCCGAAATCCGCAATTGGTTCTTCTACCCCCATTTTCCCATCATAAATATTCCTTTACGCCTCGGAAGGTCTTCCGGTGGAGTTCGCAGATGCCGAATGTCTCAATGGCCTTCCGGTGCTCCTTTGTTCCATAACCCTTATGTTTCGCAAAATTATACTGCGGGTATTTTTGATGGCACTCCAGCATCATACGGTCCCGGGTTACCTTGGCCACAATGGATGCCGCCGCAATGGAGTTGCAAATCTGGTCTCCTTTGCGGATAGGCTTCTGGGGTACGGGAAAATGGAGGGGCTGATTTCCATCGATCAGAATAAAATCGGGGGATAAGGGAAGACTCTCAACAGCCAGGACCATCGCTTTCAAAGTGGCCTGGAGGATATTGAGGAGATCGATCTCTTCCTGACGGACTGTTCCGATGCCCACTGATAGAGCTTTTGCAAGGATAACTTTGCATAGTTCCTCTCTTTTTCTGGAAGGAATCTGTTTGGAGTCGAAGAGCTTCTGACCGATACCTTCTTCCGGAAGGATGACAGCCGCGGCCACGACAGGCCCGGCGAGAGGACCTCTTCCCACCTCATCCACACCGGCAATCCGCTGGTAGCCCTGCCCACGGTACATCTTTTCGAAGTAGTCCATCGGCTGAGCGGGAAGAGAAGGAAAAAGCATCAGAATTCCATCTGGAATGATGCGTTGCTGGAATAATGGACCCAATATTCCATTCTTCCAGCATTCCAGTATTCCAATATTTTACTGGGTGGCTTGTTTTTTTTCGCCTTTGATCCTGGCCGCCTTGCCTTTCAGGCCTCTCAGATAGAAGAGCTTGGCCCGTCTCACCTTCCCTCGGCTCATCACATCGATCCGATCAATTCTGGGAGAATGCATGGCAAAGATTCTCTCCACCCCTATCCCATAGGAGATCTTCCTGACGGTGAAGGTCGACCGGATTCCTCCGGCCCTTTTGCGAATGACCACTCCTTCAAAGGGCTGTATTCTCTCTTTTTCTCCCTCGATGATTTTCACGTGGACCCGGATCGTATCACCCACCTTGAATGGGGTGAGGTCCGTTCGTAACTGTTCCCTTTCAATTATCTCTAACGGATTCATCTTACTCTCCCTTCTGTTCGATTGCGGAATGTGGAATGCGGAGTGCAGAATAGAAGATCTTAAAACCAGGTTATTAAAAATTCCGCATTCCGAATTCCGAATTCCGAAATTATTCGATGCGTTCCCCTAACAGCCGATCCAGGATGATGGCAACGGCTGAACGAACTGAGAGGTGATTATAACCTTTTCCTTCGATCGGTGCCAATACATAATCTGAACTCCCTTTAACCTCCTGGGTCAAACCCCACCCGGTCCCGAACAGGAGGAAAAACGGAGTTTCCCGATCTTTTAGAAGTCTCCGCAAGTCTCCATAACCGATGCAATCAGGGTGAGGAGAGGCTCCTGTCGCCACTCTCTTGGCTTTCTTCTGATGGAGGCGTGAAATTTCCTGATCCGCCTCATCAATGCTCCGGGACATCCGGACGAGGGAGAGGGATTCCTTTCTCGTGGGATTATACACTGAGCCTGCCCCCTGACTCCAGTGGCTGATGATCCTCTCAACCAACTCCACCTGGCTTTCAAGGGGAGTGATGATGAAAAAACCTCCCAGCCCGAATGTCCGCGCACAGCGGGAAATATCGTGAATATCGAAGTTGGTCACAGCGGTCGTGACCACCTCTCTTCTCCTGTCATAGACAGGATGGTGAACCAATCCGATGTAGAGGTTAGAGGCCATATCCTACAAAAAAATTCAAACGGTAAGGGTTACGAGGTCCGCCCTGCACCATATTAGGTTCAGGGCCCGTATTGTTAATAAGAGGTAACGTTTATCGTCTCTTAATTCTTTCCACGTAATCGTAACCCCCCTTCATCCCCCCTTAACTTAAGGGGGGAATATAGGGGGGGTATCAATTTTCATGTTTCGATGGTGCTCCGCTGTCACTAAACACTCTTCTTTGATATCTCCTCCAAAATCCTTTTATCTTCCTCAGAAAGAGAAGCTTTACTTAACAGGTCCGGCCTCCTCATCTGCGTTCTCCTCAGAGCCTCCCTCCTTCTCCAGAGAGAGATCGCCTGATGGTTTCCCGAAAGGAGGGCTTCGGGAACCCCATGCCCTCTGAAACTTGCAGGCCGGGTATACTGGGGATATTCCAGCAAAGAGTCAAAGAAGGAATCTTCCTCCGCCGACCGGTCCGATCCTAAGACTCCGGGCAGAAACCTTGAGACCGCATCGATCAGAACCATGGCGGCCAGTTCTCCTCCGGTCAGAACATAATCCCCTATCGATATCTCCTCATCGACGAAGAGTTCCCTCACCCTCTCATCCACTCCTTCATACCTGCCGCAGAGAAGGATCAGATGGGATCGGGAAGAGAGTTGCCTGGCCATCTCCTGATTCAACGGTTTTCCTTCGGGGGTTAGATAGATTGTCCTGACCGATGGATCTTCTGATTTCACTTGTTCAATAGCCCGGGCAATGGGTTCCACTTTCATCACCATCCCCTGCCCTCCGCCATAGGGAGCATCATCGACGATCCGGTGCTTATCAAGGGTAAAGTCCCGGATGTTGATCGTTCTCACCTCAATCAGTTTTTTTTCAATCGCTTTGGCCAGAATGCTCTCCTGAAATGGAGAAGAAAACATCTCCGGGAAAAGGGTGAGGATGTCAAATCTCATCTTCCTCCTCCCACAATCCTTCCATCCGGACCACCCTCATCACCCTTCTTTGACGGTCAATGTTCTGGATCACCCCTTCGGTTGCCGGCAGAAAGATCTCCCCTCTCTTTCCCTCGACGACATAGACATCATGGGATCCCGTTGGAAAGATCTTCTTCACCGTCCCGATCCTTCTGCCTTTCTCTGTCTCCACCACCATCCCCAGGATCTCGAACCAGTAATACTCTCCTTCTTCCGGCTCCGGGAGATCTTCTCTGCGGACAAGGATCTCCTTACCGATGAGACCCTCCGTCTCTTCGATCCTTTCGATCCCTTTTAATCTTAGGATGAGGCGTGGTGGTTGAGGGGTGACTTCCAGGACTTCAAAGGATTCCGGTTTCCCTAAGTTGTCCTTGATGAAAATCTTCTGATAAAGGAGAAAACGATCGATATCCTCCCCGAAATAATCTACCTTAATCTTCCCCCTGACCCCATGGGGCTTCACCACCCTCCCGATTGGGCAAAAAGCTTGCTCCATGGGTCGCTATTCGATGATTTCCAGGACAGAGCGTTTACCCAGATTGGCAGAAGCCGCCCCAAGAATCACACGGATGGCCCTTGCCGTTCTGCCCTGTTTTCCGATCACCTTCCCCAGATCATCCTTTGCTACGGAGAGTTCGATGACCGAGGTCCTCTCCCCTTCGACTTCAGAAACCCTGACCTGCTCCGGATGGTCGACCAATGCCTTGGCGATAAACTCAATCAACTCCTTCGTCGTCATCATCCCACCTCCAATACGAGCAACCGCTCTCGGAGAGATCCTTGGAAATCAATCCTGGGAGAAAAGGCAATCTACCCTTTTTTACTCTCCGCCAACTTCTTCGTCACACCCGATCGAATAAGAAGCTGACGGACGGTCGGGGTGGGCTGGGCTCCCTTTTTCAGCCAGCCTATCGCCTTCTCTTCCTTAATTCGGACTTCTGCCGGATCTTTCCCGGGATCGTAAATCCCTACCTGTTCGATAAACCTTCCATCTCTCGGAGAACGGCGGTCTGCAACCACAATTCGATAAAAAGGCTTCTTCTTCCCACCAAATCTCATCAATCTCATTGATGCAGCCATATTGCTTTGATCACCTCCTTCTTTTAAACATAAAATACGAATTTCGAATATCGAAATCCGAAACAAACCCAAAATAAAAATTTCAAAGCCTAAAACTTTTTTATTTATTTAGGTCATTTGTGATTTGAAAATTCGTGCTTGTTTTGAATTAGTCCTGCTGGACGCTCCGCCCGGATTTCGTATTCCGAATTTTAACAGAAACATTACCTCATCAAGAAAAGAACGGAACCTGTCCTCTTCCCAGTCCTTTGCCGCCCATCTTTGAAAACTGTTTCATCATCTTTCGGGCCTGGGCATACTGTTTTAAGAGCCGGTTGACTTCCTGAACGCTTGTCCCGCTTCCCGCTGCAATCCTCAATCGCCGGCTCCCGTTGATGATCGTGAAATTGGCCCTCTCCTTGAACGTCATCGAGTTGATGATGGCCTCCACTCTCCCCAGCTCCCTATCATCCACCTGGAGGCCTCCCATCCCTTTCATCTTCTTCGGAAGCCCGGGGATCATATTCAGAATCGATTCGAGCGATCCCATCTTTCGGACTTGCTGGAGCTGGTCCCGGAAATCCTCTAGCGTGAAAGAATCCTTTCGGATCTTCTTCTCTAATTCTCTGACCTTCTTCTCATCAAAGGTGGCCTCTGCCTTCTCGATCAGGGTCAGGACATCGCCCATGCCCAGAATTCTTGAAACCATCCGTTCGGGATGGAAGACTTCGAGGGCATCCAACTTCTCCCCTACGCCGATGAATTTAATGGGCCTCTGCGTCACCGCTTTGATCGAAAGGGCCGCTCCTCCCCGAGCGTCCCCGTCCATTTTGGTCAGGATGATTCCATCGATGCCCAGCCGCTCATTAAAACTCTTTGCGACATTGACCGCATCCTGCCCGGTCATAGCGTCAGCGACAAAAAGAACCTCTCTCGGTTTGATCTGTGTTTTGATTTCTCTAAGTTCAAGCATCAACGCCTCATCGATATGAAGCCTTCCAGCCGTATCGATGAGCATCAGATCGTATCCCCCTTTCAGGGCCGTATCACTTGCTTTTAGGCAGATATCGAGCGGCACCTGCGAGGGCCCGGGCCGGTAGAAATCGACCTTCAGATCTTCCCCTAACTTTTGCAACTGCTCGATGGCGGCCGGCCGGTAGACATCCGCTGGAACGAGGTAGGGTCGCTTCTTCATTCCCTGGAAGTGGCGGGCCAGTTTGGCCGCAGTGGTCGTTTTTCCACATCCGTGCAGGCCGACCAGCATGATCGGAACCGGAGGGCTCCCCGAAAGCTGAACCCTCTGCTCCTGGCCGCCCATCAGTGAAGTCATCTCCTCCTTCACGATCTTGATCAGTTGCTGTGCAGGGGTAAGGCTTGCCATCACTTCCTGGCCGATGGCTCTCCCCTGGACGGACTGGATAAAATCCTTCACCACCTTGAAATTGACATCGGCTTCGAGGAGGGCCACCCTCACCTCTTTGAGGGCCTCCTGAATGTTCTGCTCCGTTAACTTCCCATGACCTCGGAGTTTCTTAAAAACACCCTCTAATTTGGATGAAAGATTGTCAAACATGACCCATGCCCAAAGCTTGGTAAACGGCTTATTCTAATAATTTTTTCCCCGAATTGTCAAATTTCCCATTCGGAATATAAGCATCTCTTTTCCCGTGATAGAAATCCATGGGCATGCCAAATCCAGAGGGGCAGGCGGGCCAGCGGAGAAAGATTTAGGGCGGCACCGCTTAAGGATTGACTCCAGACGTTCCAAGACCAATAAAAACCTCATTTTCATTGACGACGAAAGTTTCCCATAAATGTCTAATGATCCGCAATCCTAAAGATTTCGGAGTCTGGTCCGCCTGCCCCTCTGGAGTCCATTTTGTCGTCACGGAATTGAAGATGCTTCCATTCGGGATTTTAGAATGGAATCTTTAATCTTATATCAGAAGAGGTCTGGCAGGCTTCAATGATTAAAAGGAGAAAGATCAGACCGAGGAGCCATCTTATCATTTCAGCTTTTCAAATTCCCCACCGGGAAGAACCCTCACCTTCCCTCTTCCTCCCGGCCCTCCTTTTACCTCTATACGATTCTTCGCAATATCGAAAATGATCTCATCTCCGGAGACCAAATTGTCGCCTTCCAACACTTTTGGGTTGCCGGTCAAAACCACCCTTTGATCCCGATTATAAAAGACCGCCTTCTGACAATTGGCGACACGAAGTCCTTGCTGAATCTTCACATTCCCTCCGGCCACCACCTTCTCAATCCCCTTGCCATCTTCAAAAACCAAGGCCTCGAGAGAATCGGAATAGATGACCATATCCTTCTGCCTAGCCATCACATTCCCCCTGAAGACGATCAGATTCTCTTTGGAAAAAGTCTCCACCCTGTCCGAAGTGATGTCTATCGGCTCGCCTGTGTCCCCCAATTTGATCTCCTTTGGCTCCGCAGGGGTCTCCTTTTTCAAAACCTCCCCCTCCTTCGTTGCCGGGGGCGGTAATGCTGCAATCTTTTTCTCCTTCTCTTTTGCTTTTTCCACCTCTTTCTTCTGAGGTTTTTCCTCCCTCACCTTTTCCTTTTCCTTCGGTGCCTCCCTGATCTCAGGTGCTGCAGGAAGAGGCGGCAGCCCCGCCATCCGCTTTTCATCCTCTCGTTTCGCCTCGACCTTTAATTCTTCCTTTGGAGGAGGCAAGGGGAAGGGGGGCGGAGTTACTTTCCTGGTCTCTTCTTTTGGAACCGCCGGCTCGTCCGGCTTTTCAGCGGGAGGAGGGACAACCTTTTTCTCTTCCCTCCTAAACTCGATCTTATCATCTTTCTTATCATCTTTCAGTAAAACCGGGCGTCTTCTCTCTTCATCGAATTTGGCCAGAGCAACTGTTTCAGCCTCTCCCTCTTTCGCATCTGCTTTCTTCTTTGGTTCTTTGGCTTTTGCCTTGCGAATGACGGTTTTTTCCTTTATGCCCTGATCCAGGATCGATTTGGCTTCCCTGTAATGGGAACTCTTCGGATATTCGTTGACAATCCTCGCAAAGGCCTCTCTGGCCTTCTCCCATTGATCGAGCTCGAGGCAGCTCTTCCCTAAAAGATAAAGCGCCTTATCCTCTTCAGCCCTCTTCGGGAACTTCTCCAGTAATCCTTCGAACCTGGAGGCGGCCGCCAGATATTTTCCCTTTTTGTAATAAAAATTTCCGATATAGAACTCATGGTCAGCCAACTGCTTCTTGCAAATCTCAATCTTTTCTTTAGCCTTGTCGGTAAAGAAGCTCTGAGGAGTGCTACTCACCAGGTATTCAAAATTGGAGAGGGCCTTTTGGGTGGAGGTCTGGTCCCGGTCGTGGGTGCGCATCTGGCTGAAATGGGCCATTCCGATCTGATATTGAACATAAGGGATTTCTTCATGGGTGGGACGGGTCTTCTTGAACTCCTCATAGGCTGCAATGGCTTCCACATAATCCTTCTTAAAAAAGTGACAATCTCCAACCTTCACCTCTGCCCACTGGGTATGAGGCGGGCTATCCGGAAAGTTGGACTTGATCTGTTCAAAAATCTTTAAGGCTTCGGAATAGTCCCTCTTATTGAACCGCTCCAATCCCTGCCGGTAGAGGACCTCCGGATCTCCCTTGATCGTTTTGATATCCTTTCCTTTCCCGGCGCATCCGTTCAAAAGGGAGAAGAGAACGAAAAGGAGAAGGAATGTTTGAATAACAGGATTCTTTTTCATCGGACCTGCTTTTTAAAAAGTGCCTATAATTATGATAGGAAGGGGGGGTGATGTCAATAAGAGGAAACCTATTTTTCTTTCAAGTCTGCGAAGGCTTAAAAGCCGAAGAGATTAAGAATGTATTGCCCTCTTTCAAGATCCATTTTCAGTTTCCACTTCCTTTAAAAAACTTTCAATCTGGGTTTTGAGTTTTGGCATCTTGTCTTTTATAATAGACCATACGATTTCCCACTTCACGCCAAATAAATGTGAAGCCTCCGATGATAGGCATTAGCAGGCATGGGTTCGTTTGAAAAACTAACTCGATAAGAGTCGAAGTGGCAGGGCCGAGTCCTTGGATGCTAATAGCGTTGGAGGCAGAAGAGAAGAACTTATTGCTGCCAGGGAGTTTGTATTGAAGAAGATCCCAAAGCTCCCCCGGCCCTAATGGGTCCGGGCCGGGTGCTTTGACCTTCACCGAAACCTGAGTAATTGTCCCATCGGGAGCTGGGTTGAGCAAGGCAAAACGGTCTGTCGATTCAAAAGGATCTGGTAGGATTATAAGGCAATGAGAAGGAGTAATGAGACATAAAAGCAAAAATAAAAATACCCCAAATGGAATGTTTTTTTACTATGTTGAAAAAATCCATGATACTTACCCCCCATAATGGCTCAATTTAGATGAAAAACGATTACCCATCCAGAATCTCGCGGACCTTTCTCGCAAGTTCCATGGGCGAGAAGGGTTTCTGTAAAAAAGGTGTTCCGGGTTTGAGGGAGGCCTGATAGATCATGATCCCATCGGTGTATCCAGAGATAAAAAGGATTCTGGTATCAGGATGAAGGAGTTTGAACTGTTCAACCAGTTCTTTTCCTCCCATTTGTGGCATCACCAGATCGGTGAGCACGAGGTGTATCTTCTTATGGGTGGGCTCACGGGCCAATCTCATTGCTTCATCCCCATTGGCCGCCTCCAATACCGTGTAACCCTGATCACGCAAAACTCTGGCTGCGAGGCTCCGTAACGATTCATCATCTTCCACCAAAAGGATGGTTTCGTCTCCTTGCGGGAAATCGCCTGTCTCCTCCTGGCGGGAGAGGTCATCTGCTTCTTCATCCACACATGGCAAATAGATTTTAAATGTCGTCCCCTGCTTGGGTTCACTGTAGACCCAGACATAACCTCCGCTCTGCTTCACAATGCCATAAACCATAGAAAGCCCAAGCCCTGTCCCCCGCCCCTTTCCCTTGGTCGTAAAGAATGGATCAAAGATCCTCTCTTTGACTTCCGGCGACATACCGCATCCCGTATCGGTCACGGAGAGCAGGATATAACGGCCCAGTATCACATTGAAATGAGATTGAGCATAGGTTTCATCCAGTTCAACATTGTGAGTTTCAATGATGAGTTTCCCGCCATTGGGCATAGCATCTCTCGCATTGACGACCAGATTGAGGATGGCCTGTTCGATCTGGCCTGGGTCGGTCTTCACCCTTCCCAGATCTTCAGCCGGGCGGGTAATCAGTTCAATATCCTCTCCAATGATCCGGCCCAACATCTTTCCCAGACCCTTCAGGAGTTGGTTCAGGTCGAGCACTTTCATATCCATCACCTGGCGCCGGCTGAAGGCCAGGAGTCGTTGGGTTAGCTCCGCTGCCCGATCCGTCGTTCTCCTGATTTCTTCTAAATTCCTTCTTAATGGATGATCTTCGCTGATTTCAAGCAGGGAGAGCTGGCTATAACCACTGAGGATGGTGAAGAGGTTATTTAAATCATGAGCGATGCCGCCTGCGAGCTGGCCCACCGTCTCCATTTTCTGGGATTGAAGAAACTGCGTTTCCAGTTGCTTCCATGCGGTGGTATCCTCGATCATGTGGATGGTGTATGGAGGGACCTCTCTCAACCCGGTCGCGAGAGAGACATTCAGGCGAGCCCAGACGACTTCTCCATCTTTCCGAATGTAACGTTTCTCTATTTGATAATGTTCTTTTTCGCCCGCAATAAGTTTTTTGAGAAGATCCAGATCCTGGGAGGCATCCTCCGGGTGAGCGAATTCATTCAAAACTTTGCCGTAAAGTTCTTCCACCCTGTAGCCTAACATTTTTTGAAGGGCCTGATTGCTCTCCATGACCCGCCCATCTGTATTGACGAGAGCGATGCCGATGGCCATCCCTTCAAAAATGGTTTGAAATTTCGCCTCGCTCTTCTGAATCGCTTCTTTGATCCGCATAAGTTCTGAGATATCAAACATGAAACCCCTGATGAAACAGGGATGGCCGGATTCATCCCTCACCACTGTCCCTTCATCGCGCACCCAGACGATATGACCATCACGGGCGATCAAGCGATATTCGGATCGAAACGGTTGGCCATTATTATGGCTCTTGTAAAATTCCATTAAAATACGCTTTCTGTCATCAGGATAGATCTGCCTGAACCAGAGCTGGGGATCGGTTAACCATTCAGAGGACGGAAAACCCAGCATGGTCTCTATCTGGGGACTGATGTAGAGTCGACCTCCCGTCTCATCAAGGGGGGTGATGTAAGTGACTGCTGGAATCTGTTCCAACAGAGTCCGGTAATCGATTCCAGAATTTGGAGGAAGTCCTTTCTCCTCTTCCAATTCTTCTTTCTTCTTTACAAAACGATCCCTTTTCCCTGCGCCCTGTTGTAGCTTCATCCCAACCTTCCCCTTCCTCAGCCATTAAGAGAGGATCTGTGAGGCAATCCTCTCCACCTCAACGATATTGAGAGGCTTCGTCAGGAAATCAATGGCTCCCAGGGATTTCGCTTCTCTCTCTATCTCATCCCGTTGTGTGGCCGTGATGATGACGACCTCCACTTGCTTCTGATCTTTCCGAAGCTTTTTCAGCACATCCATTCCGTCCAGGCCGGGCATTTTGATATCTAAAAACACCAGACGAGGCGGTTTAGTTTCGATAATCCTCAGGGCCTCATAACCGTTATCTGTCATGACGAGATTGTAGCGGTCGCCCAGCAGGACTTCGAAGGAGTCCAAAATCCCCTGATCATCATCCACCACTAAAATTCGTTTTGAAAGGTGTTCCATTTTTCCCCTCCTCAATTAAAAACATCTTACTTTTCCCCTTTCCCTAACCTGGTTCGGGTTGAGGATAGGAAGATTCATTTCTCCCTATCAAGGCATTTAGCAAATAGAATGCCAAAGGACTTTCAAACTCACCAAAAATAAATCACCTTAAATTTTAATGGGTTATAAGCAGGTAAGAAAATGAAGATACTAAGGGAAGGGCGTCTGGACTGCCAACGATTGTTGGCAATCTTAACTTTTGATTACAGGTAACATCAACACAAAAGTGGTCCCCGCTCCTTTTTCACTCATCACCTCAATCGTCCCCCGATGGTCTTCAATAATCTTATGGGTGAGGGCCATTCCGAGGCCAACGCCACGGTCCTTGGTTGTAAAGAAGGGGTTAAAGAGGTTCTTCGATGTCTCCTCATCCATTCCGACTCCTGTATCCCTGAAGATGATTTGGAGCCCGGAGGAAGGTGAATCATGCTTGGAAGAGATGATCAGTGATCCGCCCTCCGGCATCGCCTGGATCGCATTGATGGCCAGGTTGGAGAAGGCGCGATAAAGCGTCTCTGAGTTTCCTTCGACAGGAGGAATGGTTCTGTCCAGATGATCTTCGAAACGGATCTGTTTCTTTTCCATCTCTTCACCATGAAGATCAATCACCTGAAGGATGAGATAGTTCACATCCAGGGCCACGAAGGGGTGCACTCTTCTCCTGGTCAATTCCAGTAGATCCTCTACCAATTGATTGATCCGGTCGATTTCTCTTGGAACCGTAGAATTAAATTTCTCCATAAAGGAGGGATTTTCAAGCTTTCTGGGAAGGAGCTGGACAAAGGTCTTGATTGCGGAGAGAGGGTTCTTCACCTCATGGGCTAACCCTGCCGAGAGGGTCCCGAGGGCGGCCAGCCGGTCTGCCTGTCGGAGTTTCTCCTCGAGGGCCTTGATCCCGGTGATATCCTGAAAGAGCACCAGGGCGCCGAGCTTCTTTCCTTTTCCATCGGTAAGCAAGGAAGTGCCGACAGTCAACCAGAGGCTTCCCTCATCTTTTTTCAACTCCATTTCCGAACGAAATACTCCTTCTTCACGGGATAGTGTCTCGATCATCATTCGATAAAGAGGATGATCTTCACTCAAAACTCGTTCCAACGGAAGGCCCACAATTTTCCCGCTTCTCTTTCCCAGGATGCGCTCAGCCATTTCATTGAGAGTAACGATCTTTTCTTCAAGATCGATGGTAATCAGCCCGTTGGTCATCGAGGACAGCACATTATCGGTATACGCCTTCAGGGATGTAATCTCACGAAGGCGGTTCTCCAGTTCGGTTTGATGGAGGCGGATTTGCTGGATCATATGGTTGAAGTTTTTCCCCAGTTCTTCGATTTCATCTCCGGTATGAATGTCTATGACCTGGTCGAGATCTCCTTTTGCAGCGGCGATGGTTGTTCCCACCAGATTGGAGATGGGTTGGGTGATTCGCCTGGCGAAGAAAATCGATCCAAGAATACCAAGGGCAATGGCGAAACCACCCAGAAAGAGGAGATTGAGACGTGTCTTTAAAATCTGACTGGACATCCCCTCCAACGAGAGACCAATCCGGATGGTTCCCCATTTTTCCTGTGACTCTTTGATGTAAACCGGGATGGAGATATCCAGGACCCTGACTTCTTTTTCTCCATAGAGAATCGGTTGAATCAATGGGGCCCTGGCTCGGGTCGCTTTCTGACTCACTTCGTCCGTGAGGATCATCCCCTGTTTCTCATCATGCTGACTGTAGGCGGCCACCTTGTCCTCTTTATCGTGGATGATGACATAGAGGACATCCTTCTCAAGGACAACTCTCTCCGCATTCTGCTTGAGGACAATATAGTTATAAGTGAGAAGAGCATTCGTGCTCACCGCGGCTAAATGCCCGGCGATGGTGATGCCCCGTTTCCGGGCTTCCTCATGAATCGTTTCAGACTGACGTTTTTCGACCAGAATGATGACCAGGGCCATGACGAGCAGGAGGATAATGGTGGAGTAAAAGATGAGTCTTGTCCGGAGACGAATGGATCGGGAATCTTTTCTGAAATCCATCACTTCTTCAGCCAGATCTTCTTCATCGGGATATAAGGACCGCCAAGGGCGCTCACCTCAACGCCCCTGACATAGGGCTGATAGACCATCTGGAAGAGATGGTTCACCATCGGCACAATGGGTGCATCATCGAGAATCATCTCCTCGATCTTTCGATACATCTCCATCCGCTTCAGATAATCCCTCTCTGCCCGTGCTCGATCCAGCAGCCGATCCACCTCCGGATTATGGTAATTTGTGTAGTTATATCTTGACTTTGAATGAAAGAGGGTCCAAAGAAAATTATCTGGGTCCGGAAAATCAGCATACCAGGCATACATGAACATTGGTGCCCTTTTTGACGAAAGGATTTCCTGAAACTTTGGCCATTGGGTTTCATACTTAATATTTAATTTGATTCCGGTCTCAGAGAGATAGGTTTTCACCATCTCCAGTTCCTTCACCGCCAATTCAGCTTTAGCAGCCGACCAGAATTCAATTGGAGGTAACCCTTTCCCTTCTGGATAGCCCGCTTCCCTTAAGAGTTGTTTTGCCTTTTGGGGTTGATATCCAAAACTTCCTTTGATCGGAGTATAGCCTGGCATTCCTAATGGAATAATACGATCTGTAAGATGGGCCATCCTTTTTAGAATATCCCGGCCAATCAATTCTTTTGGAACAGAAGAATTGATTGCCTTCCTAATTTTTTCTATTTTTAGGGGCCCAATCTGCGTATTAAGACCGTAAAAGCGAAGGGACAGGATGGGTTTTTGGAGAAAGATATATTGTTTGGATTTTGAAATTTCCTCAACATCTCTGAAAGGAATGAACGAATCTTCTAATTCTCCATTTTTAAAAAGAATGAGTATTTCTTCACGGGGGCCACCATGGAAGATCTTAAAAATGACTTTATCGAGATAGGGCCTTCCTTCAAAATAGTCGGGATTGGCCTCAAGGACGATTTCCTCTCCTTCTTTCATCGAAACGAATTTAAATGGCCCTGTCCCCACCGGTGATTGCCCAAAAGTGGGTTCTAATTTCTCAACCTCTTCCTTGGGAACCACTTTGGCTCCTTTCATTGCGAGGATACTAATGAACGGAGCATAAGGTTCTGAAAGAGTAATCTTAAGGGTTAATTTATCCTGGGCGATTAAACCTTTTACTTCCTTAGCTTTTCTTTCCATGAACTCCTTAGCCCCAAGGATTCTGGTGAAAAAATCAGAAGAGCTCGATTTAATGTCAGGATCGAGTATACGAGTGAATGAATAAACAAAATCTGTGGAAGTAACTTCTCTTCCATTGTGGAATTTGACCCCTTCTTTTAAATAAAAGGTATAGGTGAGACCATCAGGAGAAACTTTCCAGGACCTGGCTACGGCGGGAATGACATTCAAATCTTTATCGAACTGAACCAGGCCATCAAAGAGCTGTTGGATCACCGTAACAGCATGGATGTCTACAGATAATGCTGGATCAAGGGTTTTGGGGTTAAACTCGAGAGGTCTGCGGTAAGTTCCTCTCGACTTCTCAATTCCTGGTTTATCTTCCGTAGAAAAACCACCTCGCTCAAAGAGCAGGGTAAAACAAAATAGGAACGCAAATACAAATATGAAAACTTTAAATGTCATTGGTAAGGGATTCATAAATTTAAAACGGGATTTTAAATATATATATAGGAAGAAATAGGAAGGATGTCAAAGGTTATTAAAAAAAGAAAGCACAACCTATGGTTGTGCTTTCTTTTTGATCCTTAAAATAAGAAGAGGTGTAACACTTTAGCGGTTTGAAAAGGGTTTCATAAAATCCCTCCCTTGCCTCCCTTTGCCAAAGGGAGGAGAAATACTTCCCCCTTTGTAAAAGGGGGATTGAGGGGGATTTGGGTTATTTCGATTTCTTGATCAGACCTCTTTTTCAAAGAACTAAAGTATTAAGAAGAAGTTAAAATTAGTACCCGCTGCCATCTGCCAGAACAGGCAGCACATAGGCCATCACTGACAATGCAATGATGACCAACTCGATTGCGATCTTCTTCATGTTATCACCTCCTTTTTTATGGTTTTAGGTTGAGAGGAATGAAACGAGTTAACACAGATGATAAGAGCAATCCGAATGCCAGAACGAAAAGAGAACCCTCCCCTTTGCGGTGGACGATTAAGTGTGTGTTCTCAAAGAGATTTTTAGAAGGTCCATTTTTCGAAAGGAAAAAGCGCCCTTCCATTTCACTGCCAACAGTTGTTGGCAGTGAAATGGGAAATGGATGGAGAAATAGATAGAACCCTTTGATTTAATAAGGAGAGTTTAAATTGCAAACGATTGTTGGCAATTTTAAAAAAACATTACAGTCAATCGGGCATCAGCCTGCCTGTTTCATCCGGATGCCGAACTGTCTTGCTTTTTGCATGAGGTAGTTTCGGCTAATTTTCAGAATCTTAGCGGCCTCTGTCTGGTTCCATCGGGTGGCTTCAAGGACATTGAGGATCAACCTTTTTTCAAACTCTTCTCTCGTATTGATCAGCCCTGCCTTTGAGAGCTTATCATCTTTTGTGCTTCTGCCTGATGACATCAAAATCTCAAGGGGGATGTCCTCCAGTTCGATCGGATCGTTGCCTTTGGACAGAACGATGATCCTTTCGATAAGATTTTCTAATTCCCGGATGTTGCCCGGCCAAGGATACCGGGAAAGGGCATCCAATGTCTTTTCAGAGAATCCCGGAATCTTCTTATTAAAGGCAATGTCAAATTTGTTGAGAAAGTGTTTTGCAAGAATGGGAATATCTTCCCTCCTCTCCCGAAGGGGAGGGATCGAGATGGGGACCACATTGAGCCGGAAGTAGAGGTCCTGCCGAAATTTCTCCTTAAAAACAGCGTCTTCCAGATTAATATTGGTCGCCGAGATGACCCGGATATCGACCTTGATGGGTTTGTTCGATCCGATCCGTTCGATCTCCCTCTCCTGAAGGACCCGGAGGAGTTTCGCCTGGAGATCAGATCTTAACGCTGAGATTTCGTCAAGAAAGAGGGTTCCCCCATTGGCATATTCAAATTTCCCGATGGCTCGTGTATGAGCCCCCGTAAAGGCCCCCCTTTCGTGGCCGAACATCTCGCTTTCCATCAGTTCAGGGGGAATGGCGGCACAGTTGATGGCCACAAAAGGTCCGTTCTTTCTACTCCCCTGGCGATGGATGGCACGGGCAATCAGTTCCTTACCTGTCCCGCTCTCGCCGATGATTAAAATGTTGGTGGAGGTATAAGCCACCTTTTTGATGAGGTCAAAGATCTCTAACATCTTCTTATTCTGGCTGATGATCTGGTCGAATCCCCTAACCGTTTCGACCTCCCTCCGGAGAAAATCCAATTCTCTGTGGAGCTTTTGTTTGCTGATGGCCCGATGGACAGTCGAGAGGATATCCTCAGGTTCATAAGGCTTGGTGATATAGTCGTAGGCGCCTGATCGGATGGCATCCACTGCCTTTCGAGCCAGATTGAGCGCAGAGACCATAATGACGTCCAACGCTTCGTCCTGCTCTCTGATCCTGCGAAGGACCTCCAGTCCATCCATATCGGGCATGTTCACATCCAAGAGGATGAGATCAACGGACTCTCTCTGAAGAACCTTCAGGGCCTCTGGACCGCTTTCTGCATTGAGAACGCGGTAGTCATCTTCAAGGATGACTTCGAGAGACTGCCTGGCTCCTAATTCATCGTCCACAACTAAAATCGTCGGTTTTATCTCCATAGATGATTACTATAAAAAAAATGGTTCCCCTCGTCAAGGAGAGACAACCATCCATTGACAGGCTGTTGCCCAAACCAACCATTTGCCCTTCGGCTTTCCGTTCGCCCTGAGGCTCTCGAAGGGTGAATCTCGCGAAACGCGGGACTCAGGACAGGCTTGTCGAAGCATGAAATCGACTGGGACAACAGCCTGTTGACATTTGATTTGTGGAGTGTTAGTGGGAATTCAACCCCTCTGCACTCATGATAAGCTTCGAGAGGAAAAGGAGGAAGGAATGCTTTTTTCAATCCAGAAGGAACTTTTCGATCTCCTGCCTGATCTCACGATCGGAATGGTCGTGGCAACGGGCCTGGACAATACCCATTCTTCCAGCGAAATAGACCAACTCCTCCAGCGGGCCATCGAGGCGTTGAAGAAAAACTTCGTCGGGGATAAGGCCCAGGATCATCTGAGGATCAAACCCTGGAGAACCGCCTTTGCCAAACTCGGCATTTCGGGAAGCAAGTTCCCAAGTTCTGTGGAATCGATGGCAAGGAGAATCCTCAAAGGGGACCCCTTCCCAAAGATCAATCCCCTGGTCGATCTCTATAACAGCATCTCTCTGAGGTATCTCGTCCCCATGGGAGGTCACGATCTGGATACGCTTCAGGGAAATATCTATCTCCGATTCACCGAGGGATGGGAACCTTTCACTCCCATGGGAGGAGAGGAAAGGGTGACGGTTCCGAAAGGGGAGCTGGTCTACCGGGATGAGCAGGAGGTATTGACCCGAAATTGGGTCTGCCGTCAATGCGAAAAGGACAAGGCCACCGAAAAGACGAAAAATATCTTCATTCCCATCGATGTGTTAGGCGAGGTGGGAAGTGGGCTGGCCGACGAAATTGTGCGCGAACTCTCCGAATCGATCCCGAAGCATTTAGGGGGAACGATCTACTCAGCCATTCTGAACAGAGAAAATCCATCCGTGGAATTCTCTTTCTGAAAACAGAAGTGTGAAGAAATACCATAGGGCAAGGCCCTGCCGCAGGAGCCTTGCTCAAAACAACGCAACCCTGAAGGGTTGCCCTACATTCATTGTGATTAGAATCGCTCAATTTAGTTAAAAAAAAGGGAAGAGCATGATCTCTTCCCTTTTTAAATTTCCTCTTTCCTCGACAGAATGTTGAAGCTCGTTGAAGAGGGAGAATTAGAAGCCTTTCTTCTGGATTTCGGCTAAGCCCTCATCCACTGTGAACACGGCGCCGCATTTCGGACATTTGATCTTCACGTCTCCTGCGGTCCCGCAACCGAAAGAAAAGATTGCCAACATCGCCAATGCCAAAAAGATACACACCATTCTCCTCATTACCTTCACCTCCTTTCATTCATTGTTCTTTCTCTAAAGACTTCTCAAGTCCGTAATAAATATAGGTCAATCGAATAACAGAATTCCTCTATGTTGTCAAGAAAAAAATGGGTGATTTCTGAAAAAGTCCTGAAATCACTGTAATCGAGAGAGCGCGGTGTGGTTTTTCAGAGCTCTCAATGGGTTTTCAGTTTGACTCCATTTTTCAAATCATTTCTTCTTCGGCTTCGGTTTCTTGACGGTTTTCTTCGTCTTCCCACAACTCTTTGCTCCGCAAGACATGATCCAATCACCTCCTCCGCCCGTCTATTGATTTATTTATCCCTTTTAATTTAATATTTGTCAAGAATTTTCTTTTGAGATTTTTCAAAAAGCACAGAAATCGCTGATAACATGCTTGCCTGCCCCGCCCTCGGTCGGGACCGGGGCCGGGAAGCAGGGATTATGAAACGATTACAACGATTAGAAATGTATTGAAAATAAATGTAATCTCGTGTAAACGTTGTGTGATCGAGGGACCAGTATTTGGAACCGATTTAAGGATAAAACATGCCATTCAGATGGGTCAAATCCCCTTTTCCAAAAGGGACGTATTACTTTTCCGGCAATGAAGCCGCGGCAGAAGGGGCGATCGCAGCAGGATGCCGGTTCTATGCGGGTTACCCGATCACCCCGTCAAGCGAGTTGATGGAGCGCATGGCCGTCCGACTGAAGGAGGTCGGAGGAGTCTTCATTCAGATGGAGGACGAGATTGCTTCCATCTCTGCTGTGATCGGCGCATCCTGGGCAGGAGCCAAAGCGATGACCGCCACCTCCGGACCTGGATTCAGCCTGATGCAGGAGTCGATCGGATATGCCGCTTTTACCGAGACCCCCGGTGTCATCGTCGATGTTCAGAGGGCAGGGCCCTGCACCGGACAGGCCACCAAGGTCGGAAGCGGGGATATCATGCAGGCCAAATGGGGTTCTCACGGCGATTATCAGGTGATTGCCCTCTCCCCCTGGTCTTCTCAGGAGATGTATGACCTCACGCTTCGGGCTTTCAACCTCAGCGAACAATACCGCGTTCCGGCTATGGTGATGGCGGATGAAGCCATCGGCCATCTCAGGGAGACGATACGGGTGGCCCCAAAGGTGGAGGTGTGGGACAGAAAGAAAAAGAGAGGAACCGCTTCCTTTGATATCAAGGAGGAAGATGGTGTGCCTCCCATGGCCGCCTTCGGAGAGGGAGAACGCCTCTCGGTGACCGGGTCCACCCACGATGCTTATGGATTCCGGAAAACCGATGATCCGGAGGTCCACGCCAGACTCGTCGGGCGGATCAATAAAAAGATTTTGAATCATAAGAGATCGATCATCGAAACGGAGGACTATCTTCTGGAGGATGCGGAGATTGCTGTCATCGCCTATGGGTTTACTGCCCGCACCAGCCTCTATGCGGTCAAGCGGTTGAGAAAAGAAGGGAAAAATATCGGGATGTTGAGGCTAAAGACTCTATGGCCCTTTCCGGATGAGAGAGTGGCAGAGGTGGGGAAAAAGGTGAATAGGATCATGGTCCCGGAGATGAATCTCGGACAGGTGGCAGGGGAAATAAAAAAATGTGTCCCCTGCGATGTGATCTCCCTCACCCAGACCAACGGAGAGGTGATTGAACCGGAATTTCTCATAGAAACATTAAAGAAGATTTGATGGAATAAATTCGAAGCACGAAATCCGAAGTTCGAAACAATTTCAAATGACCAAAAATTCAAATGTTCCAAACAAAAGAGTTTAGAGATTTCGAATTTTGAACATTTGGATTTGTCCTTCGACAAGCTCAGGACGGTGAGCAAAGTCGAACCATTTCGGATTGGTCCTAAGAGGACGCTTCGCCCGATATTCGAATTTCGGATTTAATGGGGTAACAATGGCAAGGGCACTCGAAAAATATATCCGGCCGGGCGTAAAAGCCACCCCGTTCTGCCCGGGATGCGGCCACGGCATTCTCATGGGTCTCATTCTGAGGGCCATCGATGATCTGAAGATGGATATGAAGAAGATGCTCTTCGTTTCGGGCATCGGCTGTGCCGCATGGATACCGAGCCCCCACTACAATGGAGACACTCTCCACACCCTTCACGGAAGGGCGCTGGCCTTTGCCACAGGCGCCAAACTCTACAATCCTGATCTCTGTGTGATGGTGGTGAGTGGCGACGGAGACCTCTCGTCCATCGGCGGAAACCACCTCATCCATGCGGCAAGGCGGAATATCGACCTGAAGGTGATCTGTGCCAACAATATGATCTATGGCATGACCGGAGGACAGGTGGCATCGACCACTCCCAGAGGTTCAAAAACCTCCACCACAGGGGAGGGGAATCCTTATCGCCCCTTTGATCTATGCAAATTAGTGGAGGGAGCAGGAGCCACCTATGTGGCGCGCTTCTCCGTCACCCAGCCTGTTTCGCTCATCGACTCCATCAAGAAAGCAATTCTTCATACCGGATTTTCCTTCATCGAAGTCCTCTCTCCCTGCCCCACACAATTTGGAAGGCGAAATCGCCTCGACCGGCCGGACGAGATGATGAAGGATCTGATCCGGCGCTGCATCCTCGAGCAAGAAGCAGAGGGCTTGACCGAAGAGGAACGGGCTGAAAAAATCATCACAGGAGAATTTTTGTCATGACCGAGATCAAACAGGTGCGTCTGAGTGGTTTCGGCGGTCAGGGCGTGGTCCTTGCAGGCCTTCTTCTGGGCCAGGCAGGCGTGTTCGATGGAAAGGATATCTCCGGATCCAATTCTTATGGGGCTCAGGCAAGGGGGTCGGGCTGTAAATCGGAAATTGTCTTCTCCGATGGCCCGGTCGATTTCCCCCATCTGACCATTGCCGACATTCTCATTGCCATGTCACAGGGAGCATACAATACCTACTGCACGGATGTGAGAGAGGAATCGGGGCTCATTCTTTATGACCAGGGCTTTGTGACGCCGAAGGATAATCTTAAAGTGAAGCACCTCGGTATCCCTGCGACCGAAGTCTCCGTCAAGAGATTGAAGAACAGGCAGGTGTCCAACATCGTCTTCGTGGGAGCCCTGATTGAGGCGACCCGGATTGTCTCGCCCGGAGCCATACGCAAAGCGATCTCCATGCATGTTAGCGAACGCTTCCGCCCGCTCAACCTGAAGGCCCTTCGAGTCGGTATGGAGCTGGGGAGGGAGTTCAATGGTTGAAGGAAGAACCCATCGCCCGCTCATCCAATCCACGAGATGTCATAGTTGCGATGTCTGTATCAGGGGATGTCCTGCTGAATTGATCCCGGAGTATCGGAAGGAAGAAGAGAGTCTCAGGGGAGCCCTTTATCAGGGAAAGATCCATGAAATGCCCCCGAAGGGAAGTGTTCTGCTCCCTCCCTGTCAGGTGGCCTGCCCGATCCATCAGGATGCAAGAGGCTATGTGGCCCTGATTGCCAAGGGGAAGTTTAAAGAGGCTCTCGAATTGATCCGCGAGGTCAACCCCCTGCCTGCGGTCTGCGGATTCATCTGCCACCATCCCTGCGAAGAGGCCTGTTTGAGAGAAGAGGTGGATCAACCCGTTCCCATCCGGTTGTTGAAACGGTTTATTGCAGAGCATGACCGAAAAAGAGAGAGGCCCAAGAAAGGGTTAAAGAAGAGACGTGAAAAAATTCTGGTGGTGGGTTCAGGGCCTGCCGGCCTTGCCTGCGCCAATGACCTGAGCCTTCTGGGCTTCAGGGTGACGATATTCGAGTCCCTGCCCGTGCTTGGAGGAATGCTCACCGTTGGAATACCTGAGTTTCGACTGCCCAGAGAGATTATCAAGATGGAGATCGACGGGATCAGAGAGCTGGGTGTTGAGATGGAGATCAATCACCCCTTCCGTTTCGACGGGAACGGCAGAACTCTTAAAAGATCCGGGTTCGATGCCATCTTTCTTTCGATGGGAGCCCACCGGAGTTTAAAGTTAGATATTCCGGGCGAGTCTCTCCGCGGAGTCTTTCCGGGCGTCGAGTTTCTAAGAGATATCAATCTTGGGAAAAAGGTAGAGTTGGGAAAGAAAGTGGCCGTCTTTGGCGGTGGAAATGTGGCGATTGACGTGGCCCGCTCAGCCCTTCGTCTCGGCTCAAAGAGGGTTGATCTCTATTACCGGAGATCGAGGAAAGAGATGCCGGCCATCCCTGAAGAAGTGGGGGAGGCCATCCGGGAAGGAATCCATATCCATCTCCTTACCGGTCCGGTCAGGATGATCGGAAAGGGTGAAAAAGCGGTCGGGATGGAGTGCATCCGGATGCGTCTGGGTGAACCCGATGAAAAGGGCAGAAGAAAACCCATCCCGGTTCAAGGCTCCAATTTTAAAGTCATTGCGGAGACGATCATCTCAGCCATTGGCCAGAGAGTGGATCAAAACCATTTAAAGGGACTGGAGAAGAATCCGGACGGAACGATTCGTGTCGATGATACAGGCCAAACGAACGTGAAAGGCGTCTTTGCGGGTGGAGATATGGTCACCGGACCAGGCTGGGCCATTGATGCCATCGCCGCAGGAAAGAGAGGAGCTGAAACCATCGCTCGGTATCTCTCCTGAACCGAATGCGGAATTCGGAATGTGGATTTCGGAATATCCCGCACTCCGCATTCCGCAATCCGAAATCATAGAAAATGATGACCAAAGAATGTAAAAAAGAGACCGCAAAAAAAATGAAGCGAAAGGCCCTTTCGTTCAAAGCGAGAAGGAAGAGTTTTGCTCCTGTTGAATATGGCCTTCTGAGGCAAGAGGCCATCAAAGAGGCGGAGCGCTGTCTGGGCCTGAGGGAGTGTCAGTATTGTGAGATCTGCGGTCTCCTCTGCCCGGATCTATGCATCACCCGGGGCGAGAAGACCGGAGAGGTCCTGATCGATCTGGATTTTTGTAAAGGCTGCGGCATCTGTGCATCCGTCTGCCCGAAGGGAGCGATTGAGATGGTGCTTGAGGAAGCGAAATGAGCAGTAAGATACAGATTGACCTGAACTCCGATGTGGGAGAGAGTTTCGGCGCCTACAAACTCGGACTGGATGAGGAGGTTATCCCTCATCTCACTTCTGCAAACATCGCCTGCGGGTTTCACGCAGGCGATCCGGCTGTGATGCGAAAGACGGTCTCCCTGGCCAAGCGGTATGGCGTGGAGGTCGGAGCTCATCCTGGTTTCCCGGATCTCATCGGGTTCGGAAGAAGGAACATGGACGCCACCCTCGAAGAGATCCAGGACTATGTCATCTACCAGACAGGAGCCCTTCAAGCCTTCGCGGTCTCCCAGGGGATCAAGCTTCAACATATAAAAGCCCATGGAGCGCTCTATAATATGGCCGTGGCCAACCCGAAAATCTGGGAGGCAATGGCAGAGGGCATCTGTAGGGTGGATAAAGAAATCATTCTGGTCGTCCTCGCATCTTCTAACAATGAGCCCCTTCTCGAAATGGGAAAACGATACGGCATCCGTATTGCGTTCGAGGCCTTTCCGGACAGGGCCTATCGGAACGATGGTTCACTCGTTCCCCGCAGAGAGAAAGGAGGAGTCATTGAGGATCATGATCTCGTCGCAAAAAGGGCGTTAAAGATGGCCATTGAGGGAAAGGTGATCGCCATCGATGGAACAGAGATCGAGCTTTGGGCGGATACGCTCTGTGTCCACGGAGATAACCCCGCCGCGGTTCAGATGGTTAAAAAGATCCGGGAAGAACTGAAAACCTCCGGCGTCAATGTGATCTCCATGAAATGGTTCGTTTAATCGAAACGCCCAATACCACGGTCATCAAACTTTCAACTTCACTTCTTTTTTCTCTTGCCGTGGCGGAGGCTTCTGAACAGATGGCGGTTCTCCTTCAGTTTGAAGCCGTGCCGCAAGTAGAATGCGAATGCCCTCTTGTTTGATGGTGTCGTCTCGACCTGAATTCCCTTGAGATCAATCCTTTTTACATGGGCGATATATTCAAGACATAGCGAACCTATGCCTCTGTTCCTCCAGGCCGGTTTAACATAGAACTCGTCAATGTGGGCGATATCGCCGCCATATTCATTGCTCCAATAGTAGATGACAATGACATATCCGACAATGGCATCGCCAACATGGATCATCGTGATGGCCCCTTTGTCTGGATGTGAAGACAATTTCAGAACCGTGCGACGAACCTTCTGAAGCGACACCTTCTGTCCCGGGGGATCCTCATGATAGAGCGCGAGGATCATCCTCTGGAGGTCGGGTAGATCATCGTCAAGGAACGGCCTGAACTGTGGGATCGCTCTCATGCGTCCATGGTGTCGGGTCACTCTTCACATCCTTAAAGCGAACGTTTGCGATCAGTGTGGCGTGTAACGCATCCGCTGGACCGCGTTGGCATCCCTTCTCTACGCCGCCTTTCTCAAGACAACATGCATTCCGGCTCTGGTTGTAAGGGTGATAAGCATTTCGAGGCTAAATCTTTCCCATTTGCCTCTAATCAAATCTGAAACCCTGGATTGACTAACGCCAAGGATTTCCGCAGCCCTGGCCTGCGTTAGCCTCTTGGCTTTGATGAACTTTCGGAGGTCGGCCATAAGGTCGGCACGCATCTGAAGAATTGCGGCTTCCCCTGGAGAATACCCGAGATCAATGGCTAATTACCGTTGCCCGGCACCAAATCTTCTTTCAGTTCTTTGCCGAATGCAAATCCCTTTCCCTTGAATCTTTCATCCCATCTTTTCTGGTCTAATTTCAGTTTTTTTCCCTCTTCAATCCACATTATCATTTGAATTTTGATCAGTCAAATCTAACCACAATTTAACTATATCCTAAATTGAGCGATTTTTTCACCCCTCACAAGGGAGGCGGGGAGGCCGAAAAGCCTTTTAGAGCGATTACCTTTAATAGGTTGAATTAACCAGGCGGCCTGTTCAATCATCACCTGTTTGGTGAATCATTATGGCCAATTGCCCTTTCTTTCAATGTATCGCATTCTAAAAGGGTTTGAGGCATCTCGGCCTCCCTTGTGAGATAGGGTGAATCGCTCAATTTAGGTATATGTTATTCCACATTCTAAAAAAATTTTAATTTGAGGTCAGCCACAACTTTTAACTTGAATTTCAGCAGGGAAGCCCTTAAGATAAAAAAGCCTTTAGGTTAAGGTTAACTTAGATGTTGCAATATTGAACCCGAGCAGAGGTACTTCCAAATCCTTGCAATTGCGGATTTTTAGAAAATCAAGGGTAACAGAGGATCTCACTCACTTTACGTGAAGTCCTGGTTTTGGCTGGAAACACATGTAGCAGACTCCCAAAGGTGCCGCTGCAAGGCTTTTACAGTATCCCCGCCCGGTTTCGATATTGTTTTTTTTGCACTGGCGGGTTAAGAAAAGATCCTCAATATTCAAAGACTCACAAAATATTAAAAAGGGAGAGACCCATGCGGATCGAAAAGGCGAAACGGATTGATCAAATTCCTCCGTACCTTTTTGCACAGATCGACAAGAAGAAAGAGGAGATGAGGAAGAGGGGGATGGATCTCATCGACCTGGGGATCGGAGACCCTGATCTTCCCACCCCTCAGCCGATTATTGAACGATTAAAAAAAGCCTCCGAAGACCCCCGGAATCACCATTATCCCTCCTATGAAGGCATGATCGAATTCAGGACTGCGGCGGCTCAATGGTTTGAGAGGAGATTTGGCGTCGCGTTTGATCCAAAAACAGAGGTGCTTACCCTCATCGGCTCAAAAGAAGGCATTGCCCATATCCCCCTGGCCTTTGTAAATCCAAAAGATTATGTGCTGGTGCCCAGTCCGGGATATCCGGTCTACCGTGTGGCAACCCTCTTCGCCGGAGGAACTCCATACTTCATGCCCCTTCTCAAGGAGAATGGCTTTTTACCAAAACTTTCTGAAATCCCAAAAGAGGTAGCAGAAAGGTCGAAACTGCTCTTCATCAATTATCCCAACAATCCGACTTCAGCCATTGCCGAAAGGCCTTTCTTCGAGGAAGTGGTCGCCTTTGTGCGGCGTTACGGGATAATCGTCTGCCATGATGCGGCTTACTCTGAACTGGCCTTCGACGGCTACCGACCGCTCAGCTTCTTTGAAGTTGAAGGGGCGAAAGATGTGGGAATCGAATTCCACAGCCTTTCAAAAACCTTTAACATGACAGGCTGGAGAATCGGTTTTGCAGTGGGCAACCCTGAAATTGTCTCAGGATTGGGAAGGGTCAAGACCAATATCGACTCGGGCCTCTTTCAGGCAATCCAGGAAGCAGGCATTGAAGCCCTCCATCACTTTGACACGCCCATTCCCAACATCATCCGCATCTATGAGGGCCGGAGGGATGTGATGGTGAAGGGCCTCCGGGAGATGGGCCTGGAAGTGGACTTGCCGAGGGCCACCTTCTATCTCTGGATCCGAGTTCCACGAGGATATACCTCCGCCCAATTCGCCACCCTTTTGATTGAACAGGCTGGGATTGTGGCAACGCCGGGCAATGGTTTCGGAGAAGCAGGAGAGGGTTATATCCGGATGACCCTCACGGTGGATGAGTCGAGGTTGCAAGAGGCAATCGAACGACTCAAGAAGATCAATTTTTAAAAATCTCTTCCTTCGATAAACTGTAACTGTTTGGCCAAATCAAGCGCAAAATAGTATCATGGAGCTGGGCATGCTGTCCGGAAAGGCTTCGTGGCGCACCTTTCGGATTCATTGGCACAGGCCTTTATCCTGTTCGATGAGGCTTGCTCAGATGAGATCGTCCGTTTCCCATTCAATCCAAAGATCACCATTCGAAGCCTTGGAGAGCGGCTTGCCCAGCTCCGACTCCGTGGTAACTTCTATTTGGCTAAACAGTTACAAAAAACGGTTGAATGAAACTCAACAATTTTCTTCTGCCATTTTTAAACTTCTTCGATACACTAATCAAAAGGTAGGGAGGCCGAAATGCAGGAACTTTTTGGAGAGGTATTTTTTATTGCCATCCTTATTCTCTGGAATGGTTATCTTGCCGGCACAGAGATCGCCGTGGTCACGGCCAGGAAGAGCCTGGTCCAGCAGATGGCTGAAAGCGGTAAAAGAAATGCAAAAATCTTGCTAAAGCTGAAAGAAAATCCTGACCGGTTTTTAGCAACCATCCAAATCGGAATTACCGGAGTGAGTGTCCTTGCCTCTGCGGTTGGAGGAGCCACCGCTATCGAGGTGATCAAACCGGCCTTTCAGATGGCCCCGATCAAAGCCGTCTCTATTGCCGCAGAGCCCCTTGCCATCGGAATGGTGGTCGTCTTGATTACTTACTTTTCCGTGATCTTCGGTGAACTCGTGCCGAAGTCCATTGCGTTGATGCATCCCGAAAAAGTGGGGCTCTGGACGGCAAGGACCATTGATGCCTTTTCAAAGGTTGCTTCCATTTTTGTCAAGTTTCTCACCTTCAGCACCTCCCTCTTGCTCAGTCCCTTCGGGAGAAAACCCTTTAGCGAACGGGCCTATATCACCGAGGAAGAGGTAAGGATGCTCATCAGGGAAGGCGGAAAACACGGCGTTTTTGAACCCGCGGAAGAAAAGATTCTGCAAAGCATTTTTGAATTCACGGACATGTCGGCAAAAGAGGTGATGGTGCCGGATATTCAGATCGTCGCCATCCCGATCGGTAAATCACCCATGGAGGTCCGATCCCTTATTGAAGAAGAGCAATTTTCTCGTTATCCGGTATACGGGAAAGACCTCAATGACATCCGGGGGATCCTCTATGCGAAAGATTTTCTGACCCTCCTGACAAAAACAGGACAGGTCGATATCCGAAAGATCATTAAGTCTCCTTTCTTCATCCCCGAAACGATGAAGATCAGCCTCCTTTTAAGGGAAATGCAAAAGAGGCGAACCCATATGGCCTTGGTGGTGGATGAATATGGAGGGATCTCCGGTTTGGTGACGATTGAAGATTTACTCGAAGAGATCGTGGGGGAGATAAGAGACGAGCACGATATCGAAAGCCCGGTGATCTTGCTGAAAGACGGGACCCTTCTGATCGATGCCTCGATCAGTCTGAAGGATTTAAAAGAAGACCACTCGATTCCACTCCCTGAGTCACCGGAATATGAAACCCTCGGTGGATTTCTGATGACAACCTTACAGAAGATTCCCATCATGGGCGATAAGGTGGAAGTGGAAGGAAAACGGTTTAGCATTATCGAAATGGCCGGTCAGAGGATCTCAAAAGTCAAATTGGAAAAACTGCCCGAACCCGTTCAGGAAGAAGCATAGTGCCTGCCTGCGGCAGGCCTATAGCAGAGCGCATAGCGTCAATAAGAAAAATTCTTGCTCATCCTTTTTTTATGCCACTCTGCACTCTTCAATCCAAAATCCCCGTTCAGTTATCCTTCTATTACTCCACTTGCAGAGCTTTAAGGGTTTCGACCGTTGCCAATGACAATCCTTCTGGTAATCGGCATGATTGTGGTGTTCTATATGATTGTGGCAGAAGTAGCAAAAGGTCCTTTTACAAAAGGGGGAATTTTAAAAGTTAAGGGGACGTATGGTCTAAAACGGCCTTGGGTTCGCCTATTCCATCTGCCGGTGGAAGGAAAGCTGGTACGAGAATTTGAAGGTCTTGATGTTGGAGTGACCCCCTTGAACATCATCCTCTCTCGGCTCTCCCAGCTTCTGCACTCCAAACGTTTCTCAATTTTCCTCTTGCGCTTCCCCAGTATTTTGTGGTTTAATTTTTCACTCGAAATACTCCTTTCTGATTGGCTTTTGTTTTTTGACAAAACTATAATAGCCTTATCTGGAGGGCATTTCGAGTACTTTTTCACTTTTTCCCAAAATAATTACACTTGTTTAGGGTCTAATTGATAACGTTCACGACATCGTGGACAAACGTTCTTTGACCGGCAAGTGCCCCGTCCCGCCAATGGCGGGATAGGCGAGGTCAAGGGGCACAATATAAATGATATTTCATCTCCGGGAAGCCCCGTCCTGTGGACGGGGAGCTTCACAATGGAATAGCCACATTTTTGCATTTTCATGAACACCAAACTAAAAAGGGGAGGTGTTCATGAAAAAGGAGAGCAAACAAGAAAAACTAAAAGCTATACAACGGTTCTTCGATGGAGAAGCTCCAAGGGACATTTGTGCATCTCTTGGTCATTCTCGATCATGGCCGTACAAATGGGTGACGCGGTACACCCCTAATAACTCGCAATGGGTTGAAGATCGATCTCGGCGACCTCTTTCCAGCCCCTCCCGCACCCCTGGAATAGATATTTGAGGCTTGAGAAATTGAGATTTGGTATCATTCATAAAAAGTTGGCGGTTTGAGATTCGCGCAGGGCGAATGATGCGAAGCGCAAAGCGAGAGAAGGAGGAAGATGGATGGCGAAAATGGATGAATTTATTTCCTTTGATGCGACTGGACTCGCCGCGTTAGTGCGGCAGAAGCAGGTCAAGGCGATTGAACTTGTAGAGGCTTCGATTGAGCGGATTGAGCGGTTGAACCCAGCTCTCAATGCGGTGGTGGCACCGATGTACGAACAGGCTCGCAAAGCCGCAACCGGCGAGTTTCCCGATGGCCCTTTTTCCGGTGTCCCTTTTTTGCTGAAGGACCTGGGAGCCCCTTGTGTGGGAGTAGCCATGACGATGGGTTCGGCCTTTATGCGTAACTTTGTGCCGGATCATGACAATGAACTGGTGGCCAGGCTGAAACGGGCCGGACTAATCATCGTCGGTAAGACCAACACACCCGAGTTAGGCATCCTTCCTACTACCGAACCCCGATTGTTTGGCCCCACCCGAAACCCCTGGGACATCCATCGGACTCCCGGCGGTTCAAGCGGAGGGTCAGCGGCTGCCGTAGCCGCTGGCTTCGTTCCGATGGCTCACGGCAATGATGGCGGAGGGTCCATCCGGATACCGGCCTCGTGCTGCGGACTCTTCGGTCTCAAGCCTACGCGAGCGCGTAATCCCCTTGGGCCTGATTTTGGGGACATTTTTGGAGGATTGGTGATCGATCATGCCATCACCCGTTCTGTTCGTGATAGCGCCGGCCTTCTCGATGCCACGGCAGGTCCCGACATAGGCGATCCTTATTGGGCGCCCCCTCCGGCGCGCCCGTTCCTTCAAGAAGTGGGAGCCGATCCGGGCAGGCTTCAAATTGCTTTTACCACTCAAACTCCAACAGGTCTTAAGGTGCACGAAGACTGCGTCAGCGCAGTGCGGAATGCGGCTAACCTATGTGCGGACCTCGGGCACGAATTGGTGGAAGCTTCTCCGGAGATAAACGGAGAGTTGGTGGCCCAGGCATTTATGGTGCTGTGGTCGGCCGGGTGTGCCTGGACAATAGACGGAATGGGACTGGCAACTGGACGTATTCCCAAACAGGATCAGTTTGAACCGCTCACCTGGGCGCTTTATGAGATGGGGCGACAGCAGAGCGCTTCGTCCTATCTACTTTCTCTGACTTTTCTTCAGCGTATAGCCAGGAATATTGCCAGATTTTTCCTCAAGCATGATGTCTGGCTAACCCCCACTCTTGGGGAGCCGCCGGTATCTCTGGGGGCTTTCGATTCGTCTCCGGAGAACCCTCTGCAGGGCCTCCGTCGTGCGGAGGGTTTTGTTCCCTTCACACCCATCTGTAATGCCACCGGCCAGCCGGCCATGTCGGTTCCTCTTTACTGGAATGGCGAAGGGCTTCCCGTGGGGGTCCATTTTGTCGGACGATTTGGGGACGAAGCCACGCTTTTTCGACTGGCAGCGCAGCTTGAGTCGGCCCGGCCATGGGCTGGCCGCCGTCCAACCGTATTAGCTTGAGACGGCTGTCAGGTCAAGCCGCGGAGGAAGGCCAGGTGTCATCCATAAATATATTGGTGTATTCCATTAAAATGAAGATGGGGAGATAAGGGGATAAGGAGAGTGGGGGACAAAGTCATTAAGAGTAAAAAAGAGAAAAGAGGGGACGTTGGTTCTAAAACAAATTGACATAGGTTGGTCATTTTTGAAGAAGGGACAATGTTGAGAAAAACCCTAATGCGTTTTAGAAAAAACGTTTACAACAGTTCTTGGGTTCATTGCGTCTGTGGAAAGTCATTCGTCATGAAAAGTGTCAATTTTCAACTACGTCCCGTAGATCCGCGTCCCGTAGATCCGTAGATCCAGCTTGCGTAGATCCAGAACATGTATGCGAAATCAGAAAATGCAATATTGAAAAGAACACTCCACATTGTTCAGCTTGCAACATGTATAAATGTGAAAAAATAGAGAAATTTATTCAGTTGGCCCCTCAAATAGGTATGGCCTTAGAGTCGTTGCGGGGAAAGACAAAAAACTAAAATCAAAAAATGCGCTAACAACCGGCTCAACCTGAACGCGAGAAGCTCGACGGCGCTATGCGAAAAAGTCATTGGCGTCCCAGGTTAGCCGGAGCGATCCCTTTACTCTGAAACAGATAATCAAGACAACCTATCTTTATAATCCTGGTAATTAAATTCTCTGATTAACCGAAATCCTGACGTTTCATTCCATATTCCAATGCAGGGGTGATTGACGCCATTGAACATGGTGGTTTTTACAGTCGTGTAATGGATCATATCATCAAAGATGATTTGATCGCCGGGTTTAAGTTCTCTATCAAATGACCAATTCCCCATGTAATCACCCGCCAAACAACTGATCCCTCCCATTCTGTAGGTTGGTTTTTCTGCCATTTCATCGGTCCCGTTCAAAATAACAGGCTTATAAGGCATTTCTAAACAGTCGGGCATATGGCAGGTGAAGGAAACATCGAGAACCGCCGTTTTTATCCCGTTATTTTCAACGATATCCAATATCGTCGATACCAGGTAACCGGTTTGATAAGTGAAAGCGCTCCCGGGCTCTAAAATGATTTCAACACCATATTTGTTCTTAAAACCGGTGAGGGTTCGAATCAGATGGTCTGTACCGTAACCCTTTTGGGTGATCAGATGACCGCCGCCCATGTTCACCCATTTTAGCTTGGGTAAATACTTGCCGAATTTGTTTAAAAAGACGGCCAACAGCCTTTCTAACGCAAAGGAATCTGCCTCGAATAATGCGTGGAAATGAAAACCTTCAACCCCCGGTGGAATCTGATCGCCAAGTTGTTCGGCCGTCACTCCGAATCGAGAGCCGGGTTTACAAGGATTATAAATGTCATATGCAGAATCTGAAAACTCAGGATTAATGCGCAAGCCCATCGAGACACGATGATCGTAGGCGGCCTTGGAATACTTTCGCAATTGGTTGATGGAATTGAAGGAAATATGGCTGCTGTATTTTAAAATGTCTGCAATTGTTCTCTCTTCATAAGCGGGCGAATACGTATGCGCTTTTCGTCCGAGCTCCTCAAAGGCTAACCGCGCTTCATTGATTGAACTTGCTGAAGCGCCCAAACCATATTCTTTAAAGATCGGGAATACCCTCCAGATCGAGAAAGCTTTAAACGAAACGAGAATTTCAATTTGGGAAGCCTCTTTGACTTTTTTTATTAATTCGAGGTTATTTCGAAGCAGACCTTCATCAATCACATAACACGGGGTTGGAATTTTGTTGAAGTCGACGGACATTGTTCTCAGGATAAATTGGAATGTTGGAATAATGGAAGAAACAACACCGGAATACTGAAATAGTGGAATACTGGAATAATGGGTAAAAAATTTTTAACCCAACCATCCGCTGGTTTCTTTAATTTTCTTCTTGGTTTTTCCCAATATTCCATTTTTCCAATATTCCATTCTTCCAGACTTACACTTCCAGATCAACATCATGTAATTCGTGCCAGGGAAGTCCATGGAGTTTCAATTGTTCCATGAACGGATCCGGATCAAATTCTTCGGTGTTGAACACGCCTGCCTTTTTCCATTTACCGGTAATGAACATCATTGCGCCAATCATGGCAGGCACTCCAGTCGTATAACTCACCCCCTGCGCCCCCGTTTCCTTATAGGCGTCCTGGTGTTTACAATTATTATAGATATAATAGGTTTTCTCCTTGCCGTTCTTAACCCCTCTAATCCGGCAACCAATAGAGGTCTCCCCTGTATAATTTTCACCGAGTTCGCCCGGGTTGGGCAATACTGCCTTGAGGAATTGAAGGGGCACGATCTCCTTGCCTTCATACAGAACAGGTTTAATACCGGCCATTCCGATATTTTGAATCACGCGTAAATGGGTTAAATACTCCTGCCCAAACGTCATCCAAAATCGAGCCCTTTTTAGAGCGGGAAAGTTTTTAACCAAGGATTCTAATTCCTCATGGTAAATCAGATAAGATTCGCGGGGTCCGATATTTGGATAATTTAACGGTTTATGAATTTCATGAGGTTCTGTTTCAATCCATTTTCCATCTTCCCAGTATTTACCTCTTTGAGTCACTTCACGAATATTGATTTCCGGATTAAAATTGGTCGCAAATGGTTTTCCATGGTCGCCTGCATTACAGTCAACAATGTCGAGATAATGAATTTCGTCAAAATGATGTCTCAAAGCATAGGCGGTGAAAACTCCTGTAACTCCCGGATCAAAACCACAACCTAAGATGGCTGTTAACCCTGCCTTTTTAAACCTGTCATGGTATGCCCATTGCAATTTATATTCGAACTTGGCGACATCGGGTGGTTCATAACTTGCCGTATCCAAATAATTCACACCTGTTTCAAGACAGGCATCCATGATGGTTAAATCTTGATAAGGCAGTGCCACGTTGATGACGATATTTGGGTTAAAACTTTTAAATAATGCAATTAATTGACCCACATCATCAGCATCCACCTGGGCCGTCTTGATTTTATTCGGGCCGACTGCTTTCGCAATGATATCGCACTTTGATTTTGTGCGGCTGGCCAGCATGATCTCCGTAAAGACCTGTGGAACGCCGGCAACCTTATGAGCCACGACGGTTCCTACTCCCCCTGCCCCTATGATCAAAACTTTCGCCATGATCAGTTTAATAAGAAAATTGTTTAGTAATTTGTAGACCAGTTTAAGAAGAATAAAGTTTAATAAACTAAACTTCCAAAAATTATAACTTCGTTTTTTGGTTTGTCAAGAAAATATTTTTAATGGTACCTAAACGGACCTATGGAGTTTAAAAGTTAAAGGTTTCGCTTGAAGGTTTTTCCAGAAGGACCTCCCGACCTTTTTCTATCTCTGTAACTGAGGGGTTACCATACACACTTTTTTTTACTTGACAAATTTAATGGGGTGTTCTATTAAATTGTGGGCAAATTAAATATTTCACAAAGTTTTTGGTATTCACATTCATATCAATAGGTATAGACGTTGAGTTTCAGGAGGAAAAGATCGCTATGCGTATAACCATTAACGGCAGAGCTATTGAGACAGAAGAAGGCGCAACCATTCTGAAAGTTGCCCACCAAAATGGATTCCGGATACCAACGCTGTGCCACATGGAGAGCCTCATCCCGACGGGCTCATGCAGGATGTGCGTGGTTGAGGTTCAGGGTCTTGAGAACCCCGTCACCGCCTGCAACACACAGGCCCTTGATGGCATGGTGATCGAAACCGATACACCGAAGATTCGGGAGATAAGAAAGGAAGTCCTTCAGTTTATGTTGGTGAAACATCCCCTCGATTGTCCGGTCTGTGACAAGGGAGGAGAATGTGATCTTCAGGATTATGTCTATGAATACGGGATTCAAAAAGCAGAGTATCAGATTGATGCCCCAATCAAGGAGTATAAGACCTATTCCACGCCTGCCATCAAATACCATCCGAACCGCTGTATTCTCTGCAGTCGATGCATCCGGGCTTGCAGGGAGATCGCTAGCAGGGAGGTCCTCGATCTTCAGGAGACCGGTTTTGATACGCGAGTCGAGGCCGTAAAGCCTGACAGATGCATCTCCTGCGGTGAATGCCTGGCCGCATGCCCGGTCGGAGCGCTTACGGAGAATGTGAGTTCCATCAAGGGAAGAAAATGGCAGGCGAAGCGGGTTACGACCGTATGCGGATATTGCGGCGTAGGCTGTTCTCTCGATGTCAATGTCGTTGGCAACAGGTTGATCAAAGTCACCACTAAAGAAGGCGTGGGGACAAACAATGGAGTTCTCTGCGTCAAGGGAAGATTTGGTTTTGAATTTGTAAACAGCCCGGAAAGGCTCCGTGCCCCTTTGATCAGAGAGAATGGCGCGTTGAGAGAGGCGAGCTGGGATGAGGCCCTGACCTATATTTCGACGAAGTTAAAGGAGATCAAAGAGAAGAATGGCCCTGACAGCATTGCCGGTCTTGCTTCTGCAAGAGCCACCTGCGAGGAGAACTATCTTTTCCAGAAATTCATCAGGGCGGCGATCGGAACGAACAATGTTGACCATTGCGCCCGTCTCTGACACTCCAGCACGGTGGTCGGTCTGGCCACCACTCTGGGCTCCGGAGCCATGACCAACTCCATCGCCGATTTCAAGGAAGCGGATGTCCTTCTGGTGACCGGAAGCAACACCACAGAAACCCACCCTGTGATCGGAATGCTGCTCAGAAATCGCGCCCGCTTCAATGGCGCAAAGATCATCGTCGTCGATCCGAGAAAGATCGATCTAACGGAAGAAGCTGATCTCTGGCTACAACCCAAGCCCGGGGACGACATCGCCTGGTTAAATGGATTGGCCCACATCATCATCAAAGAGAACCTCTACAATAAACCTTTTATCGACCAGCATACGGAGAGTTTTGAAGCCGTAAAAGAGAAGGTCTCCGGCTACACCCCCGAGTTTGTGGAGAAGATCACCGGGATTCCAAAAGACCGGTTGATCAAGGCGGCGCGGATGTACGCCTCGGCCAAAAATGCGGCCATCCTTTACTGCATGGGGATCACGCAGCACTCCAAAGGGACGGATGGGGTGAAGGCGATCTCAAACCTTGCTCTTCTCTGCGGCCAATTAGGAAAACCGGGAAGCGGCGTCAACCCTCTGAGAGGCCAGAATAATGTGCAGGGCGCCTGTGATATGGGCTGCCTGCCAAACGTCTATCCGGGATACCAGGGAGTGGCGGTAAAAGAATTAAGAGATAAATTTGAAAGCCACTGGGGAGCCGCGCTCTCAGAGAAGCCAGGATTGACCGTGATCGAGATGAGCGAAGCGGCTTATGAGGGAAAGATCAAAGCCCTTTACATCATGGGTGAAAATCCTCTGGTTACGGATCCTGACCTTTCTCATCTGAAAAAGGCCTATGCCAAGCTGGACCTGCTTGTGGTGCAGGATATCTTTCTCACGGAATCGGCCCAGGTTGCCCATGTCGTTCTTCCTTCTCTGAGTTTCCTTGAAAAGGACGGCACTTTTGTCAACACCGAAAGAAGGGTTCAGAAGGTAAGAAAGGCGATCAATGGACAGGAGGGACCCAGGGCGGACTGGGAGATCATTTCTGACCTCTCCTCAAGATTCGGATATCCGATGAATTACGGAAACCCGGAGGAGATCTTCGAGGAGATCAGGAAGGTGACTCCACAATATGCAGGCATTACCTATGCACGATTGGAATCCGGGGGCATCCAGTGGCCCTGCCCGGATGCGAATCATCCGGGAACGCCAGTCCTCCATAAGGGCAGGATCGTAAGAGGAAAAGGGCTCTTTGTCCCGGTCGATTATACTCCTCCGCCTGAAGCCCCTGACAGGGATTATCCGTTTATTCTGAGCACAGGGAGGGATTATTATCATTATCATGCGGGAAGCATGACCAGAAAGGTCAGGCTCCTCAATGAGATGTGCCCCGAGAGCCTTGTGGAGATAAACCCGACTGATGCGGAGAAGCTTGGAATCAGCGAGGGAGACCGGGTGAAAGTTGTAGGCAGAAGGGGTGATTTTGTTTCAAAGGTGAAGATTACGGATAAGGTATCAAGTGGAGTGGCCTTTGCCAAATTCCACTTTGCCGAGGCCCCGGTAAATGTTCTCACCAATACAGTGCTCGACCCTGAATCGAAGATTACGGATCTGAAGGTCTCTGCAGTTCGAATTGAGAAATGTTGAGGATAAGAAGTATATTGAAAATTCATAAATCTCTACTATTGAAATGAATGCGAGAAGATGTTAATTTTTTCACGAATTGTTTTTCTCCCTCAGGTATTTCTAAAGGAAGGAGATTGAAATATCAAATAATAACGGTATGTTATTTAAGTATGAGCTGGGTTTACTATTCTCGATATTTATCTTGACAAAAAAAGGACAATCTTGTAAGTTGTGCTGATCGAATGAAGAAACTTTTCACAAGGGGGGCATGATGCTGATAGATTATCTTCCCATCCTTTTTTATTTCGCCATTGCCGTCATCTTTGCCTGTTTTGCCATTACCGCCTCCTATCTGTTAGGCCAGAGAAAACCTTCAGCCCTGAAAGAGGCGCCCTTCGAGTGCGGCATGACCACTTACGGTTCCTCTTTCCGCAGGATCTCGATTAAGTACTACATCATCGCCATGCTTTTCCTGATTTTTGATATCGAAATCGTTTTCCTCTATCCGTGGGCAGTGGTCTTTAAGGAATTAAAGATCTTCGGCTTTATTTCAATGTCTATATTCGTCGGGA
>Ga0194125_10001609_pt1 | contig 38242 bp, 37 predicted proteins | sample TA2KigC250mmetaG_FD_148626 | JGI IMG/M metagenome (GOLD analysis project Ga0194125, IMG submission 148626) | Freshwater microbial communities from Lake Tanganyika, Tanzania - TA2015034 Kigoma Deep Cast 250m | ecosystem: Environmental > Aquatic > Freshwater > Lake | place: Tanzania: Lake...
CATTTATTCAGATTGTACATACGAGCGTTATATAAGTGCAGAACAAAAAAATACTCGTATCAATATAAAAAATAAGTTAAAGAGTCTTGAAGATCACCGTACCAATGACATATTAATAGAATTTGATGCGGTTAAAATAACAAATCAAAGTTTTGAATTTTTTAACATGTTGCAACTTATGATTGAAGATAGCGGTCAGATTGGTGAAATGGAATATGATATCTTCAAGATCAAGATAAATAAATTGATAGACCGCAAGGAAAATTTGATAGATACAAATAATGATTGGTATAAAAATAAACTATTAATAAAAGAAATACTATGAATTTGACTGATTTAAACATCCCGTTAATTTGTTGGATAACATTCGTTATGGTTGTTTGGTTTGAAAGTGATATTGTCACTACCATTGCCAACTTAACCAAGACCAGAAATTTATTGAAAATAAACGAGTATCATAAATACAAAATGGAAGTTGATGTGATGGCTAGTTATCCAGAGTTTCTATATAGCTTATATCCCGGTTACTTAACCAAACTAATATCATGTCCTATATGTTTATGTTTTTGGTCAACTCTATTCTCGGTAAATACGTTGGTATATCTAGTAGGATATGCTCCTCTTTATGGATTATTATTGTTTCCTATAAACTATATATGTAGTCTATCACTATATCTTATCATTAGAAAATTACTATGACAATAGGTAGTTATCAACAATTTTTAAATTTTATTAAGGGAAAAAATCTGCCGGTTGAAAGTCAACTAAATAGTTGCATTACACTTCTCAACAATATATGCAGTTGTAAAAAACAACAAAAAGCAAATAAATCTGAAGAGTGTAATGTTATTTATATTACATTTATTAAAACTCAATCAGACGCTTTTATCAATTTATTTAAAACTATGACAACTGATAATGTACTTATCTTTAGACATAATGCACATCATGAGATAAAAACAATTCAACTACGATAATTATCAATTATTGACTTTTCTTTTAAAACTCCAATTTGTTTTAGTGTATCTATTACAATTGTACGAATCTGAGTATTTTTAGTTATATCACCCTCATTCTTTAAACTTACATCTTCCCATTCAATTGCAACATCAGCACGTTTCTTAACCTTTGGATCGTTTATCAGTTCATGTTCATTTGGCGCTGACTGATAAATCTTCGTAATTTTGTTTTTACTAAATCGTTTACCTTGTGGTAATGGTCCATATTGATACTTAGTGATATGAACCAATTTGCCAGATTGTTTAATCTTTAACCAAGTACACTCATCCTCCGGATAATGGTCATATCGAATATCTGTAATAAATACAACATCGGCCTTTGACTTACCAATACTTTGCTCTATCTTCTGAGTCCAATATTTACCACCACTAATCTTACGCATTACATCACCATATGCAACAAGTAATGGTCTGATAATGTTCTTCTCACTGGTATTTTCCGTAAATACATCAATGCCCGTTTTTTTATGAATCAACTCTCTAAGATCATTCTTAAGTTCATACGCGAGTGCATACTTTTCAGCTTTGATTTTATTTTCTTTTAATATTTCTAAAGCGATAGTTGTAAATAAATCTTTACCGCTACGAGCTAAACCTGTTATTCCTATTAATTTCATATTATTCCAATAATTTTTCAACTTCTTGTTCAGTATAACCATGACCTTTAATTAGGTCAAATAGTTTGATTATACCATCATCGTGAGAAATAAATATCTTATAATAATCTGTAGCATCTCGTTTTCCCACATTAAAGTAAGCACATAGACAATTCAGTATTGTTTCATTAACTGGCTTTGCCGAATTTTTAATATAAGGATGAAACCCATAACTTTTTGGTAAAGCACCAATTAATAGTTGGTAAAATTGTTTTTCTGGTAAAACCTCGAAATACTTTGAAACATGAGATATTTCTTCAATAATTGTTTTATCCATACTAAGTACACGTAATATCATATACTTATTGAACGTCTTACGATCAGCATCACTCAACGTATCGTAATAGTCAGCACTTTGTATTTGACGTATATGTTTTACGTGATCAAACAACGATTTAGTCTTCAGTGCTTCTTCGATTTTCTTTTTTAACTTCATTACCAAAAATTCTAACCCTACGTTTTAGTTCCTCAAGATCTTTTATCATTTTCGTACGTTCAATCGAAAATAAATCTAATACTTCTAGTATCGAAATTTGAAAATCATCAAACTTTTTAAGTAGTCGATAAGATATCACTATTGATAAAATAGAAAATGTGGTCGCTGCAATTAACAACGACCACATCACAACATTAGTAAATGTTGTCTGGTTCATCTATTAGCGAGAAGCGTAACCAGTGGACAAGACTTCACGTAGAGCCTTAATCTGACGACCATTTAGATCAAGACGAGTGTTACCATTACGAATGGTCAAACGAGCAGCCTTCTTGGCCTTTGGTAGAGGGGTTGAGAGATATAGCTCAACTCCAGCGGAGTTATGACCTACGAAGTTAGTCTTGTTACGTGCATTTGTACGAGTATACATATTTATTTTTTCCTTTATTTTGTTTATTTTTTAGTTTCGCTGGTGAACACCAACTTGAAATTAGTTTATACCAACTATGGTACAATGTCAACAGGTTTGATTAATTATAATTTAAATTCTTTCTCAAACTTTTCAATAGCATAATCCTTAGCCTTAAATTCAAACTCGTAGTCTACACTGTAGGAGTTTAGATACTCATCTGGAACATTACGCACATAATCACCATGCGCACGTGGATTACTATTATTAGTATCATTGTCACTAAAGTGAAACAATGGACGATAATTACCCCATGTACTCATAGCCAATTTCATTGCATCCTTTGCACCATACTTGCTTGGGTTGCAACGATGATGTAGATTGTCATAGGTGATAGGAATACCAGTCTTGGAATAGATTAGATCGTATAATTCTTCTACTTTCCAACTATTAGGTTTGTCTTCGTTTTCAAGTACCAATCGTGACTTTACATTGATTGGTAAATCTTTGTATACATCAATAAATCTAGAAGCAATATCATTAATGTTACCCTTGTAACAATTCGTGTGGATATTTATTGGAGCTTGATATGATTGTGGTAAGCCAAAGTAATCCATCATCTTACCATGTGCGTTTAGTTCTTCGATGGATTTAGTTACAACAGAGGGTGTTGCACTAGCAGGAACAACAAATTGATCTGGATGTGTGCTACAACGAATATTGTATTTTTTGATAATATCAGCGCACAGAGCAAATTCTTGTTTGATTTTGGAAAAATTGTAAGCGTTTTCTAGTAGTAGATTAGCTTCTGGCAGAGTTTCTAGTGGCATCATACCACTACTAATACGATAGTTCCAACCACGTTGACCACAATATTCTAGAGTCTTACGTGTTACATAAACATTGTTAAGAGTTCTATCAGCAACAATACGTTCTGCATTGGTACGTTCTAGTGCCAAAAACCTAGTTTTTGTCATAGTAGAAGCCTTGATACCTTGTTTTTGTAATTTTAGAGAGATACAACAGAGAGATTTTTTCATTATCTCAGTCTACATCAAATTTATAATGTGTCAATTTATAATGATCCGCTTATAGATCCACTCAAAGCACAACAGTCAATACCACATATTGGAGAAAAATAACCAGTAAATGTCCAATTTTTTTCATTATTTTTACTGGTTTTTTGCCAAGTAGCATATTTGTTTACACCTTTTGACAAAAGATATTCATATTGATTGGTTAATTCTGAATATTCTTCACTCAAATTGACGAATTCATTACTACCGTTTTTACGATAAAATATCTTATTTTTATATTTTGTTAACAATTCGCCTTGTTCACCTGTAAAAATATCTTGTGGACCAGTATCAATTTGAGCTTTGCTTCTTGCTATAGTCGCAAAATTAGCGATCTTCCCTACAAATCTTTGAAACCTATCAGAAAATGTATAGTTACTATTGTCGTTATTCGCCATATTTACTATAATAAATAGTAAATAGCTATCTTCCCACTTCGCTAAAATACGTATTTTTAGCTGTTTGATAATCCATTCCAATCATTTTGTCATAATACAAAACGTCTGGCTTCAAACGATTCTCAGCTTTTAGTGTTTTATACCTCGCAATAGCCTTTGGCTTCCACCAATTAATAATAGCATTCTCAGTATATAATGGATTTAATACCAACTTATCTTCTGTAATTTTGCTACAAAAGAAGTCTTTTGAGTTTTTATATGGACAAGCATAATATGTACCCCGCTCAAATCCATGTACATAAGCACTAGATTTAATACCCAACTCAGAGAAAATCATATTCAATACCCGAGTTTTAGCGCCAGTTACAGGTCCACTCACACCTTCACGTTGGGTCATCGCAGCTTTATACTTCTCCGCTTTATTCTCTTTAATCCAATCGTGCCACACCTTATAAATAGCATCGTCTGGTTTAATAGACATTTTACCAGCACTTGTACCACACTTATGCCACCATTTTAAACTATTATACATGCTATAACTGCCGTAGAGGCTGGTTGTGGTGATTCCAACCAAAAGCTGGTTATAGAGAGCCTGCCATGCGTTCCTGACCGTCTCTGCGGTCACTAATGACGCTACTAGCTTACCACCCAAGAAATTATATCCAAAAGGTTGGGTACTCATAATACAACTACCAATACCACTATGAGCCAATTTCTTATTCTTTAACTTATCCTCTGGCTTCCAACCAATATAATTATCCCGATCTGTAATGGTGATTACATCGCTAGACATACTAATAACTCCCAAATAACGTGGGTCATTATCATTACCATCTGTAATTAAGAACTTAACGAATCTACCTGGCGTCTGAGCATACTCCATCGTATGTACAAATGTACGCAGCATTACCCAATCATTGTCTAATGCTTTATTATTGGTTACATGTACAACTTTTGGTCTAAGATTTTCAATCTCCTTAATTGTCAATTCTTCATCGTTTATATCAGTGGGGATCCAAATCTTAGCTTTAGCTTGACATGCTTTATTAGCATAATTGTTAAGTGATTGTACTTCAATCCATTTCTTGTAAAAAGTCTGTTCCTCTACAGACATGGCCTTTAGAAGGTCGAGGTTTCCAACAAACTTAAGTTTATTAAGTTTATAGTCAAATGCCTTTACTCCAAAGAATTCTTGTAATGCGTCCATATTTATATATAGTCTATCATGAAGTACAAAAAAATCAACCCAAAAGAAAAAACGTTTTATATATTTGAAGTTTCAAGTATCAAATATGCGATATATGATAGCGAATTAGATGAACCAATCTATCATGGCAGTTGGAACATGGTTGAAGGTATCATCAAAAATATTAAATCGCATTCGAAAAAAGCCGATATTTTGTATTATACAAAAGACAAAAGCGGACCCTTATTATTGAGTCCGCTTTGGTCACATAAAGGTAATTGATTAAGCCATTACCTTTTCTGATTTGACTTCCTCAGCAACTGGTGTTTCTACAGAAGCATTGTCGATATTAACAACGTTTACATTTAGTCCATCCTTTAGTACACACCCACGATTCTTAGCTTCGGTAATATGATTTTGAGTAATTGGCGTACATGCCAATACAACACGGGGACGACCCTTACCATTATGCAAATAACCAACTTCACCAACTTCACCATTGTCAATGGCCTTCTTTAGTCGAACTCGTAAAGTAATATTTACGAAATCTGGATTTGCATTATTTAGTTCTTCAATAGTAAATATATTGGTTGGCCAAAGTACTACTAGGTTTGTCTTATTCTTACGATCTGTCTTTTTCATTTTTTATCCTTTTGTTTAATTGTTATACTACCTTTCAAAATTATACCACCGATATATTATACGTCAACACTTTCTAGCATCTTTTTATTAATAGTACCAACTATCTGATTGAGATTATCAAAGTTAATAAAGTGACTATCACTGCCATACATTACCTTGAAATTCTCAACCAAACTAGGTTGATTATGTCCATACATGTCAGTCACAAAGTATGAAATAATTCTATATCCATTATCACGAATCTTAGATACTTGTTTACGTGTGTGTTGACAAGCAGCAATACCACTATAAGACACAGAGAAATTATTATTTGAAATGCTGAAACATGGTTCACCATCACTAATATTAATAAAGTAATTATCACCATCTACACTGCACTTTGGCAAATGTTTAATAATTGCTTCGTAACACAATCCTTCTGGTGTAGTACTACTTGGCATCAAGTATGGAAATAGATTTCTAATCTTAGAAAATTTATCCTTACGAGAATCATAAGCCATGACTACATATGGATTCTTATCCAGACTTGAACGAACACTAATGCTAACATTGATGTTTTCAAGCATACTAGCAGCCTTTGCAATAGTGGTACATAACTTAATTGTATTAAGCCACTTAATGCCACCCATACTGCTACTAGCATCTAGACTAATGTGGAAGTTCATGCTTTTGTACTTGTGTACAGCGGTATTATAGAAAATGTTTTCTACATCACATCCCAATTCATGAATAATTCTCTTATCAATTTTACCATGTTGACGACGAGTAAACTTATCAATATTAATTTCATTACGAAATTGAATTCTCTTGGCCAATTTAACACCCATGATAATTCCACTATTGATATATTTGACCATATCAGCATTTGCTACTGGTGCAGTAACATTTACTTTACCAGTAACATACTGAAGACTCTTGAGATGAAAATCATCAGACTCAATTAAGTCCATAGTAAGATTTTTTACCACAATACATTCAACTGCGCCGGTACCTCCATAATTACGGATATAATCCTCAGCAACGTCGTTGATTTGAACTTGACTCTTTTCAAGAACATCAAGCATCTTCTTTTCTTTCTTAGAAACCTTCTTCTTAATAATCTTACCATCCAAGAAATCCTTCTGCTTATCAAAAGCCTTAGCAATCTTGTTGGTCTTAGTCTTGCTTACATTCTTGTCCTCACCAATATTCTTTGTTGGATCTTGAGCTCGAGGAACCGATGTAGTATTACCTCCAAAAATATCGTCAAGGCTACTATCACGCGGATTTACATCAGTAGATGATGTTGGAGTCGCAACACTCACGTTATTATTATCATCTTGACCTCCAGATACAGGTTCTCCACCATCACCACTACTAGTGGATGATATCGCCACAACCTTTGGTTGTGGTGTTCCATCTGTAATGTTCTTGAATGCAATATCTGCAATCTTGAATGCCAACTCGTAACGAGACCTTGGATTGTCAAGACGAGCAATATTACTAAGATCTAGTTCTTTAGCAATATCATAGAGACCAGGCAAAGCCTGTAGATCTGTATTAATATTGGTAAGATTAATAATTCTATAGGAATATGATTCAATTGTAGGTGTACGATATAGTTGACTCTTCAGTCCATCATCAATAACCTTGCTATTAAAGTAATTGTCATATAGAGACTGATAATAGCCACGATATCCAGGCGCACCACTATACACCATGTAATCGATATAACGATCTTCGATGTAATTGAAGAGCATCTTACAAAACTCAGCAACCTGAGTCTTATCAATATTCAAAGGTTCAGTAAGATCATAAATACTTCTAGGAACATTCTGCCATAAATTCTTATACATATCCATATTGCTATACACAATATGACTTGCTTCATGTAGAGCTAGACCTACAGCTACGTCAAATTTATTCTTTTCGTTTACATCACTACCGATATAAACTACTTCCCCATCGGTGCAACTCATGTTTTTATCATTAAACATTACTGGAACTTGCTTACCAGTAAGAATGGTCACATAATTTGAGATTGCACGACGTGCTGCGGACAACCTAATGAGCCTAGCGGTTTCCACTGTGGATGATGCGGATACATCAACCGAATCAGACTCATCAGAAAAATCCCAATCAATGTCATAATCCTCCAACCAAAAATCACTATAATTGCTCATATAGGTTATACTTTATACTTATTAAGTATTAGAAAGGAGGCTGATCTGACTTTAGCGGATCAGCAAATAGATTCTCCTTAGTCTCTACCTTTACATACTTCTGTACCAACTGCTTGATGTAGGTCCGTTCACTGTCAACGCCACCATCATCGGTGAAGTTAGGATAGATCGTAGTGTCTGCGATTTCAAGCAAATTAAATCCATCAACAATAAGTTCTGCAATTTCAACCGTGCTACGAGTTGGAATAAAATTGGTCAACTTGCTATCTTCTTGCTTGACCTGCTTACGAGTGTGATCAGCAATTTCACAAACCGCCTTTAGAATTTCCAACTGATTATTATCAATAATATCAAATCGACTCTTGAGTAGATTATACTCGCTATCCTTGTCGAGGGGAGTCATCTCAATCTTTACTGGAAAACGACTAAGCAAAGCTCGATCCATAACCCTAGTAGCAGTATATTCATTACCAATGTTTGCGGTAGCAACGAAAGTGACACCCTCAGCAACCTTAACAACCTCGTTGTCTTCTTTTTCATCCAAACGTAGATAACGTTGTAGATCATCTAGAACGGTCATTAGAATATTTACACCATCGTGATGACTACGAGAAATTTCATCAAGAAGAATAATAGCATTTGGAGTACGAATAGCCTTAATGAAGGTTGATTCACGGAAAAGAGTGCCAGTATTCTTATCAAAATGGGTATTACCAATTAGGAATGAACGAGCATCCTGCGTAGCACCCAGATTGAAATAGAAAAACTTATCATTCTTATTTAGAACATTAGCGATAGTCTGAGCGGCTAGGGTCTTACCGCATCCAGTGGGACCAAGAAGTAGAATATTCTTACCACGAATAGCACTACGTACCATATACTTCCACTTAATATCATCAATAATAAGTGAAGATGGACGAAGATCAATACATGTAGAAAGATACTTCTTCATGTCGAAATTCTTTGCGGTGGTTAGATTAGCGGCGTTTGTCTTTTTCATATATTGTAGTTTTTTATTGAACGTACAATCATACTACCAGAGGTTTTTCTAAAGTCAACCGTCTCGGTTAAAAAAAGAAAACCACCATTTCTGGTGGTTGATTAACTATGTTTAATAAATTTATCATCTACGATGATAATGATAGATTGGTGTAGGACAACCCGGATAAACAATCACACTAGGACTTGTATAATAAACTACAGGTGCTGGTTGAATGTATACTACAGGTTGTGGTTGTACAATGACTGGTTGCTGGACTAATACTGGTTGTACAACGGGAGCTGATTGAACGTATACAACTTGTGTTGGTGGGTTAACAATTCTATCTATGGCTTGAACCACTGCTACGCCGGTTAATACTTTACCTACCGTAGCCCACTCTCTATCGCCTGCAAATGTTTGTGCGGTTAATGTTGCACTCAAAGATGCAATAATAATTAATTTATTCATATGTATCCTTTTTTTAGATATACCTAATGATATATCAAAACTGATAAAATGTCAAAGTTTTTTGTAAAAGTAGTTAACGAAGAAACTAACTCCAGCTATCGCACCCAAAAAGTGCCATTTAAATTGTTCTAGCTTTGTAATTCTGCGTTCAACATTAACTACATTATTAGTTACTCCTGTTTCAATTGTTGTTAATCGTGCATTAATAGTATTTAAATTTGCATCAATTCGTGAAATAAGAGCGTTGTAATCGTTAGGATTATATTTTGGATTCATAACTTTTTACTTTTTCTTAATCTTACCACTCTTTTTATATTTAACAATCAACTTTTGAAGATTCTTTGGTAGAGTAGGTGGCTTATAATTTGGCTTTGGACTTTTATAGTCCACTTGTTTTTCAAACTTACCAACTTCACGCATAGGTTGGGTTGGATCGTCCACTTCTTTATTCATTGAATCCATCTTAGGTGACTTTATAACCTTATAATCTTTTTCCGGCTGAACCAGATTTTGTTCTACAGATTGTTTATCAGCTTTCTTACCACCTTCTTTATCCTTACTATTATCTATATTTTTGCTATATGCTGCATCCACGTAATTTAAAGCTTTTGAACTTAACTTTTCTTTAATAAACTTTTTTAAATCTTCATAATGTACGTATAGTTTCTTTTCTCTATCTGACCTATCTTTAAAGTATTCTATGTTATAAATGTCTTGTGCTACTGGTCGGATACTAAAATAATGAGGATCACATTCACAAATATTATAATTTCCGTCATCATCTTTAACCACCGGTTTCTTGATTTCTTTTTCTAGGTTAGCCATCATTTCAGTCCAAGACTTTTGTACGTCCGTAAACTTTTCGTTAATTGTTTCACGAATCAGTTTCTTTAAAGATTTTATTAGTTTATCATTCATATAGCACGCCTAACATATAAATATAGGAATGGTCAATAAAATAATAAATTAATTATAGTTTAAAGTCATCAAAAGCGTTTTCACTAATGGTGTTATCTACACCCTTTACATAGCTACTCAACTCTGTCTCCTGTGGTGCTACCTGTAGTTTTTTACTGTCATAATAGCTATCTAACCATCCGGATAGAGAATTTGTCTTGGCATTTGGATATAATTTCTTATATCCAATACTTTGTAATCTATTATTAGCCAACCACTCTATATAAGATTTTAAGCTCTCATTAGTTAATCCAACCAAATTACCTTTACTAAATAGATAATCTGCCCAATCTTTTTCAGCTTCTACAGCAATCTTGTAAGCTTCATATACCTTATCTTCACTCTTCTTGATGATTTCTTGGAACCCTTCGTCTGGGTTAGAACTCAAATAACGAAGAATATTTTGGGTAATAGCTACATGTAGATTTTCATCTCTGCTAATAAACTTAATAATTTTAGCATTACCTTCCATCTTGCCACGATATCCGAAGTAGAAACTGCAAGCGAAACTTACATAGAATACAAGCCCCTCAGTAATTTGCGTAGCGAGAACTGTATCAAAGATTTGTTGACGAATATCATCTTTATCATTTGCCAGGAGACCATCATATTTTTCACTAATAGCTTTAGCTCTTCTGACAATTTCTTTATCTTGCAGAATACTATCAAAGAATCTGGTAGCATCAGGATATACGTTTTGTAAAATATATGTGTAACTATTGCTATGAATGGTTTCAAAGAAACTCCAAGTATTCATACAAATTTCCAACTCTGGATTTGTTACATATTTCATCATTTGATGAATACTACGACTTAACATGCTGTCAGTCATAGTTTGAAACTTAAGATTACTATCAAAAACGAATCGTTCTTCATCCGATAAATTTTTGTAGTCAGCAATATCTTTTACCAAAGAAACCTCTTGTGGTCTCCAGAAAAAGTTCAACTGTTGATCGTATAGTTCATAAAACTTTGGATATTTTTGTAAATCGTATCGCTGTAAAGATAAATCCTCTCCAAGAAATATTGGGTTTTTAATTGAATCGATATTCGTTTTATTTAGTACACTCTTCATATAATCCTCCTATTATAAAGCACAAGCTCCACTAGCACAACCACTTTCTTCTTGAACTTGTGATTTAACCGATGTTGCTTGGTCCTTGTTCATCACAGTTTGTCTATCACCATCATCTGTATTAGCATAGTATAAATTCTTAATACCATACTTATACGCTGTCAAAATGTCTTTAATTACCTCTTGAATTGGTACTTTGTTGCTTGGATATCTTGAAGGTACGTAATATGTGTTTGTGCTGATACTCATATCTGTAAACTTCTGTATAGCAGCTGCTACCTTTAGATAACCTTCGTTATTTGGCATATCAAAAGCAAGTGTATAGTTATCCTTGTACTTGTCAATGTTAGGAACTACTACTGGTAAAATGTTGCTCTTACTACCTTTGAAGCTAATAACACTACGTGGTGGTTCAATACCATTAGTACTGCTTTGAATCACACTGCTTGATTCAACGGGCATACAAGCTGTAAGGGTACTATGTCTCATACCATACTTCTTGATTTCCTCACGTAAACTTTTCCAATCACATTGTAGGGGTTGTGTGATAAATTCATCTACGTCTTTCTTGTAAGTATCGATTGGCAATACTCCCTGACTAAATTTAGTTTTGTCAAACTTTTCACATTTACCCACTTCTTTAGCCATTTGTATACTAGCCTTAATTAAATAATAACTGGTCTTTTCCATCCATTTGGCTACAAAGTTCGGAGCATTAGTATCCCAATACTTCAATCCTTCTTTAGCCAATAGAGCAGCCAAATTACTTACACCTACACCCAGACTACGACGTTTCTTTGCAAAATTTTCCGCAGCAGGTACGAAATAGTTTTGATGTTCAATTAGTGCATCCAACATTCTAACAATGATATCACATACACTTTCCATTTCATCATCATCTTTAATCTCCAACCAATTTAGAGCTGCCAACACACAAACACCAATTTCACCATTTGTATCATTTACATCATAAATTGGAATCAATGGATGATTTACTTCAAGACATAAATTACTTGTATCAACTTGTTCTAGCCAGCTACCATGTTCATTAGCATGATCTACGAACATTGTATAGATACGACCTGTTTCAAGACGTTCTTTAGCGAGTAAACTCATCAATTCACGAGCGGGTATCTTTTTCTTAAACTTGATATTCTTATTAGCTTCAGCCTTTTCGTAAGCTTCTCTGAAGCCTTCCATACCAAACTTATTCCACAATGAAGCACATTCATGATAGCTAAATAGTGTTATTTCTTGGTTCTTGAGGAATCGTTCAAAGATTAACTTATCTAATCCAATACAATAGTCCAACTTGCGCACCCGATTATCATCAGTACCCTGATTATTCTTTAGTACTAAGATGTCCATAATATCATAATGGAACCAAGCGAAATTAACGGTGGCACTACCTCCTCTAATTCCATTTTGATGACAACTCTTTACCGTTGATTCAAATGTTTTACTAAATGGAATGGGTCCAGTGTGTATCACTTCACCATTACGAATTGGTGCGTTAGTAGCACGTAGTCTGGATAGATTCAATCCAATACCATAACGACTAGCTGTAGCAAATCCAACTGCACTATTGTTGCTAAAGATACTACGTAGATTATCATCTATCGTGAATAGTGAACAACTAGCATAACTCTTCATTACCGTTCTGACACCAGCCATAATTGGTGTAGGTAGGTTAATCTTATGTTTGCTGAAATAATTATAGGCCTTCTTTACATAATCAAGTCGATGTTCCTTATAGTCTTTAAAAAATGTCATAGCGATCAACATATAAGCAAACTGAGGAGTCTCATATATTTGTTTGGTTGATCTATTTTGTACCAAGTACTTATCACACAATTGTTTAATACCAGCATATGTGAAATTGAAATCACGATCGTGTTTTAGATATTCATCCAACTTGTCGAACTCTTGTTTGTTATACCATTCCAAGATGGCATCATCATAGACTAAGTTAACAATATTTTGTTTAACAATATCATATAACTTTGGAGGATTTTTACCACCCCAAACTTCTTTACGTAGTTGATAGTTCAATAAACGTGAAGCTACGAATTGATAATTGGGTTTTTCTTCACTTATTAGATTTGCAGACGCTTCAATCAACATCTTATGAATATCTTTCGAATTCATTCCATCGAAGAAAGATAGATGTGCATTCATTGCAACTTCTTCAAAACCCACACCTTTTATATCAGCAGTAGCCCATTGTAAAACCTTATTAATTTTATCCGCACTAAACTTTTCAGTTTTTCCGCTTCTCTTTTTAATAAAAATTTCCTTGTTCATAAAAAAATATAATGGTAAAAAATAACTATCCAATTAACATGTTTGAAACATACGTTTTCAATAACTTTTTTAAAATTTTTTTGACACTTTTTTAAACTTTATCACTATGAATTATTCATCATCATCATCATCACTATTGTGAGCGTTCCATTTATTCTTTAAAATCTTTTTGACTTGATTTTCACCATTCATCATCTCATTTTGAAGAGCTAGACCTTCTCTTGAGTTCTCTGAATAAATTTCAATTTGACCACAGCCAGCATTCATTTTAGCTGGAAATGTCAAACCATCTGGACCAAATCGATTTTTAATAATATGGAATCGAGCAGTCTTACAAACTTTATCATTAACTTTACGACTTAATGACATAACAAAATCGGCGGTCATAATTTTACGATAACTATCAGCAATACTATTAGCTTCAATAATATCTGCATCCATAGCACTTCGGTTACTCTGTGAAGCACTCCAAATAGGCACTTGCAATTCTCCAGCTACACCACGAAGCTCTTCATAAATACCACCAGCCTCTTGGTAACTATTACTATTCCGGTCACTATTGATTGGACGTAAAATATCAGCATAGTCTACGATAATCATATCAGGCTTGGTACCCAACATAGCCAATCTTTCAGCGTGTGCCTTTAAACTCATAGCTGATACTGTCTTGATTGGAAAGTATTTAATAATCAATTTGCCTGCTACATCAGCAATCTTCTGTCTTACAACATCAACATTATTACGAATATTTTGGAAATCAATTCCAGTAAAACAACTATCATATCTTAATCCAACATAGTTTTCATTCAATTCAAGTGTGAAGTGAAGAACATTTTTACCTTGTTTCATCGCCTCAGCGCCCAACTTACTTAGTACCCAACTCTTACCACTACCAGCACAAGCAGTAATAATACCAAGTTCGCCAGGTCCAAGACCCCCATCCATTAAACCATCCACAACTTCCCAATTAGTTTTAATTGCGTTACGTGACATGATAGTCATACGCTTTTCTACGTCTTGTTCATAGGTATGACCTATATTACGTTCCATACCAGCCTTCAACGCTTCATCAAACTTGTGTTTGATAGCCTCATACTGACCAACCTTAAGGTAGTCAACACTTTCCATGATTGCGTTCTTCAACTTTTGATTGACACAGAACTCAAGAAATTCTTCCTTAATGAACTTAAGATCACCATCGTTCATCTTTTGATATACCATCTTAAGGTTATCTACAATACTTTTTTTAAGAAGTTCGTTTGTAACTACTTCTAGCTTAACCTTAAATACATTAAGTGTGGGTAGATCATGATATTCATTAAAGTATTTTATACTCTCCTTGACAATCCACTTATGTGCATCACTTTCAAAAAAGTCTGCTTCCACGATATCGTTAATACGTTCAATAAAAGGTCTATCTGACACAAGTCCAGATATACACTTTACTTGAAATTCACTTCCAAACTTCTTTAGATTGTCAATAATATGTTTCTCGCTCATTTTTGTTTCTTTCTTTTGTTAATACGACATTTATCGTACACCATAGTGTACAGAAGCCAAGTTATTTTACTTGGTCTATTTTTATAATACGAAGCTATTTAGCTTACCCCACGTTTCATTCAGCCACACCATATAATTAGGAATATTGTTCCACATCTTATCTTCTGTAATAAGTTTGCTGAATGTCATTTTATCAATCTTAGGCACCTGCTTTTTGATAATCTCTTCAATTCTTAATTGTGTAAACGATTGAATACTGCTAGATTTTAACTGCATCAATTCATAATTACGTTCAATTAAAAGTTTGTTATCCAATACCCGTTCATAAATTTTATACTTACCCTTATAGTTTTCAGAATAGTTATAAATTTCTTGTAGTGTTACTTGTTTATTTTCACCAAGAAACGGATATGACTGTAATACTCTCTTTATACCAACACCATCTATGCCAGTAATATTATCGCTAACATCCCCTTCTAGAATTCTGTAATATATAAAATTATTACATGTAATACCATATTCGTCTACAATCTCTTTGCATCCAAATATTTTCTTCTTTACAGGACTCCAAATTTTTACTCTATCACTAGCTAGTTGTAAAAAGTCTTTGTCTGTAGACATGATAGTAATATTACTATCCTTGAATGTTTCTTCGGATAAATATGCAATCGTATCATCCGCTTCAATATTGTCTATAGCCATTATAGTCACAGGCAATACGTTCAGATAATTCACTAATCGCATTAGTTCTAATCGAAGGTTTTTCTGTTCCAATTCCGAAGAACTTAAATCTTCATATGTTCTATTGAACTTTATTTTTGTTTTGCGACCTTTTTTGTATTCTGGATATATCTTACGCCGCTTTTGTGATCCACCATTACCATCAAATACAATAATAACTCTAGTTGGATTGATTAGTTTAATAGCATACCCAACGCTTTTAAGAAACCCAGCAATTCCTCCGGTATGCATTCCATCATCATTCATAGATGGCATTGCCATAAATGAACGAATAAATGTATTCAATCCATCGACAAGGAGGATGTCGGAGTTTGTGGTTTTCTGAATACCACTATCTCCAACACCCTCCTTTATGTTCTCAAAAAGGGAGAACAACCTGCGTTTTTCATTGGAAGTAAATCCACTCATTCTTCTTCGCCAGCTTCGCCTTCATTTGTAGATATCTGAATATCTTCGACAATTTGACTATTTGGGTCTTTATATTTCATTACTACGGCATCGCAAATCTTCAAGTAAATTTCTTCTTTTAGTTTTGCATCAGATTGTAATGTTGAAATGAAGTCTTTGGATTGAAACTTCCATTCAGTACCATCGTCTTTTTTATATGTGTAATAAGCACCGCCTTGTTTTATAATTCCATGATCTTTTATTACTTTGATCCAGCTGCTGAAATCAGCAATACCACTATCAAAGTAAATGTCAAATGCTGCTTGACGTTGTGGTGGTCCCATACGATTTTTGATAACAACTGCTTTACATTCATTACCAATAACTACTTCACCCTTCTTTAGTTTGCCAGTGTTGTTCAATCGAACACGTACACTACAATGATATGCCAAAGCCTTACCACCACTTACTACGTACTTGTCACCAAATGCCATAGCGTTTAGATTCTGACGTAGTTGGTTAGTAAAGATTAACAATACCTTTTGACGACCAATCATATTAGTAATCTTACGCATTGCTTTGCTAATAATAATACTCTTACCAGTAGCATAACCATCTTTACCATGATCACTCTCTAATTCTGCTTTTGTTGACGCAGCTGCTACAGAATCAACAATGATTGTTAATAATAAATCTGGATGATCCTTACGAATAAAGGTAATTGCTCTTTCCATGAGCGAGAAGATATCCTCAACGGTTTCAGCCTGAGAATACATCAATTTATTTTTAGCTAAATCAACTCCAAGACTCTTCCAGAATTCTCTGGATTCAGAATTTTCTGTATCAATGAAAAGTGCTTTACCACCTTTTCTTTGTGTTTCTGCAACAATGTGTGCGCAAACCAAACTTTTTCCAGTACCTTCAAGGCCTGTTAGTTCAACGATACGTCCTACTGGCAAACCGCCATGTGGACGATTACTGATCGCTAAATCTAGCATTGATGAACCTGTGCTTATCCAATCACTAATAGATGATGGATCCTCTTGTTCATCCAAAAAGAATGCAACTTTGCCGCCTTCTTTATTAGATTTGTTGAGTTCGTCTGCCAATCTTTCTAGCAGATCGTCTTTTTCTGTTGTCTTTTTTGCCATAACGTATATAACTAGAAAGCCGGCAGAGTATAAAAACTCTACCGGCTTTATTTTATTGTTTAGGAGTTAAACAAGTCATCGAATGCTTTTGAAACATCGTCTGACGCACCCGCTTTTGCCTTAGCAGCAGTGGGTGAAACTGCCGATGATGGTTTGGTAGCTACTTTTGGAGTTGGTGTTACAACGTCGTCATCATTTGATGAGTTTACAGCAGAAATTGCTGGATCAACGGATGAATCGGATGTTTCTGGGTTCAACCACCTATCCATAATATCCTTGAGTTCATCGTAGGATAGTTCTGGGAATAGATCCAGAATATTTACCTGAGACTTGAGAGCCTCTAGTAGACTTGAGTTATTTGGGTCAATAGCAACATTTGTATTTGGCTTAACACGAATGTTGGTTTCTGGAAAGCTCTTGCCTGATTCATCACCAGTCTTGAACTCTACAACGATATCACGACCTGTGGTTAGATCGGTAATATCACCAAAATCAGGATCACTGATTATCGAAAGAATTTCTTGATAAACTTGCTTACCAAATCCCCAAAATTTTACACCTTCATTTTCTTCACCACGAACAAAGATAGGTGCAAATGTACGCATCTTGGGTTCCATTTTCTTACCCATCTTCCACTCTTCCTTATCGCCAGTCTTCTTCAAACGATTTGAAAATTCAACAATAGGATCTGGACGACCAAAACTATCTGGAGATAGATAACTTTTGCCGTTTAGATTATAGTGAAACTTAAGTTCAATAAATGGATTATCAGGAGCGTACTTATAAGGAACGATACGAACTACCTGCTTGCCAGGCTTTGGTTTCCAAATTAAGTTAGTCTTTTGATTTGTATTTGAAAGAGAGTTCAAACGGCTCTTTAACTTACTAATGTCTAATGCCATAATTATTTAATTTGTTAATTGTTTAATTGTTAATTAGTTAATTCTTAATTTACTTAAACTAAGTATGTAACTAACTTGACACCATGCTACACCAGATTTGAGCGATGTCAAGCGTCACAAGATATATATCAAATTTCGTGAATCGAAAATAATTTTAAAGAAACTATTTTCACTCCAATTTCATTGGTTAAAATAATACTATTTTTATATAAATCCCAATTAAGTTGGAAGTTTTTATCAAATATACCATTGTTCTCGTCTTCTATCAACTTATTCATTGCATTAAGCGTATATAAAGTATTTGTTTGCTTTTTACGATGAACACCTATAGTGGCGGGATATTTTATATTTTGATTTTTGTCTTTAAAAATATTGAACGTTAAATAAATTTCTCGTAGATTATTTTGATTTGCAAATATAAAAATACGACTATCCGTGAATTTATATATATCTAATATTTCTTGTATGACTATTGGATATTTTTGACTATTTGTGAATGTACAAAGAAGTTGTTTTTGAATGTTCATATTATGATAATACATCCACAAATCCAGCAAATGTGCCGCCTTCTTTTGCTGAAAAAATAACTAGTGGTTTATTTGTCTTTTTATTAATTATCTTGATACTAACTGTGCCTGGCTCATGTATAATATCAATGTCAGAGAAATCTAACGCAGGATGTTTGTCAATTATTTGTGATTTGCCTGATTTGACCTGTTTTGGTCCAACTAGTGCCATTAAGAACTTTGTTTCTTTATCCTCATAACCCATGATCTTTAATAGATTTTTAATGAATAATTCTTTATTTTCTGGAGATGATTTATAAAAAGAATTGAGTTTATTAGCTACTTTTTCTGCTAAATATTGATTTAGTGGATATCTTGCGTCAGTTCTTTCTTTTCTCAATTGATTTATAAATTCTTCATCTTCGTTATTATTTTTTGCATATTTGACTCCCTGTTCCGCTTCTTTTGCAGCTGCATCAAGATCTTTAAATTTTTTATCCGATTTTAATTCACTGGTAAACTTGACAGATTCTTCTTCGCCGCATAAATTTCTTATTAAACTAACCTTTGTGCTATTTGACAAATTAACAATTTTTGTCTTATACATCTTAAGACTATATGCATCTAGAACTTCTTCACCCGACGACTTTTTTACTTTTAATCTAATATCTGCCTTGAATTCAGCGCCTTGTAAAAACGATTTATTATCGAGAAATATTTGTAATATATTACCTCTGTTTTTGCCGACCGAGTTAATTATGTATGACGACATGTCATTACTTGCTAATGATATCACCGATCTGATTTCTTCATATTTAGTGCCGGCGACGTCTCTTAATTTTTTATCCCAAATATTCACTACACTTTCCACTTCTGGTATATATCGTTTACCCTCATCATTCAATTGTACAACTTTGGTTACATAGTTTTCATTGATATCTTCGGTCAGAACAATATCAATTGGAGTTTCGTTTTTCTGAATTACATATTTTACAGTCAGAGCTTCATTATAATTACCACGTATAGCTTCTAAAGCACCCTCACTAACTGGATTTGGTGATTCTATACCACTCTTGTCTTTATTAATAGAAGAAGGAATGGTAATTTCAGTTTCTTCTCCAGGCTCCAAATCACTCATACTATTTGTGATTAGTATATTTATAACTGACCTAAAATAGGACTTAACTTTTTCCCATGTTTTTTTAAAAAATCCTGTAATTTTGCTTAGTAATGATTCATTGATTGAAATAATTACACCTATTTTTTCATCATATACTTGTTCGCCAATTAAATCACCCTCTGAATTATACCAACTCATTCCTTTTCTGTAGAAACCATACTTAACAGCTTCATCTACACTATAATTTATCAATGGTGTTTCGCCAGTCAATATGGCAACATTCGCAACAGCGTCTTGTTTTATAGCTCCAGTAGATCTTTCGTCTTTATCATCCGCTTCTATGTCTGTTTGAACTTCTTTATCTATCGATACAATATCCTTCTTTTCTTCATCTGACTTTTCTTCATCTGGTTGTTTTTCAGTAGCTCTTACAGCCGATAAATCTCCAGGTACATTAAATATATTAGCTTGTACTTTTTTTGGATTTTCGACAAAATGCGTTCCTTTATTTACAGCTCGATTACGATATTCTTTGCTTGGAAAGGTTACAAGTATACCATCTTTATTATAAGCCTGTCGTTCTGGGAATCGACCCGCTTCAAAAAGTGTAGCGGTTCTGTCTACAATCTCATCAATACCATAACCATTTTTTTCTAGGTACTCTTGTAATATTAACACATGTTCCGGATTATTAATATCAAGAACACCATTCTTTATACGAGAATCGCAACAAACATCATTTATAATTGACTTAAAATTCATCAATTATAAATATAATTAAGTTTGTTGTAATTTCAAATCATGGTAATTATTTCCAGTATAAACTTTAACTTTGAACTTTTTGTTCTTAACTATGTCAATAACATCGTTTAAAGTCTGTTGTGTTACATCCTTACTGACATCAAACAATATACTATCATAGACATAAAGTATGGGTAACATGGGTTTATCACTCAAATACTTGATAACATTACCCAAACTATTCAAACCATACTCAGTTTCAGCCGCCTGAATAATATAAGCAAATAGTTTGTTTTTATTAGGATCCTTAATGTGATTACTGGTTATTTTCCTCTTATAGATTGGCGTTGTGACATAACCCTTCTTTTCAAACATTTCCCAATATTTGTTCTTTAACTGGTCTGTTTTAGCAAAATATGGTATGGATAGATATTGATCTTTAATATGTCCATATAGATTTACCATAGTCAATTTCTTGGATTTACTCATGGTTTCTGCATCAACAATGTCTACATTATAGTATTGTTTAGCCAAATGTTCATATATAGTTTCATTATCAGGCACTTTATAATCAATTAAATTGCTTACAATATATGGATGAAAACCTGTAAAGTCTATCATCATCAAATGACCACCATCGTATCTGGATACAAAACTTTTTCTACAACCATCCTCTTTGTTTAGAGCTACGTAGTTTACACTATCAAACTTATTGCTGGGTCTACCAGTTGGATTATAAATGTTATACTGAGTATACACATAACCATCATTTGTTTTAGCCTTAAAATGTTCTTTGAATATAGATTCGTCAATCTTTATACCATTCTTCTCAACCTCATACAGAGTATCTGATATAACGTTGTTGAAAAACTTGAAACAATATGAATCCTTCTTTTCTTCGTTTAGTGTTTCAATTTGAAGTACCTCTTGGTCAAAGTCTTTTTGATGATTAACGTATGGATATATCATATTCATATCATTAATATCACCAACACGAATTTTTATACTCAGATATGTTTCTGAGTCTTGTTCTTCAATAATTTTGTTATCTTTGAGAAAACCAAATAAATTTACATCAATTAGGTTACAATTCTTTAAGATATACTTATATCGTTTTTTGTTGTTTACATAAATATCTCGGTCTTCTGACTTGATGTATTTTATGAAACTCTTGAGAGTATCGTTAACGTCTACATCTGGATGACAAAAGTTAAAATAGTGTTTATCCTTAGTAAAATAATCATACACAAACGCAACAATAACTTTGTCATACGATATGTGTTTATTTACATTTCGAGTGATAAACTTTAGATATATTTGATTTGAGAGATGCACACTATAACATATACACCAATTGGCGCCTATGTCAACTCAAAACCCTCTCCAGAATTGTCTTGGGTTATTCAAAACATTTTGTATCTGTGGAAATACTAGATACGATTGTTGTATTCTCAATATATTATAATCTACCACACCAGTTGTAAGTAGCATCTTACCCTTGTATTGATTGAATTCTGGTCCAGATACTTTCCATGTTATTTTAATATTTTTGTAATAAGCATTATTTACAATGTTATAATCTTTTGCATTCGTCTCGTATACGTTTGGATAGTTGATTTTACCCACAAAATATCTGGTTATATAACCATATTCATAATCGGATGGTTTAACTATAGGTATATAATTGGATGGTTCAAAATAGTTGTAGATATCCAACCCAAGCTTATTTTTTGTAGAATCTGGTGTATCTGTTATCATATATTTATATACTCCAATTCACTACCAGCAATACATCTCAATAATGCGGTAATGGTTGTTTCCCACTTACCAGCTGATATATTGTGTTCCACTTCAAGTATTTGAAATATCACGTTACCAGGTACATATGGTTTTGGTAGATTACTTATAGCGAACACTTGGAGATTTCTGAATCCATAAATACCATCCAAGGTTAAAGTAATTTGAAAGTTATCAGCTACACCTGTGTATTTTGCTATATTGCCTGATATATCATTATCGTCCAACATTCTTCTCAATTTGGCCTTCATGTTTGGTGGCAAACACAAATACTTCCAGTTGTATTTTGGATCTTCTAACTCAGCGCCCGTTTTTAATATAGCTTTATCTTGTTCTGTAACGTTGTAAACTCTCATACAAAGGATGTCATTACGAGCAACATTACCATACACTTGTATGTTTGCTATATCTCTGTTTTCATTTTTAAAATCTTCGTTTGTACCAGGAATATTACCAGCTTGTTGAGCCTTAGCTAACTCTTGACCCTTTAGTTCAGAAATTTGTTTTAATTGATAAATATCCAATCTGTCTCTAAATTTGATTGATGGTATCCTTACTGTCTCCGTCATCAAAATATCCAACTCTTGTTGTGAATTAGCCTTTGCAATTTTATCTTCTATAACCTCAGTCAGGCTTGGTGAATTGGATCCACCAAACAAAACGTTGTTTGCTTGTTCATTGGTTAAGCTAACATCAAAGTTTATACTCTTTACAACATTGTTTGTTTTTGCTAAATCAAACATGTATATCTTCTTCAAGATATCAGTGTTGATGGTGTTTTTATCAATAATTGAAAGTTTACCATTTAAACCATCTACGATATCAAACTCCCAAAAATTATCGACTGAATTGTTTATTGTGCTCAATATCGCTAACAAAAACTCCTTGAGTGTTTTTACCTTTTCATCATTTGCAATTTCTATCAATCTAAACTTTGATATATAAAGATTCTTTAAATAGCCATAATAGTATTTCTTGTATCTTTTAACCACACTTACACCCTTGTTATCTAAGAACTCCTTATCTTGATCAAATGGAAATGCTGCAGATTTTCCAGGCTGCTTGACGGGGTTGTTTAAATAATAATAAAACCAATTTATTACTCTATCCAAATCATCACGAAGTAATCCTGATGTACCAAATGTTTTTGCTGTAGCTATAGCTGCTAGAACAAGTGATTTATCCGCGCTGATATTCTTGTCTTTTCTATCAGCCGCTGTAATTTTTGATTGAGGTAATTCTAAATCCGCTACATTTTTGTTAATATCACAGAACGGATTCTTGACGGGATTTTTTTGATCAGCTGTTAGAAATCGACCGCCTCTATTAACTTTTGGCGCAACTGGGTTTGGTATCAAAACATTTTTGTCACATGATATTAAGTTTGGGTGTGCATTAACAATAACATCAGCGTTATCAATAACGTACAAGTTGTTTATTGGATTTGAGCAAAATAAATTTATTAATTCAAACACAAAATCCAGCTGCATCCATACTTCATCATTAGTATCCTTAGCATCAAAATCAGTATTTTTATCAGCAAAAGACATTTGTTGGGCGTTTACTCCATTTGTAAATGTAATAGATCCATACTGAATTGGTAGTGGTGATGATGGATATTTTGGGTTTCCTTGTAAACCAGCAGCTGCGGCCGCAGCTGCTCTTGATGGAGGTGTTGGATTGTTTGAGTCTAATGGCGTTGTAACTCTAGGTCCAGCCTGAAGAGCAGCTGCTGCTCTTGTACCTGGTCTTGTAGGGTTTGCTGGAATATTTGGAGTACCTCTTCCTCTAGAAGCTGCGTCGGCTCTAGACATGACAAACGTATTTTTACTAGGTTCTTTTTTAGCTCTATACAAGTCTTCTCTTCTTCCCATGAAAACTCTATCTTCAGCTTTACCACCATAAAAAGATGATTTTCCAACCGATTGAGGTTTAGCAGCAACACTTATTGCAAGTCGTATAGCATCCTCTTTCTTCTTTCGGGTTTGTTGGTCATTTGCATCAGCATCCGCATCTTCTTTACTTTTCTCTGCATATTTGTTCGCAATCTCTGTTTTATTGGCAACCACATAATCAACAAAGTTACTTCTGGATTTAACCACATCAGTTATAGATGGTAAATAAATTTTGATAAAATCTTTGAGGTTGATATATTCTGTACTATTAATACCACCTTGATTTTTAGTAGCATTATTATCGGTTCTAAACCCAGCAAACAGTCCTTGTCTTGATGTACATTCCACATTACATTCGTAAACAAATCCGTTTTGTGTGGTAAAATTGTATTTGGTTATGATACCCGTCACACATCCATAATTTCCATATGACAAGTTGGCTCTATCCAGTGCCGTTTGAGGATTGGACACAATGTCCCAACACTCATCTTTTTCTTTCAAATTAAGAATTGATTTTTGATTAAATAAATTCCAACCAAATTCTATAAATATATTTATACCAGGAGTCAAAAAGAATGGCATCATATATTCAAGTTGAGCTAAGGTATAGCAATTAAACTTAAATGATGCAAACGTCAAAAATTCCTTACTTTGTTTAAGTTGTGCAGATATTATGCCAGGAGGTGGTAATATTGATGATACAACGTTATCCTGTGGAAATCCTTTTTCTAATTTAGATTGATAGTTTGTTAACGATCTAAGTGATGGATCAATAAAGTGTGGTTCACCATTTGCTTCATAACCAATGATGGCTCCTTTTTGAGTTAATGGAGTTGTATTATTATAACCAAATGCGTCATAAAAACCATCACCGCCTTTTAATATATAACCATCATATGGTTTGGTATTGTTTGGATCACTATATCCAGATTTATTCAAATATCCACTTCTTGGAATATATCCGTTTGCAATTTGACCCGTACCATTTGAAAATATACGTATCCAAGGTGTGACAGGGCCTTTATATTTGCTATGATTATTTTGAAAATCAAATGTAGCATTTACAAATGGATTTGGGATGTTCATTCCAATGTTATTTGAATTGCTACGGCGACGTAATTCTCTAACCATTTCCGTTGGAATGTTTTGTATTTCCCACCATGTTGGCGCTGTATCTATAATCTCCGTCTGCATAACTTAATTTACGTTTTTTAAATTGTTCAGTATTTGAGATACATTATCAGGTATTCTTAGTTGTTTTCCTTGAGGTATAGATAATTTACCTTTACCCAAGTTATTTGCTTGTGCTATGACCCACCAGTAACTTTCGTCTCCATAATACTTCTTAGCCAAACTATCCAAATAATCAGCCTCGCTGGCTATAATATAGGTATCATTTATTGATTCTGGAATAATAGGATAATAAGTTGTTCTGTATACATTCTTACCATCATATCTTTTATAAACTGGTGTAAATTGATATCTCATATTAGTATATAATTATAATGCGTCAAATGCATTACGTTGATTAATCCAGTTGTTATCGTATCTAATATTCTTTGAAAAATTATTTTTAGCAACATCTGGGTCTCTGTTATAGTACTCTACAAGTGGAGACTTTTTATCAGGTTGAAGTTCTGTGTTAATAGGCCCTATAAAATTTGAATCGGTGTTCTGAACTCTAGCATTAGCAGCATCAAAGCTTTCCAAATAATTAATAATTGATACTGGAGCGTCTCCCCAAATAGCTTTACCTGTGTATGGACGATCTTTTTCAAGAACATTCATTTGAATATTTATATCCGCTGTTCTTGGAAATTGCGCAAATCTTCCTCGTGATCTAGCCTTGTCCCCTCTAGGATTGATGATTGTGGATGAGTCCATCCATTCAATTGCTTTATTTGATCCATAATACCAACTTCGTCCATTTTCTTGACCTTCTTCTGGTATTGTTTCCCAACTAGCATCATCTGGTATTACAACATTACAGCTGGTCAATAAAACAAAATGATTCTTATAAAAATCACCAAGTGTCAATTGAACCATAGGTGGTATCATGTATCCACCTTCTTGTTGTAATGTATAATTTGCTGGTCTTGTTAATCCGACAAGATAATTGATACGTTGCCACATAGGCATCAATTCTTTCACACTATGTGCATTGACAGTAAAGTTAAAACTTAATTGTCTTTCAAATCCTTTGTAATAATAGAGTTTGTCGGGACGACCTAAATATTCTACCGGTTCCCAAGAACAATTGTTGTTGTCCGTGATTCCTTTGACGGTAGCGTTAAATGGAATATACTTTTGGTTAACAATATCATAGAAATAAAACTTTATGATATCAGGCCCATACACTCCATATTTATCGGTTTTGATATATTGTTTGTCAAATTCTTCTTGACTCAACACTTGTAGAGAGTTTACATAATCAACATTGTTGGTCGGATAGATATATCGATCATTTGGCCCTTCACCCAAACGTGTTGGTACCTTATTGCCTGTTGTTCGATCAGTACGAACACGTCCTTGATATGTATCATTTTTAACGGATGGACTGTTAAGATTTCTGGCATCCAATTCATTTAGATAGTTTGTTCCGATACGTTTAGCCTCGCCACTCCATTTAGCAAATTGAAGTGGTTTTAGACTCTTTCGGTTAACGGTATATTTGCTTTCGTTTCCACTAATATCATTTACAGCACGATCAAAATTTTCAATTATATCCTTAACCTTATTGTTTGTTTCATCACTAAATGTAGTTTTGAATCCACGTTGATCATCAAGATATGTCTTGTAATTTAAGATTTGATCCGAATATTCATTGTTATCATCAACCTTAATTACATCTGTGTATTTGTTGCTATCTCCAGTTGGTGATATAGCCTTTTTTGTTAGTTTAGTACTTAACAAATTATTCTTATCTTTGGATAGTATACCAACCTCTTTGGTGTAATCAACGTATTGTTGTGTAATGTTTCTAACAATAATTAATCTGTTTAAATTAGTCTTGTTCTGTGACACGTTATAAAAACGTTGACCAACAGCTTGTGAATAATTAGCTTTTTTGCCAAATCCTATTGAGTTTAATAATCCACTCAATATACCGCCACCAGCAATACCGGTTTGTTCTGGATTGAACAACTTGCCAGCATTCAACATATAATCATATGTTTGTTCATCCGCACGATATCTTGCTGGCCATGGTTGTTTTGGTGGCAATATACCACCAATTAAAGTGTTGTTTTGAAAAAATCTACCTACTCCAGACAATAATCTGCTGAAAAAACCACCTCCCGCATTTGATACCAATCGTTGATATCTAGCCGTATTATAAGCATTTGTTGCGGTATTACCTCTCAATAAGTCTTTTACACCATCTCTAGCAATCGAAGTAACTACTTTATTTGAATTATCTCCACCACCTACCAACGATGTCAATGTGGATAGTCCTAAACCACCACTAGCCGCACTTGCAACACTACTGCGTGGTGGCGATGGTTGTGGAGGTGCACTACCCAATAATTGTCCGACAGCACTTACGGCATTGCTAAGACCTGTACCACCTAATAATCCTGTTAATATATTGCTTGTATCAATGTGTCTGGTTGGACGCTCTAATAATCCGAAAGAAGCGGAACGTATAGCGGCAATCAACGGCGAAGCTGGGTTATAGACCTTAGTTTCGTCAAATGGTTGAAATCCTTGTAAAATTAGTTGTTTACCTATAAACTTTACACCCGCATTCGATCCTAAAAATCTTCTAATACGAGTTGTGTCTTGTACTGCAGCACTTACAGGTAATGACCTATTACCACCAATTTTAGTGCGTTGACCTTCATTTGGGTTCTTATAGATGTATTGTTGAGAACGAACCAAACCTTTTAGATATAGATCTTGAGGTTTGTTTTTAGTATATAATACACTATCATTACCATTTGTTGTAAACAATGTTTCTAACTTACCACCACGTCTTATATTGATAAATGACTCAGCGTTTGGTGGTAATCTGAGTCCAGTGGCTTGTATTTGAGACAAAGTTGTTACTTGACCAGTACTTCCGCCAAATCCCTCTACGAATGTTTGACTATTTGCCATTAATTATAAATATTAGACTAAGTTAGTTGCTTGACCAGAAACTCCAAATTTAAGTGTGCCTTCGGCCAATTCTTTACTTACCTTGACTCTGTCCATATAAACAGCAATCTTTCCAGCAGCCATCATGCCAGTCAATACATCTAGTTTTTGAGCAACAGCTTGCAGTCCTTGTTTGATTTCTTCATTTTTTGAATTACCTGCTACATTTACAGCAGCTAATCCACCAATGTCAACTTTAGGAAGTTCTATACCATCCAGTTCTTTTAACGCAGCAACCGCCAATGCAACACCGGCGGCAGCACCACCCATTGCAACTAATTGTGTAGTTATCTTTGTAAGTTCACTTGTTGGAAATAATATTAATGTTGCTGTTAAGAGAGCTAGAGATGTACTTAATGATGCTAATGATGGAGTTTCTATACCACCCAGTTTATTTAACGCATTAACCGCCAATTCAATATCCGTGGCTGACCTACCCATTGCAACTAATTGTGTAGTTATCTCTGTAAGGTAACTTGTTGGAAAAATTACCAATGTTGGTATTAACATGGCTAGAGATGCACCTAATGATGCCACCCCAATACCAGCAACTATCAACAAAGGCCCTGCTACTGATAATTTAACTATATTTGCAGTAACACTATCTAGTAGGGTTGGTACTTTATCTAAAGTTTTTAAGAATACATCTGCTAATATTGTTGCTAATCCTAAAAATGTGTCGCCTATTACTTTTAGACCAGGAGCCGCAGCGCCTAATCCTTGTCCCATCAATTTAAATGCGTATCCCAATCCTATTACAGCGGCTGTAACCACAAGTATAGCAACTATAGCTTGTCCTGGTATTTTTAAAAAACGTACAGATCTACCAAAATTTCGAAATCCTTTGCCTACAGCATTGAGACTTTTAGCTACACCCTCGCCTGCTTTTTCTGCTATTTTTGCAAATCCAGCGCCAATTTTTTCTGCTCCTTTTTCTACACCCAATAAAAATAATTTCCAAACTCCATAAGCGGCAACAAGTGCTGCAACTATTCCTACACCTGCTATCACCCACCCATTAGTAAATGATGCTAATTTTGTAACTACCTGCAATATTCCAATTTGAATGTCTCTCAAGAAACTTACAACTGGATATAAAGCCTTGCCGAGTGCTAAAGCAGCTTGTTCTTTAGCTGCATCTAGTACCTTGGTTCTCTCCTTTGCAACATTTTCTAATGCTGCTATTTCATTTGCACGTTTTTCTTGTTCAAGTTTTGATCCTGAAATTTTCGATAGTTCTTTTTCAAATTTTAATCGTTCCGCAGCTAATTCTGGATTGTCTTGGTCGATTTTTTGTTGAGTCTTTTTCAATGAAGCAATTCTTTGTAGTTCATTGATATCTTTGCCGGTTAGATCAGATAAAGCCTTACGTTGGAAATAATTTAATTTATCAATGTCTCCAACGCGTTCCAATTCTGCTTGTAAAGCCTTTTCAGCATCAGCGATTTTTCCTTCAAAAAATAATCTGCGAGATTGATTAAAATTAATATTTTTACCAAGCAATGCACTAGCTTTTAATTCATTACCAATTGATGTTTCAAAGTTTAATAGTGAATCAGCAGACTTTGCCGCTTGTTCAAGACTACTACCTATCTTTCTCAATTCAGCGGCTTGTTTAATCAATTCGATTGTGTTGCCTCTAAATACAGTACGTACATTTGCACTTGCACCACTTACATCTTTAATGACTTTACCAAGTGGAACACCAGCAGCTTTTGCAGCAGCATCTGCAACCCCAGCCATATTTTCTTGTGTTTGAAAACTAGTGTTTCCAATTTCACCCAATGTTGTAAAAAATTTACTACTTTCAACCGCTGATAATCCAGTTGATGCGGCTAATTCTGATGAACGAATTGCGAGCTGTGGCATATATTCACCCGCCATCACCCCCAAATCTTCATTAATTGCCTGTACCGACTCTACAGCCTCTTTTAGTGTAACCGCATATTTAGAAAATGCTTTTCCGACTTCGTTATTTAATGCAACCGATTTTTGTATTAATGCAACTTGAGCTTCGGATTGTTTCTTACCTATACCTTGTTTTTGAGCATTTGAAGCTAATAAAGCATCATAATTATCTCCCAACTCAACTAACATTTTAAATGTTTCATAAGCTAATGTTATATAACCTAAATACTTCGACATTAATTGTTGTAGTATATTTAGAGATTTTTGCAATTCTGCTTGTTGAGCTATTTGTTGATTGAGATAGTCTATTATCGCTTGATTTACGACTCCGGTTTGTTTTTGTCGTTGTATTTCTTCGGCTTTTTGTGTTTGAAGTTCAGCCATTTTATTAATGGAAGTTTGAATTTGATCATTAATACCTTTTAATGGATTCAATGAATCTTTTATTTTTCGACTTACATCATTCCACGACTCAACAAACTCCTTGTTTTGTTCTCTAGCTTTTTCAAGTTGAGACAAAAGTGCTTGAAGTGATTTTTCTGCTTCGGTTGTGGTTGCCATATATTATATATAATAAATATATGATTATCTAAAAGTTGGACGGTCTATTTTACCTTTAGGTTGAGGTTTTGACTCGCTTTGTTTATTTTCACGTTCTTTTGATTCCACCAATTTTTTGTAATAAAAATTGCGCAAATGTATAGGTAATAAATAAACTTCGGATGGTGTAAATCCGTTTCCGTAATAACACAAATCAAATATTACGTTTTGAAGATATACTTTATACTCAGGTGTTAGGCCAAAAAAAGCTAACCGTCATAGGTACGGCTACCCTTTCTTGGTGAGAACATTCTGTACAACTATATTCAAATCTACTATCCACATCTGGTGAAAAAGCCTTTGCATATTGTCGAAATGCACTGCTATCCATTGCTAATAGTTGGTTGTCAATAAATGATTTGATCTTTGCCTTATCGGTTTCTCCATTAATAGAAATTATCATGTACTTTAATCGTGTGGTAATTTCGCTAGAAGAGTCTTTCTTTAATTTAGCAAATCCTTCAATATCACGTTCAATTTGTTTTTCATCTCCGGCGGTCAATAATTTAAATTTGACGGTAATCTTCGACTTGGGCAACACATATTCAAATTCGTTTAAACCCCGTGGATATTTATCAAATTCAATCTCTTTATACTTGATTTCTGATAAATCTATATTTTGTTTTGATGAATTACTGCACTTTGGACATGTAATTTCGAGTGGTCCATAACTATCACCATATGCCAATCGTCTGACGGAATAAATCAACGCATTTTTATCCCCGATCAATAATTCATCCAAATTAATATCTCTATCTACAACAAGACTTTCTAACAACTTTTCAATAGCCAATCCCTTTTTAAGTAAATTTGGACTAGATAGAATATCTTCTTCTCTAGCAGTCATCAACTTCACTTCGATTTGCCCAGAGGATAATTTGCTCTTTGGGTCATAAAAATGACCTTGACTTGGCAAATCAATTATTTCTGTTGGAAATGTTGGAGCAGCTGGTTTTTGACTAACAACGTTTTGTCTAGTAATAGAAATTTCTTCACTCATAACTTATAACAATATATAGAACTTTATATAACTTTTTGTGTTATTTTATTTATTTTTTCAAAGCCTTTTGAGCATCTTGTGCAGTTTGTGCAAGTACACGCGCACGTTTGTTAACATCAGCTACAGCTTTCTGGAAATCTGATTCTGATCCAACCAAAGCATCCATAAAACCCTCTTCTTTAATCAGTTTCTTGATAAGTTCTTTCAATCTTTGTTTTTTTGCTTTATTCATAGGTTTTAAAATGTTATAAATACTCTTTACTATGTCTGGTTTTATACCAGGATAGTTTGTCTTGAAATTTTTAAAATCGTTATTTGACAAATCTAGTCTTAGTGTACTAGCACTGATACTCTTTCCGTTTTTATCATCTGTTCTACCGAAATAATTTGTAGGTGCATCATCTGTCATATTAATACTAGTTACACCCTTTGGTGCAGCCAAACCATCTTTTGTGGGTTTGACTTTATATCTTTCTATAGCTGACGAAAAGATTCCGCTACGTTTTGCGTCTTCTGGACTTTTTGCACTAGCTCCCAACGCAATTGTATCAGTACTATCCTTTGGTAAACTGAATACATAACCAAAAGCTGCATTCATAGGATTATCATCTTGTACCGCAACAATTTCTATTTTTGGGTTATTTGATAACAAATTCCAAATAGCTAAACTTTGTTGTCTATTGATACCATCACGTTCGGTTGGTCCAACCATAACAATAACTTTACCAACATTTGGTCTGCTAGCAAACTTGTTAGCTAGTCCTAAATGACCAACATGTGGTGGTTTAAATCCGCCTGGTAATAATACCGTCACCTTATCCATATATATAAATATTGGTAAAATAAAAAACCCCACAAATAAATGTAGGGTTTAAATATATGATTTTAATGAAATCAATATTGAAGAATACAATAGTCCGGTTGGATAGTCAAGTTAATTAACATAGCTTCACCATCATTTGACCAATCCATTTCATTAAAAGTTGCTTCGGTGATGAACGCGCCCTTTAGAGTCCATTCCTCTACCTTATCACCAACTGGACCTAGTACATTGATTGTTAGATCTTTTTTATAGAAATCTTGATAACCATCACGCCCAGTTACAGATTCATGGTGCAAACGCACCCATTCCATTACTGCTTGAGCGCCACTTGGTACGATTGGATCATACAATTCTAGAGTCATTGTACCCCATGTGGTTTTACCCTTATAATAAGTCTTGATATTGATGTGATCTAGTTCTTTTGATGCTTGTGTAATTTTTGGACGATCACATTTCTTGATTACAAAAGATGGAATACCATCAACGTACAAAATAAAGCGGTTTTTTACCTTTGGTTCAAAGGCTGTATAAAAAATTTCAGATGGATTAAGTAGTTCGGCCATAGGTTTTAAAATTGTTGTTAATTATAAATATAGTTGACTTTTATTATTTAATTATTTTTTTATATTTTGTTGAGATTTGCATCATAAACAACTTTAACGTTTTTTCTCAATTTTGATATATAACCTGTAGATCTCAATAGTTTGAAAACAAGGTTTTCTGTACTATACTCGCCTCCGCTGCTCAGCCCAACTTCTCTCATATCATATAACTTCTTGATAATATTTTTCATTATATCAAGATCCGCGTTCTGAATTGATGCATCTATCATTTTTACATACTGATTATACTTCTTCTTGATAGAATCTTTGTCAATCTGTACATTTCCGTAAATTGGCTTCTTTATCCATTTATTATTAAGAATACTATATATCGCTTGACTTCTATTGACATCATTAATATCTTGTAAATAGACCTCTACAGAATGGTTACCAATATTGATATCATGATCTTGATTCCACTTATTTTTAAGTGAATCTACATATTTCTTAACAAGTTCTTTGTTTGAATCGATCTTGCTAAAATCAATCAATAAGTGTAAGTCTATGTCGCTAGATGGAGTCCAATTATATCCTGCGGTGCTACCAATAAAATATATGTCTTCTATAGGTGCATTTAATTCGGTATCTTTATAGAAAGCATTTGCTATCTTAAGTAACTTTTCCAATACCTCTTGTTTTAATACATCATTATCCCATAATTCAGGATCCAATCTGCTGTTATATATTCTATAACTTTGTTTAACACCAAGTAAATATTTGAGTTTGTTTATTGTATCTATTGCATTTGTGTGTAATAAACCGATACCACCGGCTTTATTAAACTCTTCAATCGTTTCTGGTCTATCGTCTATCAATATAGCAGTTGGCGATGCAAATTTAGCCTTATCCTCTCTATGTTTTACAAGATTTGTCTTAGCTTTAATATCATGGTTTTTAAGCCACATTATTTTACCATCAGCTGCCTTTTCATCAGTTGCATGACTTAATATTTCTATTGGTAAATCTTTCAAAAAATCATATAACAACTTGCCATCATCCATCCAATCCATGTTTGCATAAAAACCAGGACTATTCTTTTTTACAAATTGATATTGATTTTGTTTACCATGAGATGCAATATAGGTATCAACTGGTAACCCGCTATAAGTTTTAAATTGCTTTTCCCAGTCGGCAATCACACCGTCCATGTCAATATATATCTTATATTTACTATTAATCATTCTTAATAATAAATATTAGCAATCATTGCGCTTTTATGGTTATTGTGATTATTAATTTATAGATACTTAAAAAGATAGTTAACAAAGTGCTTGCATTTGCTTATACTTTATATAAACAGGATGTCAAGTATTTTTATTTGGCTTAAATGTACCATCCTTTAAATTTAAACTTCCATCCCCATATTTTTCAGCTAATGCATTAATAATCGCCTGCTCTTCTGCTTGTAGAGCTTGCCATTTCTTTAAAATATCATCTCTATTTTTCTTAATATCATCAAGCACATTTTGCGCATTAATTTCATCAAGCTGCAATTGACCAAGCAAATAAATATTTTGTTGGTAACCTTCTTGCAGGTTTGTAATTTGTTGCATTTCTTGTTCCGTGAATTTTGTTGTATTGTCCATATATTATTTTTTTAAAGGAGTTAATAAATTTACTTCATCATCGCTACTAGACGAAACATCAATTGTAGAGTTATTATTTTGACTAGTTTCAGAAAACATCTTTGGCAAATCTTCTTGATTTATTGATGATAAAATATTCGAAGATTTTCTTCTTGATATCTCAATACGGATTAAGGATATATTTTTCTGCAAAATTTCCATTTGTTCCATTATATCATAACCCATGGCCTTTAGCTCTAAATCTGAATATTCAAAGATTGGTTTATTATCCAGCATACTTTATATATAGATTTATAACATTTGATATATTTTTTATAAATATTTGTTTAGTATAAGTCGATGCGTCTATAGATGCATATTTACCACGTTGATATACAACCTCTTTATTTTTATAACAAAACCACATCATTTCGATAAACTCATCCTCTTTAAACTGACTCCATTTACCCCCATAATCACCCCAGAAATTCTCACTAAATACTTCATCATATCCAATCTCAAAATTGTTCTTCGAGTTTACAAACTCAGATAATCCACCATAATTTGTGTATATCAATGGTCTTCCACAACACATACTTTCTTGTTGCATCATACCCCATCCTTCACATGTAGTCCCACTCAAATAAACATCTATGTTGTAATACCAGTTCTTTAATTCATCTTTGCTGAATTTCTGCGACACATATCTTATCTTATTGTCAAAATGCTTTTGTATAGGTTGATTGGTTTTAACATGTAACTCCACATCATTTATACCCTTAAATAATTTTAAAAAACACCTAGTAACCTTCATTAAATTTTTCCGTGGATCTTCATTCGATATACCAAATACAAACTTTTTATCTCTTATAGGTTCCTTATATGTGTAAAATTCTGTGTCGCAAAATAAAGGCACCACATCAATTTTAGTAGTCAATCCTTGTTCTATAAAGTTGATTTTATTATAATGATTGGGAACGCATATATGTTTGTACTTGTTCAATACTTCAATCATAAGATCGTTTATTCTGGTACTCTCCCACATTGTATATAATATACGATCTCTCGAAAAATCCATATGGAGATACGGATTCGTAGACCCAATATCATTTGTTAAACTTAACAATGATAGATCAACTAAATTAGCGTCTATTCTCTTATGCTTAAAATAATTAATAAATTCAGAACTTATAGTACTATATGTTCTGGGAATAATATCATAACCTTTACTAGGTAGTTCTTCTAATAACGTGTTTAAAACTTCACGATATCCAGAATTAAAATTATAATATGAACTTAATGTAACACGTTTCACCAATATTATAAATTAGGGATATAATAAGAGTTAATAATGCTAGTAGGCATCTGTAACAATTTATTAGAAGATTCAGCAATAGAACTACTCATCAAATTAAATGCTAAATCCACGCTTTCTTCATTACTCTTTCCGATACATTGAGAACCAGTCAATTGAATACAATGGGATATTTGATCTCCAGTATTATCAGCACGTTCCACACTAATACAAATGTTTCTAATAAGTATATACCTATCATTATTTAACGTATCACATCGAGATATTCTATATCTTATTTCTTGCATATACAAATAAATATGTAGGTTATGAAAAAACCTCAATATATTTTGTACCAGCCGTAAAAGCATTTGAACCGCCATTCGACACACTTGCCGCTATATAAATACGAATATATCCGGCTAATGTTCTACCACTACTACTTGTTGTAGCTATACCATTACAATTTGCAATAGACAAAAAGTTGCTAGTATTACCCGCTCCATATACATACAATCTACCATTTGCATCGGGTACATCACCCACACCTATATTTGTATTAGTAACTTGAAATGTCCTAGTAGCAGCCGCATATATAGAAATTGGTAATGTTTGATTATAAAAATAAGCTTCAGTGGGCGCATTATTTAAGTAAGATTCTCCATTAGAATTTCTAAATGCTATATCATTACTTCCAAATGAGAAACTCCCAGGCGATGCTCCTCGTTTAACTGTTAAAGGATTAGTACTCGTTGATGTATCATTTACACCTAAATGACTATTAGCTGTGTCATGAAATAAAAAGGTGCTATCTTTTAGAGTTGTAGAAGATGTGGAATAAATGACTCTATCAGTGTTTGTAAATGAACCACCACTTATACCACTAGTACCGGCTGGCGCAGCAAGACCACTTGTACCTGTCGTACCTGTTGAACCACTCGTAGCATTTGCAGTACTTGTACCACCTGTAGCAGTAGCACCATTTGTACCACTTGTACCACTGCTACCACTGGTAGAACTTACAGTACTTGTACCACCTGTAGCAGAAGCACCACTGGTACCACTTGTACCATTGCTACCACTTGTTGCGCTTGTACCGCTTGTTCTTGCACCAGTACCACTAACACCATTATTACCACTTGTACCACTGCTACCAGTTGTTGCGCTTGTACCGCTTGTTCTTGCACCAGTACCGCTTGTACCATTATTACCACTTGTACCACTGCTACCAGTACTACCACTAGTAGAACTTACAGTACTTGTACCACCTGTAGCAGCAGCACCACCGGTACCGCTGCTACCAGTACTACCACTGGTAGAACTTACAGTACTTGTACCACCTGTAGCAGCAGCACCACTGGTACCACTTGTACCATTGCTACCACTTGTTGCGCTTGTACCGCTTGTTCTTGCACCAGTACCACTAACACCATTATCACCACTTGTACCACTGCTACCAGTTGTTGCGCTTGTACCGCTTGTTCTTGCACCAGTACCGCTTGTACCATTATTACCACTTGTACCACTGCTACCAGTACTACCACTAGTAGAACTTACAGTACTTGTACCACCTGTAGCAGTAGCACCACTGGTACCGCTGCTACCAGTACTACCACTGGTAGAACTTACAGTACTTGTACCACCTGTAGCAGAAGCACCACTGGTACCACTTGTACCACTGCTACCACTTGTTGCGCTTGTACCGCTTGTTCTTGCACCAGTACCACTAACACCATTATCACCACTTGTACCACTGCTACCAGTTGTTGCGCTTGTACCGCTTGTTCTTGCACCAGTACCGCTTGT
>Ga0194125_10001618_pt1 | contig 38158 bp, 31 predicted proteins | sample TA2KigC250mmetaG_FD_148626 | JGI IMG/M metagenome (GOLD analysis project Ga0194125, IMG submission 148626) | Freshwater microbial communities from Lake Tanganyika, Tanzania - TA2015034 Kigoma Deep Cast 250m | ecosystem: Environmental > Aquatic > Freshwater > Lake | place: Tanzania: Lake...
TCATCATCTCCACCATCATCATCTCCACCATCATCATCTCCACCATCATCATCTCCTCCATCATCATCTCCACCATCATCATCTCCACCATCATCATCTCCTCCATCATCAGGCGGAGCTCCACCATCATCATCTCCACCATCATCATCTCCACCATCATCAGGCGGAGCTCCACCATCATCATCTCCTCCATCATCATCTAAACCATCATCATCTCCTCCACCACCGCCACCATCATCAGGCGGAGCTCCACCATCATCATCTCCTCCACCACCGCCACCATCAACCTCTACATCAATCCCTTGCGATGGACTATAATCTCTATAGTCTCTAAATTCTGAAATAGTTTCATTAAAACCAAAATCATCACCATATGGAATGAGTGGATCATCAGCTGCATTAACAACATTATCATCATTATAATCTTGTAGTGCTTTTGGAGTTACTGTGTATCTCATTTCTCTAATTCTTTGTTGATTTGATGAGTAATCGACTTGAACTTTCTTGATCAATCCATCAGTAGAGTTTGCAATTGGGCCAAACAGAACTGTTTTTGCCGTGAAATTTAGAGTATGGATTAAAACCCTTCTTTCATCAAATCCTCCCATATAGTTATCTTGGAACATAATACCTTCCAAAACAATTGGAATGTCCTTTTGTTCCCCAATAGAACTAACAAGATCTATTGTAATATTTAATGATGGTTGAAAAAATGGAAGAATTTGTTCAATGATTTGTAAAGCATCTTCATTAAGTTTTGTCATCAAGTTCAATTCAAATGAAACATTATATGGAACAGGCATATAGACTTTTATTGGAGTTTCATCGTTTGTAGTTTTAAACGTTTGAACGATTGTTGTTTTTCTGGACGGATCATATTGCAAACCTTTCATTTCAAATGAAAGTCTTGGGAGAGTTAACGTCTGTTTTGATCCAAGATCTGATTGTTGTTGAATTCTTGCTAAGAATTTTTGAATGGGGCCATAAGCAATGGGAACTTTCATAATACTTGCATCAGAACCGTTTTCATCCTTATGAACAATTTTAATGTTATTGAATAGTGTTCCAAATCCAATAACAGTTTTTCTTAATACCTCGTGATAAAAATAATTTCCTAACATTAGAATCTATCTCCCATATTTCCATATTCTCCAAATGGATTTGTTTGTTGGAAATCTATGATTAAATCTCCAGCCTGTTCAAATTCTTCATTCTGACTGAATATATCTATAAACTCACTATCAAGATCGTGTGAAGTATCAATTGCAGAGATAACATAGGATCCAGTAAATCCAATTCCAGGATACTTCAATGTGCTTGCAGATCCAACAATAACTTCTCCAATCTGGAAATTGCCAGTGACATTTGATACGTGAAGAATCTTTGTATCGAAGTCCCAATTCTTGACAAGAGCTGTAACAGAACTTGCATATCCAGTAACTGTTTCTAGAGGAGTAAAGTTTCCAGTACCAACTCCAGCTGGTGGCCCAATCACGATTGTTGGAGCAATTGTATAACCAAATCCTGCGTTTGTTAGAATGATGGATGTTACAATTCCTGCGGTAACATATGCGTTTGCTGTTGCACTCATCCCTGTTCCAACATTTCCAACAAAAGTTACAGTAGGATTGCTTACATATCTAGTGCCACCAGAAGTAATTGTAATAATTCCAACAGAATTAAATGTACTGATTCCAGATGTTACTGCAATTCCAGTTCCACCTCCACCAATAAATCTTACAATTGGATTTTCTGTATATCCATAACCAGGATTTGTAATCAATACATCACTCAGATATAGTTTTCCAGTCCCTTCACTGGTTGACATTATTCCAATTGCACTTGCATTTCCTCCAGATGGAGAAGTGCTGATAGCAATAATTGGAGTACTTGTATAGTTTATTCCACTATTGTTAATGTAGATGTCTGTAAGTGATCCAGTTCGTAGGGAAGTAATTGCAGTTGCAGTAGATCCAATACCAACTAAAGTGAGTTTGACTGAATATCCACGACTTAAGAAGTTATCATCAACTTCTTCCACTCCAGTGTTAATGACTTCATCTTCATATTCAAAGACTTCACATCTTAACTCATAAACATAAACTTTATTGAGTTGATAAAACTCAACTTCATGTTCCACAAATTTAATTTCATAGATTGTATCTGTAAGTGGAAAATAAAGTAAATCTCCCTCGCAAGGCCTTGTGGCAAGAATAATATCATTGTCTCCAATCAAGAATGGAGATATAAAATCTTCATATCTCTCTTTGGAAATGATTAGATTAAGTTCATCTTTTGCTTGAACTCCAAACTTGGTTAGTATATCTCCAGCTCCACCAAAACCTTGATAATTTGAAACATAGGCTTCAAGTGCAAAATTATCATCAAATTTTGCAAGGATATTTTCTCGAATGATATCTTTACTTGAGATATATTGTCTTGGCATGTAGATGATCTCAACACCATATATTCTCAGTTGTTCATTGATCAACTGTTGAACTAAGTTCTGTTCTGACTTGCTTCCTTGAAGGAAAAAGGGGTTGAGTGCCATAGATTAACCAATCATATCCAATGGTAGAGTTTCAAATTCGCTGCTCATTCTTTGTCTGATTTCTTCAAGTTCACGAATAGCATCGTCATAAATTTGTCTTCCATTTAACTCAACACCACCTGGAAGTTTGACTCCTTGAAACTTGATTAAATTTTGCCCCCATTGTTTTTTAATGAGTGCTGTCAAATATAACTTAATAAAGTAATCATTATATATTTTTGGAAAATCATTTGGATCTAAAATGCGATAACATTCTATGATTATATACTCATCAACTCTTGCATTCGTCCAGTCCATATCAATATATAATCTTCCCTGTCTTTTATTAAAACGAATGGCTTTATCTGGACTTAAAAGCCAGTTAATTGTTTCAAGATACTGTTTTGTCATTGAATATGTCAAGAGTTCAATTGATGTAAAGTTATAAACATCATTTAAGAAAATTTGATATGCAACGTTGAACATGCCAACAGATAAACCACTTGTATCTAATTTAAAGATACCATTAACTCCAATGACACTATCTGGAATTTGAAGAAAACTTCCATCCTCTTCAAATTCGAATGTGGTTGATAATCCAACAGTGGATGTGCCAGTGCTTGTGATGATTCCAACAGGAGGATTAATAGATCTTCCTTGCCCTCTATTAACCTCCTCTTGAGTAATTTTATGTTTTAAATATACTCTTTCTACTCCATCAAAATGTCTTTCGTTGAAATACTGCAGAGCGTCATCTACTAGATCATCAATCTGATCGTCGTCTACGTTGATTTCTAATACTGGAGCTCCGAGTCTCCTTAGACAATAATCAATGAGCCCTTGTCTAGAGGATGGTTTTGCCATTATTGATACTTTTTTCTATATTTATGAAAAATCTTCAGTTTTCTTTCTCGATCTTAATGCCTTGAGTGACTCCACTTCTTGAGTCAAAGTGGATACCTTTTGGGAAAGACTAATAACTCTCGCTTCAAGAGCAATAGATTGAGTTACAGATTCGCTAAGTTTTTTTTGATAAACAGAAATAAAAATATTAAAGTCGATATCATCCATAATTTTCTCCAAAAAATTAGGGGAGGTTTCCCTCCCCATCAGTTATTTAGAAAGTACCACCATCTACAATTATATTTTGCAGATGTCTTCCTGTGACTCCACCAATTGTTGCATAAGAAACCACGGCCTCTGCAGAACCAGCAGTATCAGTAATATATAAACCTTTGAATTCAACATCAGCATAATATCCAGAATCAACCGTCAATACACCAGAAGATTCTCCAACTCTTGAAGCGAGAACAATTCTTGATGCTGAGTCATCCCAATAAACTGCACCCAGTCTTGCTGCACTATCATAATAATGGAGAAGTAAACCAATGTCTTTATTGGCATCAGAAGATGGTGCAGATCCATCGACTTTTGCAAGTTCAATTAATGTATCTTCAACAGTAATTGACGTTGTATTAACTTGAGTCGTTGTTCCGTCAACAGTTAAGTTAGCAACTGTTAAAGTATTTGTTGATGGATTATAGTAAATTGAAGAGTCTGTAAAAACTGTCTCTGGAGTAGCAGTTGCATTGTGACTATCAACAAATGTTAGGTAGTATGATGCAGCATTATCGCCAGCAGTAACTGTTTCTACTTGTTTTGCAGTTGATGCAATACCAGTGATTGATCCGCCACCACCATCAAAAATTATACTTCCAACAGTTAATGTGTTTGATGATGGGTTGTAATGGATGCCAGAATCAGTGTGGACAGATTCTCCAGTAGCAGATCCATTATCACTATCTACAAATGTTAGAAAGAATGTTGCGTTTGTAGAATTTTGAACTGTTTGGACTTGAGTTGCTGCACCAGAAAAGGTAGTTGCAGTTACAATTCCTGAGAAGCTAGCGTTTCTCCATCTCTTACTAACGGATGCATCACCAATATCAAATGTAGCATCAGTATTTGGTAAAATACTTGAGTTTACATCAGCATTAAATACTACATTATCGGTATTAGCATCACCAAGAGTGATTGTACCACCCTCAAAGGTTACTGCACCAACAAAGGTGGAGATACCAGTTACCTTTAAGTTACCGCCAACATTTAAACTTTTCTCAATACCTACACCACCTTCAATAACTAAAGCCCCATTATCTTTTGTTGTTGAGTCTGTGGTATTACTAATCGTAGTAATACCAGAAATATCTACATCACTATTGATATCAACTAATGTAGTATTAAATGTAGCAATACCAGTAAAAATTGGATTAGCAGATCCACTTCCCCAACTTAAATTACCACTTCCATCATTAGTTAATACAGAAGATGCAGAACCATTAGCTGCTGGAAAATAATACGTTACAGCAGCACCTACAGACGCTGGTGATGCTAAGGTAATAAAATGAGTACCGTTACTAGTACCTTCTACAAGATTTACACCACTACCTGCAGACGAGGTTTCTTTAGTCCAATATCTAGCGCTACCAAAATACTTATTAGTTGAACTGTTTCCATCTACACCAATATAAAAATTGTATTCATCAGTAATAAAGGCTGGTTCCCCAGTATTCAAACCTACGGCAGAAAAAGCACTTTGCGTGCCTCTTTTAAATCTGATTGTTGGATTAGCCATGCCCTATCCTACTTTAGTTACTTTATCTTTTATTATTTATAAATTTTTAAAAATTGCCCCCATCAAAATCAATATTATCAACTCTATCTAGATTTGTATCCAATACATTAATAAACTCTCCTGGTATTCCTCCAGGAACAGAGTCTGAGAGAACCTGATCTGGATCTACAAATTTAAATTTTTGACTAGCTGCATCATATTGCAACACAAAATTATCTTGAAGTCCAGTATCATCCACATCAAATAACTTACGCAAGAGGTTACCTGCAACCCCTATTTGAGATGATACTACTTTAGTTACTGGTGTAGGGCCAACAGTTACTTTTAATGTATTTTGTGGTTGAACTTTAATGTTTGTCATTAGGTGGTTACTCCTGCTATGACTAAAGCGGTTCCTTCAACAATTCTTGTCTTTGTAGATCCACTAGTCAATAAAACATCATAGACATATCTTCCAGGTTTTAATGATGAAGTTGCCCCTGAGGTAAGTGCGATAGCGACTGATCCAGTCGCTGCAGTAATTGTCATACTAAATGATGTTTTTGTTGAACTTGCAGGATGTTTTGCTAATTGAGCAGCACCAGTATAACCCGTCAAATTTAATGGTGTGTTATTCGAGTCTTCTACAAAATAGGTATTAGTAAAATTAGCACCCTGTTCTATTACAATATTAGATACTCTTGCAGACATTAAACTTAAGTCTTATTTAATATTATTTATAGTTTATCTAAAATTTTGTGCATCAGGCATTTGATTTCACTCATATCCTTTTCCAAATTTTCTATTCTTTCCAGTTCTCTCAATTTTCTATCTCTAGAATCCAGATAATTTTGATATGCATTTTTATCATTATTAATGATGGCACCAGTTGAAGGATCCCTCACCAAATCAGGATATCCTTCAACTTTAATATAATTTTTTTCCATATTATGCAAGAGCAATGACTCTTAAATCTTTTATCTTTGGAGGTTGAGCTTGGTTTATTGTTGACATAATAATTCTAACCTGGAAAGAATTGAACAACGGTAATCCAATTGATGTCCACTTATAGTCATCATAATCGGTAATAACTGGATCTTTTGTTGCAGATATTCCAGGATTAGTATCTGGTTTTCCATGTGCATTGAAGTTCACGAAATCGTGTCTCCTGGATGGAGAATCATTTCTAAACAATCTGAATTGAGCACGAATTCTAGATCCAGAAGGCCTGTAACCTAATAATTGAACTTGTAGTGAAGTTGCTGGATTTTCAAGTTGTACAATCTTAGTAACGTAAACACAATCGTGATCAAATAATACTTCTTTTTTAATTCCTCTTTTAGTTACATATATTAGATCATCATCATTGTAAGGTGAATTAATTCTATTAGTTGTAGTGATTGCAAATACACGTTCTAGATCAATAACTGGTGATAGATCTTCATCCTCAGTGGATAAAGTAAGTTGCATTTCTAAGGATCTTCTTCCAGGGAAAGTTCTCAGATGTAAATCTTGGTTTGGTATAGATGCAATTACTCTTGGTGTCGTGAAGAAATTAATTTCATTCAATTGAATATCATCAAATCCCTGATCAATAAATGATATTGAATTTGGATTATTGATACTTGTTCCAGAAATAGTTCTCAATCTTGCACTGATTGAGGTTTCAGATGGTACAAAACTCTCCACAACTGGAGTGATCGCTTCAAATGGAATATTATTTGTTGCAACTACCATATCACCGCCAACGTTCTTAGCATCATTCAGATATAATGCTGTGTTTGATGATGTCCTATTTTTACCAAGATTAATTGTTGTACCCCGAGAGTTGACAAAAGATGCACCAACATTAACCTCGATGTAGTAACTATCTAAGGTAATATCTAAAGAATTATCAACATTACTAAATGCATGTTCAGTGTTTAATCTTCTTAGAGAAATTCCAGCTATAGAATACTTTCTAAGTTTGGTTCCAATTTTATAGTTAACGCCTTTAGTTTTCTTATTGTATCCATCTCTTTCTTCTCTAGAGATATCTGTAAGGTTGCCAGCAGGCGCTGTAGTTGTTGTAACTCCAGTGTACTTAATGATTTCACCACTTCCAGGAACAATTGCATATCCAGGGTTTGATACTGATACAGGTAATCCTTCAAAAGTTTCAAAAGACGTAATGTTAGAGATTGGGAAGTTCACCGTAGTGTCCGCTGCAATCTCAGAAGTCAATGTTACAACACTAGTATCTGGTTTTATACCCCTGAAATTAACTCTGTTGTTTCTAGCGTGCATTCCGTGATTCTTATGATTTACTCTAATGTATCGTCCCTGACGAACAATGTCTGTCGTATCATCTGGATCACTCAGCAGATTGAATTCTGTTCCAATCCCAACACCTTTAGAATTATTATTCAATAATTGATAAATCTTGTCTGAGGAGTTCCAATCTCCTTGCATATCTTCAATCAAGATTGCATTGATTGCAGAAATAATACCAACGGAGAAGTTAACTTTATTTGCAAGTCCGATTGAAGCATTAACAGTATCGCCAAGAGAAAATGCAGTTCCTCCAACTGTTACATTGACAGATGAAACTGTCCCATTAGTTACCACAATATTTGCCTTCAATCCAGATGCAATATTGTTGGATTCGTATTCGGTATCTTCTAATCTTCTGGAAATTTGTTTAAGTGTTACATTAGAATAAGTGTGAACTCCAACCGCAGGAGTTAATCCAATTCCAGTATTCAAATAAGTGAGAGAAGTTGTTCCTACTCCAACAGCTCCATTAATCAGTACAATTCTACCAGTTGCGTTTGTGGTATCTTGAATAATTCTAGAGTTAGTTGTCAAAATTCCAGTATTAGTCAAAGGAGAACTAAAGACAAACAATGATTGTCTAGACAACATCAGTAATGGATTTTCGGAGAGAATATCTTGATTTAAAGATTCATAATCTAAATTACTATTGTAAAACTTAGCAACACCATTGTCAAATGTAAACTGAGCTTTGTATAGTTTAAACTTCAAATCTTCAGATTGACTTGGAGTTGGTAATGATCCCAATGAAGATCTAAACAGACTTATAATCTGTGGTTGTCTTGAACTGATAACAATTGTTCTATTGTCAACAACTTCAGTTACAGTAACATTTTCTGTAATCTCCTTAGTAATTATTTCAGTTTCAAATTCTATTGGAGTAAGATCTTTTCCAGTTCCTTTGTCCTTTTTCTTTTTCTTCGATTTCTTCGAATCTTTATTTTGGAATCCAGGCTTCAGTTTTGGAGTCTTCTTCTCAAGTTTTATTGTTTTCTTTCTAGGCACAATTTTTGTGATATAAGTGAGAGACTCACGAATGTCTCTTTGCCCATCTTGTGATACAAAAACTTCATATGAGTCATCTGATGTAATTAAAGTTATTGCATACTGAGTTCCATTTCCTTGGAGATAAACTGGTGATGGGAATGTAAAACGAGTCGCTACAGTAGCATTATCAGAGGTATCAATTGAATCCGGCCTCTTTTGAACTTCTGAGAAGGGAAGCACAATTCTAGTTGGATATCCATTTTCAGTCGTTCTAATTTGAATAGTTACTGGAGTGTTGATTGCAGTTGCTAAATCATCTGCTCCACTCTTAACATCAGCATCTTTTCTTTCCGACTTTTTAGTTGGTTTTGCTTTAAAGAACAAATCAATTGAAGTTGCAAAAATTCCACCTCTTTCAATAACCTTAAAAGTTTGGAATAGTGGTTCTGGTTGCTTTGTAAGCATTGACTCTTGATTTTTGTCTCTTTCATCTTTAGATGAAATTACCAGATCATCTTTTAAGCTTGTCTTTTCAAAAACTCCATTTCTAACACTTACAACAGCACTTTGAGTTGTGTCTACTGTTCCAGTACTTTCAAATATAGTTTCTGCAATACTGATGTTTCGTGCACTTCTATTATTGATGTCTACAACGTTGGAAGAAGAACTGTTCATTATGATGAACGATTTTGCTCCACTTGTAAATCTAGGAACTCCAGATCCTTTCTTCCATTTTGGAATATAGAATGATCCAATTAAATCTCCAAAGATATCAGTAATAAATCTAACTCTCTTGATTCTTGCTCTAGATTGACTATTTTGTCCGAGTAGAATCATTCCAGATTCAATAAATCCATTGAATCTAGTTTCAGATGCAAGCCCTAAGGCAGATGTGTCAACGTTCAATAGAGTTGATGTTGAGGTATATTTAGAAATATTATTTCCTCCAGGGAAGTCTCCAATTTTACCTTGAGTATCATATGGTGCGTAAGTGTAGAGTTCATCTGGATCATAATATAATCCTTCTTTATGTCTTGGATGAGCTAGTCTAAATCTGATTGATGGATCATTCTCAACAATTTGATCTTTTTCATTGTCAGCAGCTTGTCCATAAACCGACTCACCAACTTCAAATGTTCCATTGAGCATTTCAATTTCAATGAATTTTGGAACACAATATTTGGTTACATTTTTACCATCAAAGAATATAAAGAATTCTGTTCTGGGCTTAAGTCTCGTTGCATTGAACTCAACATTCCTACTTCTCATGTAGGTGATGATATTCTTATTGATAAACTTCTTAGCTTTTGATTCTTTATAAGTTGCTGGTGATGACTTATATTGAACTCCAGATCTCGTCTCAGATGAGTTGAATGCGTATCTATCTTGTGCTGTATCTCTACCAACATCAACCACACCAGATGTTAATCTTGAAGCATCAAGCCCTTTAAGATTATTTTTTCCAGCATTTTCATTTGGAATTCCAGTATGATACATAACCCAAGATTTCCAATCAATTGGAACAAATCCAGGAAGAGGATCTTTTTGGAAGATATCGATCATTGTAGAGTAGTCACCTTTGAGATCCTCTACCGTTGCTTCCACATTTCTCTCATCAATCCAAATATCACTTTCTGGACTTAACTTGACTTTTCCAATCCAATTTTCAACGTCAAACGGGTTGATCCTGATTGACTTAGTTGCAAATACAGACTCCAGAGCTTCAACTTCTGCATAATCTAGGGTAATTAGATCTCCAGTTTTTCTAATATTTGGAGAAACTACGCCATCAATATTTTTTGCATCTTCATTAGGATCTTCATCAAGTTCAATACCTAAGGCAAGATCAATTCCAGTTGTAAAATGAGATGGCCTGCAGCACCCATCTTCCATATCTATGGAAGCTCTGAATAGTCTAAGATCGTGAGCAGCGTGAGACTTAAAATTATCTACAAAGAATCCAGACTTAAATCTATCTAATCCAGTTGTTTCATCTTTAATCGTCAATTTGGAAGTATCCATCTCAAGAAGAGATAGTTGAGTGTAGTATTCAAGATTCTTGATTCTGTCCTCTAATCTTGAAATATCATCCATCGTATATCTTCTATATGATGGAAATGTTACTCTTGCTTCATCTCTGTCAAATAGATATGGTGGTAAGAATGCCGTTGCGATATGCATTGTTCCGACTGGTGTTTGTGGAACAATTTGAAATTCTGATGGAGGCCCTTGAATTACAGAGAACTTGCCATTTTTATCTACAACAATTTTATCAACTCTACCTAAGTAGTAACTAAATCCCAATTTAATTGATTTGCCAGATGCCATAACGTATGGATTCTGGTTTGCATCAATATCAAAGTTTCTTGCTTCGTATTGGAAAGGAGAATATGAACTTGAAGTATTATAATCTTTTACTCTAGGCCTAAAGTCTAAGAAATCTGATAATCTCTTTCCACCAAAAACAGGTAGATTTTCTCTATAATTTTCTTCACCATAACTGTTGACACATACAAAGTCTCCAGGAACCGTAGAGTCAATAGTATAATAATCAAAAACAACTGTAAGTCTTCTATTTGGAACTTTAGATTTTTCTTTTCTTATAATTCTACCAAAATCACAATAATCATCTCTTTGTCCACTATCAAAGTTATATTGTGCAACAATATTAGTATCACCTACAGTAAATGATGAAACATTAGCGACAATCTTTGAATTTTTAAATGTAATTGTTTCTCCAACTTTAAATGAAATTTTATTTGACCTAATAACATTAATTGTTGTTGAATCAGTATTACGAATTAAAACTCCAACTGCGCCACTTGTGTTGCCAAGAACAGTTTCTCCAACAATACCATTATCAGATATAGAAGCAGAGACATTAGTAAGAGTTAGTGTTGGCAGAGTAGGATCTGCATCTGATGATGATTGATAGATTGCACGAATTCTAAGGCAATCTGGCTTATTGAGTGAGATTGTATCATCTTCAACTCTTAATCCAAAAGTTCCATTTACTGACAATCCATTATATGCAGTTTTCTTTCCAGTATTAGAGATTGTTAATACTGAACACTTAGTAAGTTTTTTAATTTTTGCATTTACATCAGTTATCTGTAATGTTGCGTTTAATCTCGATACTCCAGTAACACTAGTAATTCCACTTAATGTTAAGGTTTTTCTAGTTGCATTGAGAGAAAACTTTGATTGTGTGATATTTTCTACAACTCCACTATCCTCATCATAGAGAAGATAGTCATTAGAAGAAAAATCAACAAACTCTTTATCTCCAGTTACAGATACTGAACCAGTTCCCCCTGAAATTGTAATGTCAAACTGCTCTCTTACAATTATTTCTGGAGGATCAATTGGATCAAAACTAACTGTAGATACGAATGGATTTGGTAGAGGAGATAATAAATCTGCCTTGTTTCTATCACCAAGATTTGTATAGACTACTTTAATATTATTAACAGTGGTATTGTTTAAAACCGATCCAATGTTTACTTGACTGACACTTTGCACAGGCCTGACTCTGATACTTAAAGCATCATTGATATCTACAACTTGGTTGTAATATAGATTTCCACCAAACTGATAACTGATGATATCTCCTTCGTTTACACGATCTGAAGTAAATCTAGCTTTAGATGCAGTAATTGTCGTAATTCCAGATAGTGCATCTCCAATACTAAATGTTGAAGATACATCATCAATGGCTATTGAATTTGATAAAACAGCATCTGCAGTAAAGATTGTTACTCCAGCTCCAGTCTTTGCTTCTACTGAGGAGATGTCTTGAATTCTATAATCAAAAATTTTAGAAATCTGATGTCCAAACTCGATTCCGTCGATGATAATTTGTTCATCTTTGATAAATTGTCCCGTTAAACTAGACAGAGTTAAATTTTTGTTATTTGAAACGGTAGAAGTTAAATATCCTCTTGCTCCACTACTCTTTCCTTCAATTAGAGCTGGAATTTGCACATCAATGTTTGAGGTTAATTTTAACTTTGTGTAAGTGTGAATATCAAATAAGAAGAGATTGAAAGTAGTAGCATCTCCAGATATTGCACCATTTGGCCCTGCTCCATAAGCCACCATATCAGGCGTTAGTTGGATGTCATAAACTCTTGCATTACCAATTTCACTACCTGTCGTAATGCCAGATGTGTGAACTCTAGTGTCTCTAAAAGAAACATAAGAAGTTAATCCCAAACCAATTCTAGGAGATCCATAAACTCTATTGAGTTTTAAAACATTACCCATATTGAATGGGAAGTATTCTGGTGCAATTTCTTTCTTAGTCCTTGGTTTTTCCGCATCAAGATATGACTGAGTAGTTTTGTTAACCTCATACCCCTGAATATATGCCTTTCCTTTTGAAACTTGGTAAACTAAGAGACTGTCCGTTGGAGTATTTCCTTCTGCAGTTTTTTGACCTTCAGTGTATAATCCATCTCTATCTACATAGTCATCAACAGAATCTCTTACTTTGACTGTAAATGGATTAACGACATAATCGCCAGACGTATCATACGTTCTCCTTGCGATCTCGTCACGAATTTGATCGTCAACTTGAATTTTTTTAGGTGTTATGGTTTGAATAACTCTTCCATCTTTAACTCTAAACAATTCAATGAAGTTTTCATCATTGAATGCATCTAATGACTTTTTAACAAAAGTTGTTGTTATTTGAAGTCTATCTGCGCCAGGAGCCGAGAAGTTTGAAAAACCTGAGGCGTTATCAAATAAAGTTGGATCATCATAAGGTGTTACTACATTTTCATCAATGAGTAGTCCAACTCTGTAACTTGATTTTGTAGAATACTGATCTAATATGATTGTATTTCTTGGGACTTTTACAAAGAATCCACGAATAAAATATACACCCTCATCAATTGAAGCTGCTGTTCCTGTTCTTGATGAGTTTAATGTAATGGTATTTGCAAATGAAGTACCGGCTTTAAAGGTATTTGTTCCTGCTACTAAATCATCACCATCATCAAGTATTAGATCCTCATCATCTAAAAATTCTTTAGTATTATTATCAATGGTAGATGGAGAAAGATACTTGACATAAATTGTATTGATTTGGATATCTGAATCAATCGCAACTACATAATTCCTAACTTTGGCGGTGATTCCTGATCTTTTTCCTCTAATTTTTCTTCCAACTAGTTTTGAAAGATATGTGCTTACATCAATACCACCAAAAGTAGAGTCAATCAATACACAGTCATACTGTCCGATATATGCAGTGTTTCCTGGGATTACTTTATCGCCATTGTTAAAGAAGTGCTCACCAAACTGCTCAATCTGATATTGAAGTTGAGTTTGTAAAGTTGTTAGTTCTCTTGCTTGAACTGTAGTTCCTGGCTTAAATAAAACTCTCTTATAATTTTTATCCTCATTAAAATCATCAAAATATGGAGAAATATTTAAATTTGTCTTTTGTGCCATGGTTTTAGAACTCTACTACAATTCTGATGTCTTCGGTTTGAGTGGCTGATCTTGGAATCGCAACTCTATTATCCACATAAAGAACGTCACCAGAAATAGGATCTATTTCTGGATTTGCAACTCCATTTACAAAACTCAATCCAAGTTTATATGTCCTATTATTTATTTGAGTTTGAGTAGCAGTAAAAGTCGTATCTATAAAAAGATCACTTCCAGTAAGAGCCCCATTGATAACAGTCGTTCCACCTACTCCAGGGGTTCCAGTGAATCTATAGATGTTATACCCATAAGTTGAAGAAGCTAATCCAATAGGTTGGTAATACTTTAAAACTCCAGTTATCTTGTCATAAGAAACAACGTATCCATAAGCTGTAGATCCAACTCCAACAGTTTGAGAAATTAAATCGTCACCAGCATAGTTAGTTGTTGTAGTGCCAGCACCAGAGAACTTAATTCCACCCACTCCACTTACTACTGATTGAGTTTGAAGTGTTGTTTGTGAACCATAAGTAGTTGGATTTTTGATAATTCCAATTCTGGAAAAATCATTTCCTGTTAAAAAATCTGGGTTATCAACTGAGTTTGAGAAATTGGAAAAAACCATCACTCGGTAAGCTCCAGTTTCTCTATAAATGTCATATCCGTGGCCACCCTTGGGCGAAGTTATAACTTCAAAGTTAGCAATTGCACTTGTCCCAACACCAACGTTAACTAATCCATTTAGAGGGCCTCCTTCCTCTGAACCAGGAGCTCCTGGTTCAAATTGAATATTTGCAATTGTGTATTTTGATCCTGGATTTGTAATTGTTACGCTTGATACCTTACCTGAACTATCTACGGTGATTGTCGCTTTTCCACCATATCCATCCCCAAGAATAGGAACATTAGTCCAGGTTGTGTTACTTGGATATCCAATTCCAGCTCGATTTATTAACGCAATTTGAACTTCTCCAAGGACTGCATTATTTTTAATTGATAATGATTCACCACTTTCTCCCCAATTATCTGGAACTGGAATGTAGTTGACTGAATCAAATTTAATAATTTCTTGGGGACTTAAAGTATAAAGATATTTCCAGATATATCCATCTCCACTTATACCTGCGGATCTTGGATCAAGATCCGTAAAATCTGGTTCATCAACTGAAGGTTGTCCAGAAGGGTTTTCTGGATTTTGCCCATTGTTTAAACAAATATAAACTTTATAATTTGAATTGATTACGATATAATCACAGTCATAAACTGAAGATGCATCAGTGATTGGTGATTTTTTGTCGATACTATAGTCAGGTTTGTACATTTCATATGTACGTCCAGACTCCCATTTTACTTTTCTAATAACTCTAGTTACATCTCCAGAGTTAACCTTTTTTAATGAAAGAATAGTTGGCCTATAAGTATTTTCTTCATAAAAATTATCAAGTGGTGGAGGAGGATTATCATTCCAATTTGGAATACCTCCACTATATGTGTTGGTTGGGTTTGATAATCCAATAAAAGTATAAAAAATATTTTGCGTGCTAGCTGCTCCTACAAAGTTATCAATAAAAGTAGAAGCATTTAATATTCTAAATTGATCAGTAATAATTGCAGACATTTTAGAGTTTTTTATTTATTTATAACTTGTTTTATGCTTCTAAAGGCACGATTGTGGTTCCAATTGAAGTAACTCTTATGACTTTAGGGGAAGTTGTTAAACCAGCTGATCCATTTAGATTTTCAGCATTTATTGCAATTGGATTAACTCTTTCATCAAAATCATATATCTTACCCCAAGAATAATCTCCATAACTATAATATGTAGTTGCAATACTTGTTAGCCCATTTACAGATTTTACATTTGATGTAACTGTAACGACTCCCGAAATTCCATCAGTATTAACTTCATCAGCTCTAAACACACAATCAATGAAAGTAGTTGTGATTCCAATTGTTGATCCAGTTGATAAAATTGAAGTAACGCCTGATCCAACGTTAGTGTTATATGTTACAAAATAATCTCCTGTAGAAATTCCTGTTCTTGAAGTTGTCAATCCACTATCAATCAATAATGAGAACTTTAGTGCAGGAGTTATAGTAGATATCCCAGATGTTGTCGTTACTCCAGTTATTCTTCCATAATCACCTAAAAGCTTACAAGACTTGAACCTTTCAACCTCAAATCGTGGAGGATCAATAAAAACTGATGGAGAAGAAGTAGAATCATAATTTCTACCTCCATCAGAAATTACAATAGAAGAAATTGTTCCATCAGATGTTACAATAGCTGTAGCAGCTGCACCAATTTTTTCTTTTTTATTGACTAAAGATTCATTGTCGCCAACAATTAAATAAGTATCTTTTACATTGAAATATTCAATATCATTTAGATTAGTTGTTGATCCAGAAGAAACTGCAGTCCAAGTTTTAAATTCACTGGATTTTGGTGATATGAAAATTGATCCTGAAGTTCCAACAATTATAGCAGTTTCTGAATTATCATCATAAACAACAGATTTCAAGTCCTCTGAAGTTGGAGCGGGAGTTATTTTGTAATAACTTCCATCATTCAAACGATTATTTGGGAAAGTTAAGATTAACCCATTATCACCAACAACAATAAATGGTATGGTTGAAATGCCTGTGTGAACAATTCCATTTAAGTTTTCTCCAGATAAAGTCGATAGGTGTATAGTTTGCCAAAATATACCTGGAGGATTACTTAACAACTCCTGATTAATTGAATATGCTGACGTTAAAATCATTGATGAGTTGCCAACAGCAACATATTGAGTCTTAGTTAAATTTTCACCAACATCATAAACTTGATTGACAATAACTTTGTTTATAGACTCAGTTGTATTAGTATCTCTTTTAACAAGATTGTTTCCAAGAATAGAGATTTGTGTTTCGTCGGAGACTTGATATGTAAAAACATTTCCAAATGATCCAACTCCAACAAAATGAGTATCTTCCGAAGAATATGTTATAGAGTTTAATGATCCAGTAAAACTATACGGAACAACAGGGTTTAAAATAGAACTATTATCAATACTTGATATCCCTAAAGAATTCCAAGAACTTAAATTTGTACTTGTTGAAATATATCCTTCTGTTCCACCAACAATCCAAATAGAGTTGCCATAAGATACAGATTTTAACGACGTTGTAGATGATCCTATACTTGATGAAGTAAAGGAAACTAAGTTGGTTGTATATCTGATATTTAATGAAGATCCAACTGAAACAATTTTATTATCATCAGAATGGCTGTCATAATATGAAATTGATGATGATGTTCCTATTTTTTGAAAAGTTTCAAATTCAACTCCTTCTTCAATTTCTCTTCTAGATATTGTAACCTCTGGGGGGTTTAATTGAGAATAACCACTTCCACTATTTTCAATTAAAATCGTAGACACTGTTCCACCTAATGAAACAATAGATGATAACTGTGCAACATCTCTTGGAATATCTTTAACAACTTCTACTTGAAGTTGAGATTCTGCAATATTATCTTCATCAAATAAACCAACACTTTCAACATATATCTCTGTTGATGTAGTACTAATACCTACTATAATACTTGAGGTTGGTTTAAATGATGTCAGAAGAGATTTTCTTGTTTTATAAATTTTTCTATTTGCAATGATAGCGTCTCTAGTTTGTTTTGTCCAATCTAATTTTCTATAAGCTTCTGGATCGGGATTTATTCCAAGTCCATCATATGTTGCAGTTCTCACTGTATTTTTATTTTCAATTCTATATACGCCTCTTGGTTCTTGATCAACTTCCTTAGAAGTCCTACCTTTAATTTTTACAATATCTCCAGCTTTAACAGTTTCTAATACTGTTCTTTGAATTGCATCTAAATCGGAAGCATAGTAAATGTAAACATGCAAAGATTGATATTGATTTGGAGCTTCAGATAATACAAGGAAGTTATTGATTATTTTATAGTCAATGGTTGGTTTTTGTATGATTCCGTTTACTAGAACTAAAACGTTATTTTCTATTTTAAATCTTGCATCAGATTTATTGACTTCAAATCCTATTGGTTGATTAGTGTCCAAATCAACAATATTAAACACTCTTGTAAATCCATCAGGTGTTGCTCCGATTCCAGTTCTTTTGAGTTGTCCAAAAGAATAGAAATTAAAATTATCCGAATACGTATTATCAACTGTTATCGTAAATTTAGTTGATCCTGCGAGAGTTCCAATTCCACTTACACTTAATATATCACCCTTTTTATATCCAAATCCAATATTATCAAGATCAAGAGATATAATTGAACCTCCAGCCCCTACAGAAATACTTACTTTTGCTTCTTGCCCACTATTTGATCCACTAACATAAACTAATGGTAGATTAGTGTATCCATATGGGGGATCTACAATAACGTTTGGAACTGAAGTGGTAGTATAACCACTACCAGCGTTTGTAATCGTAAATCCAGTAACAAATCCAACAGAATTGCCAGTTCCAACTAAAGCTACGATAGATGCTCCAGAACCCACAGTTGATGCAATATTGACATCTGGAGATGTTAAGTATCCTCCTCCAGTTCCTCTTAATGTGATGCCTGTTATTAATCCAGCAGCACTAACGGTTACGGTTGCAGCAGCTGCAACTTGCGATTGATATTTTGAACCTGGATCATAACTGAAATTTAAAATTTTTCCTGATTTTGGTAAATCATATTCAGTATTTCCGCTGAACGTTAGTGTTGTAATTCCAGTGTTAGCTACGATATCATAATCAATCACTGGTTTTTGAAACATTCCATTCAATGATAAAATGCCATAGGCATTACCAGTCACTGTAGAAGTGCTCATTCCATAGTTCACATAATTTGATTTTAAATTAAAAGTTTTAGCAATTCCAACAAATTGATCTGATATATCATCAAAAACTACATTTTTATCATACTTTGTTTTGTAAAAAACTCTTCCAGAAAAACTTGATCCTTTGAATGGTGGTGTAGCAAAATGAATGTTTTCTTCGACGATATTGTAATTACCTTTATATAATTCAACTAAACTTCCACCAGTATGAGCAGTTGCAACTGTACCCATACTACCTCTTTCAACAGTGATTGAAGTAGTTGCTTGACTTACTAAAGTCACCTTCATTATTTCATCATCAATTGAGATAAAGTCATCTAAAAATACAGATGAAATTCCTGAAACTGGAACAATTGTTGTTGAGATTCCTAATGAAGTAGTCCCTAATCCTAGGGTGATTCCCTTTCTAAAAAGAGGTGATTGAACCAATCCATCAATAAGAATTAGAGTTCTAGTATTAGCATTTGTGCAAGAAAAATAATGAGTTGTACCAGACCCAACCATAGAAAAAGTTAATCCAATACCAGCATAAGCATTTTCTTCAGTTGAAGCTATTTTTAAAAATGATCTGGTGCTCTTTATTGCATAAACTGAGGATGGTAATATCGTAGTAGTTCCAACTCCAGGAATAGTAACAGACTGAATTTCAATCGGAGATCCATCATATTCATATGATATTCTTTCTCCAGTAGAAAAATCATGATTGATTTTTTTAAATAATAACTGTTCTCCCGATTCAGATTGTATGTCTGTATTTAAAAAGGATTTTTTAAATATTGGTGTAGAATTATAGTTTGCAGTAAACGTAGAAACGCCAAGTATGGAATCTCCCTGAGACAAACTTCCAATTCCAGTAAACTGTGAAGATATATTGTCTATAGGCAAGACTAAATTTGTTCTAAATTCAATAAAATCTTGAAGATCTCTTCCTTGAAAATTAATTAAAATACTTTTCTTTTGAGAGTTTACTTCTTCGGTAACTAATTCAAAATTTGGTCTAGTGTAAAAACTAAAATCACTAAGTAGTTTAATTCTAATTTCGGCGTCAGATTCAGCTACTTTTGGTTTTAGCTTTGAAGTTCCTATTCCTAGACTTGCCATTTGTTATACCTTAGGTTCTGATACGATGATAACGCTTCCGAAAGACTTAAATCCTGATGTATGATTTAAAGAATCTACTGTTGATTTCCATTCAGTTGGAGAAAGAGATGTCTTAATGTCATATGACATCTTTTGATAATAAACATTATCTGATAATTTTTGATTTGATACACTCAATTTACCATAATCTTTTTCCCAACCTATACTATTTACATATGATGAATTGACTACAGCATCTGCAGTTGATGTGTTTATTATATCTATAATCCCTCTTTGCAGAGACAAATTACCAAATACAGAGTCTCCTGGTTCAATTACAAATTCGGAGAATTGATTCAGATATCTAACCTTTAAAACTTTACCATCCCAACCATTGTCTGAAGTGCAAATGAAATCTTCTTTTTGCCCATTTGGTTTTGTGATTGTAATAATTTCTCCATTGGTAAAATCGCCTAAAACATAGTTTGGAGTAAATCTAGCAAGATCATTTTTTAGGATGACAAATCCATTAGACTTATCTTCATTAAAATCTCCTGGATCTGTACCTGTGATTAGATAACTGATTGTTTTAGCAGCACTGCTTACTCCAACTACCGAGAAGTTTTTATAATCATTTAATGATGAATTATAGGTAGCAATACCCGATGAAGATTCAATGCCTTCAACAAATATTTCATCTCCAACTTTTATTTGATTAGCAATTTGTTCAGAGCTTAGATTAAGATCTAAAGTTAAAGTTGCAGTGTCTGTTCCGCTGTTAAACTCAGCTAACTCAACAATAAATCCATTTCCATTATCTATAGGAATAATTGAAATGTCTCTTGACAGATCATTTCTATTTTGAATAATTGTAACTTCAGAGACTGATTGTGCAGTTAATTTAGTTTCAAATACTAATCCAGATATTTCTTTCTTATTTTTGTTTAAAGCGATAAGAGTCGGAGGATCATAATAACCTCTTCCACCAGTTTCAATTCCAATTGAATCTAGTTTATAATTATCTATAATTCGAAGACTGATTGGGAATTCTAAAATTGGTTTTACAGTATAATCTGAAGGAATTTCAAAAGTTGGTTTATAGACTTCATAACGATTTATAGCTCCAATTTTATTTGACTCTACAGAAAGTTGTGCTCCATATCCATATTCAGTATCAATTAAGTCAATTGTTGGTAGTCTTAAATATCCAACACCTCCAAATGAAACATCAATCTTATCGATTGGGCCTATATCTGTTTCCGAACTTGTGGTATAATTTAATAATGAGGTATTTGTTGAACTATAGGATACTGTTTCAAAGTCGTTTTGTGGTAAAACTGCAATATTAAACTGAGATGATGCATGATTGGTATCAAAAGCTAATCCAGTTAGATTGAACTTAGAGTTTGATAGTACTATCTTAGAATAGTTTGAAACCTCAGTATCTGGATAAAACTCAGCTACGTCTGAAGATATAGTCTTATCTTTTAAGTTTATTGAATAATATAACCCCTTCTCTACCAGATTTGTATCCAAGGCAATATAAGATTCAGAAGTTTCTATTTCAAATTTGGAATTTTCGAAATACTTTCCACTTCCTACAAATTGATTTTTAAAATCTTTATCTTCATAGAATTTAAACTCATAGTTACTTAATGAAGGATCCGATAAATCAAATTTTAAAATATTTCCTTTTACAACATCAATTTTTGGATTAATATATGACATTGTATGGATTCCAGATCCAGTTGTTGTCAATTTAATAAATTCATAGGAATTTGTTGATCCAAACAATGTATCGGACAGTCTAATTTTATCTTCATCAATTTTTATGATATAATATTCTCTATTATTAACGAGTGGTAAAGCTGGAGAATTTGATTGGTAAACAATCTTACTTCCATTTGATAAACCATGATTTCTTATCATGAAAGATGAACCTGAAGATCCAGTGGTAATTTCAGAAGAACTTATAGTGTTTATGCCAACAATTAAGTTTTGATTAATTGAATCAAACTTGACAACTTTAGTTATTGTTTCATTCGGGATAACGTTTAATGTTACCTCATCATTTTCAGTTAATCCGTGAGTTTCTCCCAAAGAAACAGTTGCATAAGTTCTTTGAATATCTCCTATGAGACTTTCTCCAAAGTTAGTTATAAATTGGTGTTTTGCACCACTACCACCCGTGACAAAGTACAATCCGGCACCAGTGGCTGCCAATCCGACTCTAGTTGTACTCAATCCAATATGATCTATTCCTTTTTCGATCACAAACACAGTTGACGCTAAAGAAACCACCTCATTAAGATTAATACTGTTAGAAACACTCACAGCAATTCCTGCACCAGAGTTGTATAAAAGCTTGTCACCAGTGGCTAATCCGTGATTTGGTAAATAAATCCTTTGTTCTTTTAAGAATCTTCTTCTCTGATTAGAAGTACTACCTATTCCAACACTATAGTTAACATAAATGCCAGTGGTGCCTAAACCTACAGAATCTTCTGGATCAAAGAATAAAGATCTCTTATTTAATATTGTTTTGTTAAAAAGAATCGTTGGTAGATCAAAACTAAACTCGGTTTGTTCAACTTCAAGAATATCTCCAGTTGTAATCGCAATTCCTGAGGAAGCAGGTGAACCTGGATTTTTAGGATCATAACCTCTCAAAACTCTTAATCTATTATTAATTTGATCAACATTCAACACCAACATTGATTCTGATTTGATTCCTACAACATCATTAACCTTGAAACTCTTGTTCAAATTTACGGCAGTTAGTTCTATGAATGTTGTTAATCCAGTAAAACCAGAATAACTTGGTACATTAGTTGAAATACCTGAGGTTATCTTTGGTACTGAAATATAATGAGATCCTATAATTTGTTTAAAGTATGCGGAATCTGTAGTGTCATTTTCTGGAATCTCGTCATCAGAACGAATAGAATTTATTCTTATGACATCTCCCGTCGATAAATTATGCGGAATAGAGGTAATTCCAGTAACAGTAGCTCCTTTATAATCAAACTTGACATTATAGAAAAATGTATTAACTCCTACTACTGAAGTTATTGATTTACCTACAATTGAAGAAACGTATGCTTCACACCCACTTCCCCCAGTGTTTGTATCGTCAAATTTTATAAATTCATTTACTTTATAATTTGTTCCTGGAGTAATGACTTTAATTGTGTCAACTTTATTTCCTGAAACTACTATACTCTTAACATTAAAAATTTCTTCTTTAGGTGACGTAGTTAAATCTAAAAACTCATAATTATTTGAATCATAGGGGGTTAAATTTTTAGTTAAATCAGTATCTTTGGATTCTAACAAGTTTTGATCCCAAGAATTTTTAAAATTACTTGTATCAACAAAATTTTTAAATTTGCTGCCTATAATATATGGATAAACTGGTTCTCTACTGTTTTCGTATGCTCCTGATCCATTGAGAGATGATATCGGACAAAAATACGCATAAGTTCCTTTTGGAAATTCTGGAGTGATGCCAAACTTGCCATTACACTCATCAAGATCGCCCGAGTTTACGAATTCATAATCATTATTAAAAAATCCAAGTGGAAATTCACTTATTGGAGGCCTGTTTTGTTTTAAAACTGATATATATCCAGATTCCATTCTTTTAACTTCAAATGCACTAGTTGGAGATGAATATCCATATGGGCCATAAATTGGATTCCCATCATACGCCCAACCTAAAATTGGAGAGTGATTAGGTGATTCAACTTCCTGATAACCATTATCAGTTTTTTCAATGTTGTCACCCAATTTTTCTCTTAAGTTTCTAGATACTGTGTAATTAATATACCTATTTCCATAATTTTGATTTAAGGATTCTAAAATAACTCCATCATCAGAAGATGTAAGTTGTTTTTTGTTTAATTCAAATGAATTTACATTCCACGATTTTATTTTTGTTCTAAAGGATATTGATGTGGAACTAGCAGCTCCAACAGGAACCACTGTAATCGTAGTATTTCCTCTAACATATCCAATTCCAGAGTCTACAATTTGTAAAGATGTAATCACTCCGTCCTGTAAAGTTGGTTTTAAAACAGCGCCAGATCCGATACCCGATACAATTACTTCTGGAGTTCCCACATAGTTTGATCCACCTTTTTTGATGACGTAATCAACCAATCTTCCTTCATCATTTAATATTGGATTAATTCTGGCTCCAGATCCAGAATTTATCCAAATATTAGGTTGTTTTTCATAATTAAAGATATCTTCAGATCCATATGAAGATCCTGCATCATATATGAATACACTTTCTGCTTTACCAAAACATTTTACTCTTTGATATAAAGTTGTACTACCAGCCGCAGTCATTCCAGATATTTCAGCAATGATATCTGGATATTTAAAAATGTGTGTTCCTACACCAACGGTTGATATTTTAATATATTTTTCCTGATCTAAAAATTGAGTTGTATCTAAAGTTTCAAATGAAGTTGTAAAACCAACATCATTAGAATATGATGTTGTTGCAACAGAAATTTTAGATTCTGTCAATCTAAACCTATCATCATCAATTTTTAGAATGTAATATTGAACTGATGAAGAAATACCAGCTATTGATGTTCCTGATCCAATTTGAGAATATTCGATTAAATCTCCTGTCTCAAAGTTATGTTTTTTGGCAAAAATATAATGTTCGTGAGTGTTAACTCCAGTTCTAATAGTGCTCGTTTCCAAATAATCATTTGGTGGATATTTGTTACTATCAATTTTTATTTTTTTATTTCTATAGTTTGTTCCAGGATCAACAATTCTGATATCTGCCAAAACAGAAATTGGTTCATTAAGAACTAACTTTTGAATTCCAGATCCATGAGAAGTAAAATCTACTGTATTGATTCCCAAAATAGCATCATTATTTGTATAATGAAGTTTAATAGATCTTTCGCTCACAACTCCAACAAAATATTGACTATTTTCAGCTAAAGTGACACCAATACCAACAGATGTAGATCCTACTCCTACAGATCTAAGAACTCCAGGAGAAGTTTGAAAATTTGAAGAATATAAAACTGAGTCTCCAAGAACTAAATTGTGTTTTTGTTCAAAACTGATAATATCGGAAATTGTGTTAACACCAACTGAAGTGGCGAAAAAATCTAAGAAATACTCTTGATCATAAAGAGTTACTCTTGCATCTAATAAAGCTCCATTTCCATTACCACCAATAATCTTAGCTTTTGGATCTTCTAAAAATCTAAATCCCCTATTATCAATTAAAACTTCTTTAATAGAACCAGAGACGTTAAGATGAGCATCTATTCCAGATCCATTTTCATCTTCAATAACTAAGACGGGAGGATTAATGACATTAATATCATTTAAAGATTTTTTAATTTCAATCTCTTCAATATTACCATAGTAAATGTTATATGGAGATTTTGAATCAAGAGCTTCCACTCCGTTTAAAAATATTCCAATAGATCCATTGACTCCAGGTACTTCATTTTCAACAATCACTGGTTGAGGAACAACTGGAAACTTTTTAAGTAAATTTTGTGATGTTAAATTCTTTCCATATAGAGTTGATGGAGTTAACTTATGTAATTGGCCGGTAGTAGAGGAATAAGTTATCTCAATAACAGAATTTTTATATATAGCAGAACGATTCAGACAAAGAGAAATTCTATCACCGTCAATTTTTTTAATAAAATATTTTCTTTTGTTTTCTAAATTATCAATAGGAACCGTTGCCCCATCACCAACCTCGTATGTTACTAATTCTCCACTAAAGTAGTTATGGTTTGGCAGATAAATTGTAAACGTAGTGGTATCAATATGCGTTTTTTGGAAAATTTTTGAATTGTCTTGTGTTTCAATTAGAGAATCTGTAAGACATGAAGATGCTACATATACATCATTTCCATCAAAATAAGTATTTTGTACTTCAGTAACGTATACATCAACGCCACTATAAATTGAACTAGAAGCTTTTTTAATTTTTTTTCTTAAAAAGATATTACTTGTAGAGATTCCACTTAACTCTGAACTATCTAAATTTACAATAACTCCATCCGAAATAGAAGTTACACTCCCCTCAATAGTTTCAATTTCTGTAGTGCCTGGTTTTTTAACATTTACAATAACTTTATCCTTTTTATAAAGATTAATATAATTATTGAGTTTAAACTCACATTGATTTGAAGATAAAATATTGTATGAAGTTATCTCATATTTTTTAGCGATGTTGTATATCCAAGTTGTGAAAATTGGATCAACAGAGTTGATGTATCCAAAAGACTTGATATTTATTTTGTCATCTGGATTTAAATATCTTGTATTTGGATTTTTTATATCTGATACTATATTTGAAACTGCAAAATATTTTGTTTTGTCTTCTATTGTACCATAAAGTAAATTATCATCATAGATTTCCTCTCCATGTCCTAGAGATTCTCCAAGTGATGATGTAGATCCTAAACCAATACATCCTATAAATTGATTATTAGTTTTTGATGAATAAGTAAAACTCTCTAACCCTTTAGAAGTTTTAATATAGAGTTTTCCACTATCAGAAAATCCTACTGTAGAGTCAACAGTAATTGATGTTGAATTTATTGGAGATTCTAAAACTGCTTTTGTTACAGCTGTATTTGTAAATGTTCCCGATAAAGTTTCTAAGTCAAATCCTAATCTACTATAAAACTTTCCATTAATTGATCTTGGAACATCAGTAAAGAAATAAACAATTCCTTCTGCACCATTGTTCCCATCTTTAGGATTTTGTTTTAAAGTGACTCCTTTACTTATTTTACGAATATCGCCAGTTAAATCCTCAACAATCAAGAATCTGTTTTCAACCCATTGTCCATCAGAAGGTGTAAACAGTTGAGTTGCTGGTTTCGTAATAGAAATATCAACCCCAAATAGAATATCAAAAAGAATTCTAAATGAACTATCTGTACCTTTTGACTTATAAAAATCTTTTGCGTATTGTGTTAAGTTTGAAACATTAATTTCAGTATTAATCTTTACATTTTCAAATCCTGGGGTATATTGATATTTAAAGTCTTCAAAGAATTTTTTTAAAAATAAGTTGCTGAGGTTTTCTACAACATCCCCTTGATTGTGATCTGAAGATACTGTGTCTAAAAATACAAATTCATCTGGGTTATTAACTTCATTAAGACTATCGACTCCACAAAATCCTCTAATGCATCCAACAAAAGAAGTTGAAGTGATTCCAGTATAAGTAATGATCTCATCGTTTATTTTCAACAAACCATAAGTTTTTGGCCAACCTGCAGTTGAAGTAACCGAGATCGTTGTATCATAAAAAGTAACGTCTGCAGAAAGAGTAGTTGACTCTGTTAAATTCGTATGAGTAAATGCCTCAATATTTGTATAGAAGTTTATATTCTCAAGAATGTCTATAGGAGAACCTTGATATTCCTGAGAAATATAGTACTGCCTTAAAAATTCTTCAAAATTAGGATTATTTTCTAGAAAGTACTCTGGAATCTGACTTTCTACTATCTGACTAATTTTAACCTTATGTGGAATTTTTTCTTGCATTATTTTCTGATATATTGAGTTTCTGTCGAATCGATATAACTAGACGTTGAGATGTGTCTCACTCCAGAAGAACTAGAACCAGAATCAATCAGATCAGGCACTATATCTATGTAGTCGCGTCTCAGAACCATTCTCAAATAAAGTTCTTTTAATCCAATAATATCATAGGATTCTGGAACTGCCTCAATTTCAATGATTCCACCTGATTTAGTTGTAGATGTGATTTGAATGGTATTGATCAAAATTTCTCCAGTTTTATAATTTACTTTTCCAATATTACTATCAACAATTACTGGAACGTTATCTCTCAATTTAAAAATAAACAGTGTTCCTTGAGTTTCATTTGTTTTTTTATCAGCAAAATATAGAGTTCCAGTTACTCCGGCAATCTTAAATCCAGTAGATCTAATATTATGACTATTTTTATAAACGTGAAACGCATTACCAAAACATAATTCATAATCGGCTTCCAGTTGAAGAGCAACTTGAAGTTGTCTATACATCAGTAATTTTGTAATATTTGATGTAATTGCCTTGTCAGCGCTGTCAATTAAACTTACAACTTTACTATACTTAATTCTTCCTCCAAACTTGTTTATGTCAGAATTATTTGCATATTTTCGTAATGATCTTATAACCTTATCTTCAATTACTATTGTATCGCTGCCAACAGTTTGATTGTAGTATACTGTAGATAATACTTCTACAAACAAGAACTTCAAGTCAATTATTTCAGGAGAAACTCCGGCTACAGAATATGATTTTAATTTCTCCTTTAGTTCTTTTTTTACGAAGTTTGATAAGTAAAACCCATTTCTAGGTTTTAGGGTGATAAACACTTTACCGTACTGTGGAGGATCTAAATCTTCTCCACCAAAAGCTGTAACGGATTCAGTATTTGGAAAAATCTCAGATAAAATAGCTTCATAGTCTTGAGTTGTTACTGCTCTGTATTGAGAAGCATAAACCTTCGGAGCAAACTTTTTGATAGATTCTACACTTTCAATAAAATCTCCATTTTCAGCTTTTGAAATTGTAGTAATTGATGGAATTACAGATGTGACTGGAGAATCTTCATTGTCTTTTAGAACTCCAATAAAACTAAACTGTTGAATTCCATTACCTTTAGAACCACCACTAACAATATAAGTACATTCAATTTCATTGTTATTTAAAAGTTTTCTACCAAACTTACCATCACCAAATACAAGTTCATATTTTTCGTCAGAAATCTCATATAAGTAATAAATTTCACTTGAAGATGTTGTTGAGAAAATATTGGAGACTTGAAAATATTCTCGATAACTTGTGGTATTTTTGTCAAGAGAAACTTTTACTCTTAATGTGCTAGTATCAACAAAAGGATTTGGTAAAATAAACTTCTGATCTTTTTGATCTAGATTGACTGTGAAGTTAGTAGTTACATAAGTGCCTTCATAAATTTCAACATTATCAAAGAAAGCAATTCCATTATTGACTGGAACAATAATGTCTTGTGGGATACAGAACGTAACACTACTATTTTTAGATGAACCTGTTGCAACTAATCCAGCTTTAAGAGTTAACGATACTGCATTTGTATCAGTTCCTAAGTTGACACTAAAATCAATTGTTGCTCTTGCAGATCTTCTTGATCTTGGAACATATCCAATATTTCTTGCTAAGGAAACTACATTTTCCCTAAGTGTTGAAGTTTCCAAAAATGACTCATTCGCCACCATATTGGCATTGTATGAGTTAATATAAGTATTATACGCTAAAATATCAATCAAAACTGAGAGGTTTGATCCTTCAAAATCAAAATCGGTAAACTTCCCATTTGCCCTGAGATAGTTTTTAATACTCAGTTTGATCTGATCAAAATCTAGGTTAGTATACTGAGTAAATGCCATTATTATGCCTTAGTTGATTGAAGAATAAATGATAAGTTTTGAGGAACAACCTCAGAACCAAGAAGATCATATATGATTTCTACATTACATTCGTTTGTGTCTGAAGATATTACAGAAGTCACAGACTTAACTTTAATTCTTGGTTCAAAATTTTCTAATACCAATTTAATCGTTTGTTCAATTCCGATATCTAAAGTTATATCTGCAAGGCTGAACAAAGCATTGCGAATTGATGAACCAATCAACGGGTTAAAAAATCTATCTCCATTATTTGTAAAAATAAGGTTTCTGATAGATCTTTTAACCGCATCTTCATTTTTAATCAGCAAAATATCGTTTGATATCGGATTTCTTTTGAAAGAAAGACTAATATCGACAAATTTCTTATCGACTCTTTGAATCGGCATTAGAAAATATAAAATCCTACCAATATTTATAGGGTTTTACATCGTGATTTTCCCATATGTGGGTTCAGTTCCATATTCCCAGTCATCATAGTCCTCATCATTTCTGATTTTTTCATGCAATTCAGTTTGTTTTGAGAGATCATGACGATTTTTGACAAGATCTTGATGTAAAGTCTCAATGAGAACCTCTTTTTCTTCCATTTTAGCTCCTGATTAGTGAAAATCAGAACTTTTTACGGGGTTGCTATCCCGAATTTCCTTAATTTCATACATAAAATCGTCAGATGTCTCGATTTTACGCAAATTTTCGACTGAATATTCGTTTAGATCGATTTCGTATCCTGGATTTTGAGTAATTCTGTTCTTTGTCCATGCATCATCGTACCATAAAATCTTATTATTTGGGTATGCATAGTAATTTCCATTGTCCATCTTGAAAAAATGAGCACATTTATGTTCTGGAGTCTCACTAAAGTTCGTATTCAAGGTGGATTTTGACTCCCAAGCCCAATCAAGAGTGAACATATAAACGCCTTCGTTTTTTTCACCTCGATAATTAATTAATTGAGCTCGTAATCCAGAGAGTCTTGAACGAACCTGAACATCAACATATGGAGAAAAACAATCCCACCACATGCATTCTTCTAACTTCTGAACGGGTGCATCGGGTTTCCAACAAAATGCATGAATTGGTCTACGAGTCCAGTTCACACCGTTTTCTAAAAAAGCTTCAAACAATGGAACATGCTTTTCTAATGATGCAACTGTATGCACATCACATAAAGTAACTTCACTATGCCCTTTTTTATGATTATATAAAAACTCATTACGAATGTAACAAGTAAAAGTGGGAAGATTGTGATTTAAATACGCCATAAAAAAGACAGGATTAACCTGTCTTATCTATATTAATTTCCTTGCCCTCGATATGGTTTACTAGCGCCATTTCGACTACTCGCTGCATATTTAGTATTGGTTCCTTTTCCCTGTCGAGTCTGTTTTGGTTTCCCTGGCACATAACCAGTTTTATTCATTGGTGATTTTGCTTTTGCCATAATTTACCCTCAGATTACACGAGTTTTTTCATGCCCCACCCGAATGATGGGATTACACCAGATCTCATATCCTTTTTCTTTTGCATCCAAACAGAAGGAAACATCTTCGCCACAGAAGTCTTGAACTTCGCCAGACTCAAACACCTGTAGTTTAGGGCCGAACCAGGGATACTCCAGAGTCTCAAACACACCTTTCTTAATCAGAACCCAACCAAAACCAGTATAATCAACCGTAAATGGTTTACGACGCTTACTCATGGTTTCACCAGTTTCATGATTCATGACTCCACCATTCTTAGCAAAGTCATCTTCTTCCAACCAGTGTGCAACGGAAGTGGTACGCCCATCTTCAGTCATATACCAACCAGCTGCAATATCTTTATCCATTGCAATCAGACGATAGAATGCTTCAGTATTGAATACGATATCACTATCAATCCAGAGTTGATAATCGTATTGTAGTTTACCGTCCCAAGGAACTTGATTCTTACCACGGAGAACGTTTGCCCCAAGAACTTTACAACGGGCAAAGTTTACCATCGAACTATAATCCTGAGAAATTTGAATACTCATCCCGTTTTGAACCAGATCAAAACAGAGTTGAACAAAGTTCTTAAGAAACGTATATGAACATCCACGCCCAGGAAGACAGAAAACAACTGCCTTACCTCTTGCAAGTTCTTTCGCCGCTTCAAGATCAAAATCATCATCGTTAGCACTCGGCGCCGCCGCTTTTACAGTAAATCCTTTAGCCATAAAATCCTCAATGGTTTATAAAAGTATCATAACACAAGGTTATTTAGAAGTCAATTTTAGAGAGAATATGCGCCGCCACTCTAAGAATCATAATTTTTATAGGAACTCATAAGTCTCAATACGTTTGTGTGTGACTTCTGTATTCTACCAGAACATTTCACTGAAATTCACAACTGTCATAAATATTTGTATTCCCATACACAGAGACATGGATAAAGATTTAAAACTTGGTATGGCTGCTTATCAGTCAATGTATGCACAGCCAGAAGAGGCTGAAGAACTGCAAGAAGAGTCTCTGCGTGAAGACTTAGGAACAACCATCAAGTATATTGCAGGTGGTGGTGCAAAGGGTGCCGAAGAACGAAGAAATCGAGATCTTGCCACTGCAAAAAGACTTGGTGATATCAGAGCTGGTAGAACTCCTGTAGGTGGATTAAGAAGTGGTGATCTTTCAACCGTGCAGTCTGCACTTAGGAACTCTGTTGATATGTTTGATATTATCAAAGGTCATCTTCTCGATGAAGGTTATGCTGACACCGAGCAGGCAGCACTTGTGATTATGGCAAATATGAGTGAAGAGTGGAGACAGGAAATTCTTGAAGCATTCGTAGATCCAGAACACGGTGAAGCTCCAAGTGGTAGATCACCTCTTCAAAATGTTTCAGATCATCCTAAGGCTTCTGTTAGAAAGAAAGCTGTCAAGGGATTCAAGAAACAAATGGGTAAAGAATATGGTGGTAAGTGGAAATCAAGAACTGATGATCCCACTGGTTGATCTCTAAGATTCTTTTCATCCCCCTGGGAATTTTTCCTGGGGGATTTTTTTTAGCCGGCAGAATTTTTTTATGATCTTTTGATCACTCTCGCGTTTTGGGTTCGTTGTAGGTTAGGGTAGTTAGCGGTTTTTATATCACCGCCGCGCTATACATAAACCCCCAAGATCGCCACAACTGCTGCTCAAACTCATAAGGGGAGCAGCACGAAGTAGCACGAACTCCCCCGATTTGCTGCTCTTACTCTACACTCTCTGCATCATACTCTGCTGCGAGATCTTCATACCAATCGAGTTCCTGATCATCCTCATCTAGAAACTCAGCGATCCAATCAATGTTCAGAAGGTTGTTATCATTCATGATCAAATATGCTCCCCAGGAACTGCAAGCGTAGACTGGTGAATGAAAGCCCCATAAGGCTGTTCACGCCCCCAACAATTGTAGTTCTTACGAGACTTCTTAGGTGCGAGACGAGTATACTTAACCTCACCACGAATGTCAGCCAGAGTGAGATCTAAGGGCGAAGCAGTTGCGAGTTCAGTGATGCTCATGTGTGATTCCTTTGACTCCTTTAGTATAGGGGCTAGATGGGGGCTTTGAAGCCCCCCTTGTGACACTATTAGAACTGGACAGGCTCCAGCTTCAGAGCTTCAGTAGGCTGTTCATTGTCATCAGACACGAAGCTATCCAGAATGTTCAGAAGTTCATCGCCAGTGCTACCCTTACGAAGGAGGGAGATGTAGAGTTGTTTCGACATGATTAAGAAAGAAAAGTGAAGTGAATTGTGAGTAACTTTAGGGCTAACTCATTCCCATAGATTCAGATCACAATATCAGCTTTGGTGCCACAGGAACGATAGAATGCCACCATACGTTCGGCTTCAGCATAAGTGTTGAACGATTGATGACACCAACCACGCCCATAAGGAGCAAAGTAACGAATGACAGTTTTCATGAGTTTGAGTAGCAAATGAATGAGAATGAGTGAGCTATATCGACTCAGGCAAGACGCATCCCAGAGAAGAAAGGAATCGGAGAACCGTTGTAGTTCACAAACCACTGAAAGTTCTTCTGAAACACACGCTCTCCATCCATACCAAAGGCAGACAGAATAGCATTCAGACGGGATTTGGTAGTAGCAGACTGCCAACCGCCATCGAACAGCTCAATGTATGTTTCACCGATACGAGCAATCAGATTGCCATGCAGGTAGACATCAGAAACATGAGTGCAGCTGATGACTTCGGTGTTGTCGAGCTTGAAGTCCTTGCTGTCAGTGATGGCAGCATTCATCAGTCGTTCGATCTTACGCATGGTGTCGGTTCCTTTGACTCTTTAAAGATAGAACGGATCGGGGGGTTCCACAAGGGGGGGTTGTGACAGTTCCTCGACTGTCCTCTGGCACCCCTCTGGCACCCGCGGCAATGGGGTTAAAGTTGCTCAAAGTCATCATACCATAAGATGCAGCAAATTGCAAGGAATTGTCAGGGTTTGGGAGTTTTTTGGTGGGGGTATTGCCATTGTGTTCTTGATGTCTTATGATGCACGCTTAGCTGACTATAAGATGCAGCATTCATAAGAATAGAGCAGCAAATAAAAAAACAGAGTAACTATAAGGGAACACGTTTCCTATAATAGTGTAGCAATCACAAGAACACAGTAGGCTACATTAAGATCAGTATAACGTTCTCTAACATATTTTTTAATACATTTGTTTCATTATACTTTTTCCACATACTTTTTCCGCAGGGCTGTGGAAACTGTGGAAAACTACACATAATTGGATTGCTCAAACCTCTTACGATCTATCCATTCTTCATACTCATCACCAGAGAGGCAATCCTCCCAGCATTGTTGTTCATCATCATATGTTCGATTGCTATACTCCCAAGAGTAGGATTGCCCTTGATAGAAATGAACAGTCATGAGTCTAGTTTGCTGTAGATTGAATGAAGTCGGCAGTGGAGTGTAGGATCGAACCTACAGTGTAGCGAACAGAGGGTGAAAGAAACAGGGCTACGATGAAGATGAGTGTGAGAACTTTCATGGAATTGAGTTTCTTAAAAGTCAGGGATTTGCGTCTCATTGTTTAGACTAACACATGTCGATAGTCGATAGATTTAACGCACCAACCTGTAGCGGCAGTGATCTCTTCAATCAAGTCATCTTCATCATCTGCCTCCCACATACCAATGCATCCTTCAGTAACAATGTGTTGAGTTTGTTCGGGAGGATAAACATCATCCTCCATCTCAAAATCGAGTTCGATGTCATCAACTTGGAATTTCATGATTTCAGACAAGAACAAGTTTAGGGGCAGGTTGAACATGAAACTGATTGTTTTCGTATGAAACTGAAGCATTGGAGGGCATCAGTTCATCTACAACTGCCCAGGAAGTTTCACCGAACTCGTGAATGATAACGTAACCGAGATTGCCACCGATACAAAGTGAATCAAGCCCAGCACGTTCGGCTTGTTTTTTCGTGTCGAATCGAGTGCGTTGATTCCACCATTGTGTGGCGAGTTGTTGAGACGAACCGAACGTGATCAGAGTGTACATTGTTTTAATCAACCTCCGAACAGTTCATCAAACAGAGCATCACCAGATCGTTCACGTTCCTCCCATACTTTGTTAGCATTGGCAGCAATCATTGCTTGTTCGATTTTGGCGTCAATGGGTGATTGAGTGCTGAACCAGTTACCGTTGCGATCTTGCCAGAGCATTTGTTTGATTTCTTTGAACTCTTTAAGAATACAGGATTCTGGGCGGTGTGGCGGATTTAGTGGACGGTTGTTGAACTGTCACATTGCTGCTCTTACTGTTCAATGCGAATTGTCATAATCATCATCATCAAAAAATGATAAAACGAATGGAACAATCACAAGAGTCGTAATAGCAATTCCGACTACGATAATTGTTGTCATTGATTAACGATAGATTGCTTTGAAAAAGAATACAATGCCACTTATGCAGAAACAGTCGTGTAAAGAGTGTTGGTGGTGTTATACCAGAGATTCACATCACACTGGTATTCTTCGCTCAAACTGTATGCGATGTCGTATGCTTGATCGAGATCAGTAGTTTGATTCTCCCAAGGAGCAGCAGGGCAGCGGATGTCGATTCGCATTTGTTTGATTTCTTTGACTCTTTAAGAATACAGGATTCTGGGCGGTGTGGCGGATTTAGTGGACGGTTGTTGAACTGTCACAGGTTTCATCGCTCCACCAATAATTCAATTTATCACCAACGGCAGAAATATTCAAGTGATAGATTTTACCGTCTTGAGTATAGACACCAACCCACAGACTGCGTTCATTCATACTTTCCAGATGAAACATCTTCACATCTTCCAACACAATCTCATCTGGATTTTGTTCGGGGTGTTCCATTCTTTCAGCATCATCCTTGCTATATTGTGTCCAGGGTATGTCTTCATGCATCACGAACCTCCCATGATCCACCAACACCGCCATCCATGTTGACAACAATATCCTGATTCATAAGTTCTCGGATTTTCTCCTTTCCATATTGTGTGAGGTGTTGTTTTTGTTGACGAAGTTGATCGATCTCTTCTTGTGTGAGATTAACCCAGGGCATATTATCGTTCATTGTGGAAATTGCATTGTAAGAACTTTAGCAGTTGTTTCTTGATACTTCATAAATGTCTTTAGTACTGATTTAAGTGTAACCTGTAATTCCTCTACATTTTCACACTGATCAATCATCCTTGACATTTTCTCATATTCAAACATCTTCGCAGGACTATCGAGTTTTATATCATCGGGGTGTATTTCTGACATGTTATCGTCTCCGTAAAGTTCGTCGAATAAAAAGGACCAAGAGTTCGTCATACCCACCCAGCAAAACTAAAGATATAAGACAACCCCCAGTCTAATGTATGAGGTGGCAATACGTCAATATGTTCAAATGCAAGGCGTCGTGCATGTAGAATACGTTCCTTACCAATCGCAAGTAGATTAGCTTTGGAACCTTTCAGAAACTCATTAAAATCTTCTGGATTGTTTTGCTTTTGCCCTGAAATATACAAGCGTCGCATTTCAGTCATCAACTCTTTTGTTTCAGATGAAAATGTGACTGTGTTTTCGCCCACAGGTATTTCCATTCGTTTCATACAACCCATGGAGAACTTCATGGCATCTCTGACTTCATCAACTGTCAGTGTATCATCTTCGCCATTACGATAGGTGTGTTGAATAATACCATTTGTACATTCAATCACACGCAACAGAGCTAGTTTATCTTTTTCCACATCAGGAAGAGCTTCAAATCTTGTGTTCCAATCAATCATTCTGCTGCCCTCCATTGCTTTCTCATTGTAACATACTCTGGATCATATGCTGCAACATCCCTTACTTTTTTGAATACTCTAGCTGCCTTTGCTTTCTCACTAGTGAGACAATCTGCTTCCTGTGGAAGAATCTCTCCTTGAAGATTATATTTCTGACCGCTGGAATGATTGGCATAGCGTCGTGCTCTTGTAAAACCCATCTCCAAGAATTTCCTCGCCATGTCCATACCAATGAAATCTTTCCTCCGTTTATAATCACAAAACATGGCGTAAATTGTATCAGCAGAATGACGAGCAGTTTCTTCATTTACAAATCTCCAGTGAGCACAAATATCGTTTGTATAAGGCTTACAAAGTAATACTCCTTGTTCACCACGTCCAATGCGATATAGTCTTCTATTCTCAGGTTTAGTAAAGTCAATACTTTTATAGTCCAGGGCATAATCAAACTCTTTCATACTGATAATTCTATGATCTTTGATATATCTATAATGGCAAAGAATGCTTGAAGTACAATGACATCCCAGGTTTTAATCTGAATTGAAAAAGGCACCATAACAATTCCACCGATTAAACGAAACCAGCAACCAGTTTTCATATCACCATATAAAAGAATAAAATATCCAATTACGAGAAAAATACTACCTGTGATTCGAAGGGAAGTTGGTGTCAGTTTAATCATTTAGAACCCCTTTGTCTTTTTACTCTTCTTCGGTTCTTTGTGATCTAGAACTTCAACGTGACTTAAAAAGTTACCACTATTTTCAAACCATTTACGCTGCACATCTTCATAATTATCAAAGACAACGGTATCACCATTGATCATTACTAATTTATAATCGTGACGAAGATAGGGTTCGTCAGATGTTTGTCGGAAATAGCGTGGATCAGAAGGATCAATAAGTTGAGTCATTTGCGTTGTTCTGCGGTTTCTTTACCGATGTACTCGGATAGTTCCATAATCTCACTCTGGACGGATTTACCCTCACCAGTTCTAGTAATTGTATCATAAAGATTCGTCATTGCCATAGAAATCAAAATCAGTTGTCTATCAGTTAGATTAAGTTCAGTCATTGTAGTACCTCAATAGAGATTTTTAGCACTAATTTCATCAGCGATTTTTAGCACTTCCTGTTTCCAGGCAGTGAATTCTTGACTAGGATTGTGTGGAAGAACTTGATTGACTACCTCACGCAAGGCAGCAGCAACACCATCACGATGCCAGTATGATCTTTCTTGTTGATGAGAGTCCCAGAATGCTAGAATTACCTTTTCTGCTTTAGTCATAGTCATTGAACATTTCTAATGTAATAATCTGGACCCCAGTCATCACCAAGATCTTCACGAATTTCTACAAGAAAAACTTCAGGAGTAGTTTCCCAAACTCGTTCACCTTGTTGTTGTGCTGATTCATTTGTCATCACTTTTTTTCTATAAAACTCGCCGTTTTTCATAACGACACAATGATGATACTTTTTCATAGAACCTCCCATTCAGTTTCCCAGTGGCAATCTTCGCTTACATTAACCCAGAAGAAGTATTTCTGGTTCTCACTAGCAAGAAACAGCATACCATCTCCTTTGTCTTGCTCAACAACA
>Ga0194125_10001625_pt1 | contig 38086 bp, 33 predicted proteins | sample TA2KigC250mmetaG_FD_148626 | JGI IMG/M metagenome (GOLD analysis project Ga0194125, IMG submission 148626) | Freshwater microbial communities from Lake Tanganyika, Tanzania - TA2015034 Kigoma Deep Cast 250m | ecosystem: Environmental > Aquatic > Freshwater > Lake | place: Tanzania: Lake...
TTCTGCAGGTAGAGCTGTCCTTGATGGATGAAGGGCATGGTGGCCACCTTGAAGGAGAGTATTTAAACTCTCCGTCGACCACCGTTAGGACACATGTCATGTCTTTACACAGTAAGAGGTTGTAGTATCAGGGGACCTCGTGAACGCTTGCACCCGGGGCAAAGTCCTCCGGGATAATGAGGTCAGCGAAGTAGACCTCGGCGGGAATCCTCAGACCTATTCCCCAATGGGGCCTGCCGGTGTTGTACCTTTCAAGATAGTCCGGCAGCCTTCGCCGGGATTCGGCCAGGTCTGTGAACTGGCAGAGGAACTCATCGATTAATGGCCTGTGCCTGCGTTCGATTTTACCGATAGGGGTGGGCCTCCTGATCCCAGCCATAATTGGATGGATCCCGTTCTCTTTGCACCAGACATCAAAATCGCTGGTTCCTCCCCTATTGGGTCTGGAGGACCGGTCCTTCAGAGATCCCCAGGTCTTGTTTTCTTTCCAGACCGCCCACCATTTTGAGAGGAATACCGGGCTTACTCCCGGACGGTATGCCAGCTGGGTCCGGTTCTCGCCGTCCCGCATGCATTTTACGGCGTATTTCCGGACTCTAATCCAGTTCCTGACCTCGCGTTCATGTATTACTAGGCCCATTGCACTCCTGGGCTCCCGGGGCATTTGTTGTCACGACCTAAAAACGCCACGGGAGTCCCCCCTTTTCACCCCTTGCCTATCAACCCACCCCGTTTTTTCGGAGGGGTTCGCGACGTGGGTTGATAATACATGAAGATGAGCCCACCGCAACATTCATCCTGAGCGACACCGCTATTCAGCCCCATGCCAGATCCAGTTGCCATGAGCCTGCTCCCGCCCCGCCAGCAGGCGCTCGAGGAGGCTTTCGGCAGGGCATGGGGTGGCTTCCTCTTGCGGTCCCGCGACCGCCTGCCGACCGACCGGAGCGCGCTCGCGAGGGATTGCCGGTGGCCCCTCGACGGCCTCCCACCCGACAAGGCGGAGGTCCAGCTCCTCTGCTGGCTCCTCCTCGACCGGCCGGACCCCGCTACCGGGAGGACATCCTTGCGCGATTTCGCCGAGAAGGATGTTTTGGACCCGTCCCTCCGGGAGATGCTTCTCTGGATGGAGCATCCGAGATGGGGCGAGCACAGGATACTCGGGGCGCGCGGGAACATCCTCGATGTCGAGGACTGCCGCACTCGCGAGAGGCTCACCGTCGAGGTCCCTCCCGCCCTCCCCTCGGGAACGCTCACGGACAGGACGATGAAGGGGGCCTTGCACAGGTGGGGATCCGGATGGCGACCCGTAGGCATCGTGACATTCAGCCTCACGCCGGCCGAGGTCTTCGCCCGCACCGGCCTGATAACGGATTCCGACTGGGCGATGGAGATGGTGGAGCAGAGCATGGTGAAGGATGCGGAGAAGCTCATCCTGAGACCCGGCGCCACGCTGACCAGCATCCTCAACAAGTATCCCTCGCAGTGGGTCGACGGGATATGCCTGCGGCTCGGCGTCCCGAAGGGCGGGAAGAAGGGTGGGAAGGCGAAGGCCATCGCGGCAGCCCTGGGATCGCCCCGGCTCGGCGCCGTCGTCAGCCGCCTCCCGCCGGATTCAAAGGCGGCGCTCCGGTTCGTCATGGAGCGGGGCGGTTCCGTGCCCCTGGGCACGCTGGAGCGCGCCCACAGCGCGGCCGTGGGGATGTGGTGGGGGTCGCGCGCGCCGACGACGCCCGCGGGCAGGCTCCGGGCCCTGGGGCTCCTGGTCGTCGGCAGGGTCCCCGACAGGGCGGGCCGGCTGGCCCGGACGGCCATGATACCAGTGGAGCTGCGCAGGGGCGTGTCGGAAGCCCTCGGAATCGGGCCCCTATCTGCCCGGATAGGCGATTCGGAGGAATGACGGACGGCCGGATGGGGATTGGGGGTTCTATTCCTCCTCTTCATCCGGATACTGCGGAGGGGACCCGCCCGAACGCGCCACGACCCTTGGGTATGATTCCTTGCCGGCGGCGACCTACACTGAGTCGACATCGATGCGGTGGAGCCAGTCGTCCCCGAGGTCGAACCTGTAGGCGAAGGTCCGCCCCTCGAACAGCCCGAGGGAGCGAATCCGGGTCCTGTCCGGGTCCCGCAAGCCCGTTCTCGCGCCTATCCGGAGGTCCGGCATGTGAATGTCGAGGCTGGAGCGTTCTCGCCGGCCCTTCCAGAAAAGGAACTCGTGCAAATGGTCCCGGTCCCACCTACCGTAGGCCTGGAAGATGGCTTCGTGGAGGGCCTCCAAGGTCTGGCTCCCCAGGATCTGGATGGCGCGAGAGGTCTTCTTTCCCTCCAACCGCTTCGGAACGGGCCCGCCGACGATGTAGACCGACAGGGTGTGGGGCTTGTCCGGCCCCCCGGCACCGGCCTTCTCCCCCGATGACCTCCTCCTGCTCTTGTTCCTGCTCGTGCAGCCATACTCCTGCTCATCCGATCCAGACGCGTCTTGTGAGCCGCTTGTTCAGTCGTGGGGGGCTTGCGGCCCGGTCCGCTCACCCGTCTGCCGGGGGAAACCTCCCGTCCAGGAGATGGAATCCCTCCCCGCCTTCTGTCCCCGATATCGCTTGCCGATCTATCTATTTTCCGGGCCGGTCTATCGACGCGGCCTCCGGCCGGGCGGCGGAAGACGGTCCGGCGAGGGGATAGACTCGCTGGAATCGACCGCTGTTCTCAGGTAGAATTCCTCCGCTGCGTCCTCCCAGCCCTCGTCGCCCCCGAACGCGCCGTCGGAATCCTCCAATTCGAAGCCGGGGAACTCCAGCAGGGACCGGTTGACCTCCTTCCTCCTCTCCCGCTCGATCCAATAACCGTACTCGAGCGCCTCCCGCGTCCAGTCCTGGCCGGCCTTCCTGGAGGTGATGAATCCGTACAGGCCGCGCAGATACATCCTGCTCATCCTGAAAGGCGCTTGCCTTTTCAGTCCGAGGTATCCGATGATATGCTCGTCGCGCCCGCCTTCCGCCCGCAATCGCCGGGTGATCCTGATGATATTGGGCTGGGAGTAGTCGGATTCCTCAAAAAGGTCCACGATTCCCTGGACGACGCACCCCAGCCCCGCGTGGAGGATGAGGTTGCACATCGGGCAGACCGTCTCGAGGTTGCGCATATCGTCGTTCCCGGGATTGCCATCGATGTGGTGCACGACCTGCCATTTTCCGGTCCGGAACCCGCAGTAGCGGCACGTGCTGTCGTCCCTCTCCAGGACCGATTCTCGAAGAGCCCTCCACTTCCGATCGCTGGCGCCCCTGGCGAAGTTGTCCCGCCACGCCGCGGGATCAGCAAACGACGGGAAGAGTCTCTTCATGGCGTCCCGGTCCCTCCGTGTTGCGCCTTCGGCGGCATGGCATGGATGGACCTGCGGGGGATTAATGGTTCCGGATGCGAGGGTGCGGTTGGTTGGGGCGCCTGTGGTTGGCCTCCGCCCATACGGCTTTTTGGATGGCCCCATCACCGCTTGCGCATCGACCGCCTGGGACCCAGACGGTAGCAGTCGTGGAGCGGTCCTGACCGCCAATCATTCTTGAGGCCTGAAAGCGAGCGAGGAGGCCGAGCCCCCGGAGGACCGGCTTTGCCGGTCCTCCTTGCCTGGGCGAGCTCCGCTCGCCTGCGGTCAAACCGGCCTCCGAGCGAGCGGCCGTGGACCGCTCCATTTCTGTATTTACCGGCGCCCCTCCACCGAAAAGATCAAACCTTCCGACCTGCTTTCTTTGTCCGTGGACCTCCGCCTCGCTCGTGATCCATCCCCCAAATACAAGAGCGGCTCCCAGATCAGCAAATCGGTGACGGAGCGATGGTTCGCGGAGAACATGTACTGCCCGGCCTGCCCGTCGGAAGGGCTGGAGCAGACGCCGCCCAACGAGAAGGTTGTTGACTTCATATGCCCTGAATGCGGGGAGAAGTACCAGCTCAAGGGGATGGCGCACGCGTTCGGGGCGAGGATCGTGGATTCGGCGTATGAGCCCAAGATACGGATGATAAGGGATGGGAGTGGGCGTCCTGCGTATCTATTCGGTGAGTTTGGTCTATTACTCACTTTTTGTTGGACTGCCATATTTTATTATTGATATTCTGTTCTGGCAATTCGGATGGATATTGATTTTTAAATTATAGTCGGGACAGAACAGATATGCTTTGATGGCTTGGGCATCATTTCCTAGACGCTTGTCGAGCCATTGAAGGTATCTTTGCACTTGTTCAATTTCATTCTTTCCGGCTTTCTTCTTCTTTAGTTCGATGATTCGATTTGGGATGGTACCCTTCATTATCTGAGGTTCGCCATAATAACAGATATCCGCCCGATCCATTTGATATGGTTTAAAAGGCGAGATTGGTACTTGACGGCAGAGCGCCTCGTCGGACTTTGGTCGAATTTCAACCGGCAAAATGCCGGGATTGGCCAGCGATATTGCCTCAAGATGCGCCTCATCAACCGCTTGGGAAGCATGCTGGATATCAAGTGTTGTATCGAATGGAATAGGATCGCCGGTCAGATGAATCTCTTCATCCGTCTGACATGAATATTTTCGATTATTACAGTTCCCGAACAGTTCAAGGGCGATTTGAGTCTCTCCCGGCGTTATCGTGCAAAATGACATGTTCGCGATGCTTATCGAGGGAAGCGGATACGAATATTCGCCTACTTTGTTGTAAAGATCATCGGATCGAATCGCACGGCCAGCCAAATCCTGCTTGTCTTCGAATTGGATTAGATATGGTTGGCATACTACCGATATTGGGATATTCCGACCGAGTCCCGGCCTTATAAATTGGCCGGGCGTAGTTGTATGGCGATATCGAGACCGTTTAGATTCATCCCACACCATTGGTGCATTTGCCTTCAATCCCATTGGAGAGAATGGCCCGTTCAAATAGAATGCCCCGATTTCTGATGACCCTGTTATTTTACCGCCATATATAATTTCACGTTCGAGAAAGAAAAAGACATGTGTTCCTTTTCGCGCACACGCAAAGTCGCCTAGAGTTCTGTAATGATTTCGACTTGTTGGGATATCAGATGTTTCCGGTTTTAAATGGGTCCCATAGATCCTTCGTGCTAGATACAATTGAAGGGTTTCCTTGTCGTAAAGAGTTATGAACAACCCATTCGGTGCCACATCGGGATCTCTAATGGATGACAATATATTGTTAGTTGTATTATTATTATAATTTAGTTCTAATAATTTAGAAATTCCATTTTACTTCTAAAATATTGTAAGTAACTATATCTTAGACTATGGATTTCCATTTCTCCGTGGGGAAGAAGGATCTTATCGGGTTTGTGATATCCAGCCTTCCCAGGTTCAATACCCTCATCATTCTAAAAGAAACAGCTCTACGACCGAGTGAAATATCAAAAAGAATTAACCAAACCATCTATCGCACCAGCACCATCCTTGGAGAATTGTCCGACAAAGATCTGATAAAATGTATCAATCCGCGTGCGAAAAAAGGGCGATTATACACTTTAACTGAAAAAGGCCGGGGCATTCTCCAAGAAATCAATAAACTGACGGACCAAAAACAGCGGAGTGAGGATATTGCCAGATGAGACCGCAGAGGATATTCCGGTCCGTCAAACAAGACGGAATCCGCCAATTCAACCTTATATGGCGCCTCCGATGAAAGAAATAATGATCGACATGTTTCTTGAGTATGCGAAGAAGCATAAAGAAATCCAAATACAAGATCGTATCGGCGAACCGCCCAAGCCGATACCGATTGGCACTATTCATAGGATATCTGCATTACAACCGGCCAATTTTACCCTGGAACCATTTACCACTTGGTCCTTCCCCGACCGCGGCGACTGGGCAACCCACCAGGGTAACTACCGCGGCAACTGGGCCCCCCAGATCGCCAGAAACCTCATCGTCCGCTACTCGAAGCCCTCCGAGACCGTCCTGGACCAGATGTGCGGCTCGGGGACGACCCTTGTGGAGGCCCGCCTGACCGGCCGGAACGCCATCGGGGTCGACATACGTGAGGAGGCTGTCATGCTCACCCGCGACCGCCTGAACTTCACGCTGCCCCGGACGCTTGATGATTCTTTGCCGGCGACGAGGCAGAGGACCTATATTGGAGACGCCCGGAACCTTGACAGGATACCGGACGGGTCCATCGACCTTGTCGCGACCCATCCGCCGTATGCGAACATCATCCCGTACTCGAAGGACGTACCCGGGGACCTCTCGATGGTCCATTCCATCGAGGAGTTCGTCGGGCACATGGGGGCCGTGGCCGCCGAGTCCTTGCGGGTGCTCAAGCCCGACGGGTTCTGCGCCATACTGATTGGCGACACGAGGAGGCGCAGGCACTACGTGCCCATCGCGTTCCGGACGCTCGGGGCGTTCCTTTCGGCCGGGTTCGTCCTGCGCGAGGACATCATCAAGCACCAGTGGCAGTGCAAGTCGACGCCCTACTGGGTGAAGAAGTCGCTCCAGTGGAACTTCCTGATGATAATGCACGAGCACCTGTTCGTGTTCCGAAAGCCGGGAAAGGACGAAAAAACGAGGGATTTTAAGGACAGCATGGCGTGGTAATTAAACAAGGTGCATTTATCAGGTTCTGGGGCATTGAACAAATGTCCCTTCGATTCCTCGCAGGATCAGGTTTTAATAAAATCCTCCAGGGCGTTTTGTGGATTCTTTGAGGAAGTATTGGAGTTGTCGTTGGATGAATCGAATTCCGTGATCTTTGGCGCATTGAACTCCATCGAGAAGTGCTTTATTCTCTTCCGTGACAGCTTGATGTATTCCTCGTTGATTTCGTATCCGACATAATGGCGCCGGCTCTTCACGGCTGCAATGCCGGTCTGGCCGCTTCCCATGAAGGGGTCCAGCACGACATCGCCTTCGTACGTATAGAATTGGATGAGCCTGTACGGCAGTTCGACCGGGAATGGTGCCGGATGCCCGACCTTGGTGGCGGGTTCCGCCGGGAATGTCCAGACGCTTTTAGTAAACTCCATAAACTCTTCCCTGGTGATCGTATCCTTGCGATTGGAGACTTCCCTTGAGTAGGATCCCTTTGAGAAGACAAGGATGTATTCATGGACATCCCGGAGCGTCGGGTTTTTCGCCGATGCGAATGTCCCCCAGGCGGTTGAGGGGCTGCTGCTCGCGGCCTTGTTCCAGATGAGCTCTCCACGCATGAGATATCCGAGGTCGAGCATGTCGTCGATGATTACCGAATGGAGCGGGAGATACGGTTTCCTGCCCAGGTTGGCGACATTGATCGCGACACGTCCGCCTGGGACAAGGACTCTTTTGACCTCGGCCCAAACCCGCTTGAGGAACATCCGGTATTCGTTGAGCGTCAGGTTCTCATCATACTCCTTCCCGACATTATAAGGTGGTGAAGTAACCATCAGATGGATGCAGTCGTCGGGCAGATCGTCCATCCTCTCGCTTGATTTTCCGACCACGCTGTCCAGGACGCCTGGCGGGACCGGATTCTCGTGATAGACTACTGTCTCGTCTTCTTTCGGCATACCCTCGTAGAGACGGCTCTTATAAAAAGTGGAGGAATCGTGGGCGACCCGGCCTGGGGACCCAAAAGCGCTGGTGCTGGTCCCCTTCTTTTTCTGCCGGACTGCACCGTTAGTCCTCATTCCAGAGCTCAACCCATTTCTTAAACGGATCGTAGCCTATTTCTACTTTTCTCCACTCGATGTCGATTCGCTTAGTATCAGGATCGCTTATCAGGGCGGTCAACGCTTCCCTTGTTATCTCGACGCCCCTGGGATTGGTCCCGGGCTTCGGAAGCAGCACATATTTGTCGCGACCGAGGCCTTCATGGGTCCTGCCCTGGACCTCTATCGGGATGTAGAACAATCCTCCGGTTCCGCCCCAATTGATCTGGATCAACAGTATATCGCATGTTGGAGCATAGATTTGCCGGAATTCAGCCGCTTTCTCGGCATCCACAGTCCAGATGAGTTTGACCCCGCCAAGTCTTCTCCCGGTAATCGTCTTGATTGAGACCGGAGCTCCATGCACCTTGACGTCAACCTCCGGTTCCGTTATCGGCAATTCGGTTTCGACATTCGTGGTCCCGTATTTTATCATCAGAAGGGCGGTGATGATTTTTTCCCGGGTCGAACCGACTTCCATTCCAATCTTTCCTGCCCTCGAGCATTCCAGTTCAGCGACTTGGAAAAGATACGGCAATCGCCGTTTGATTCTGGCAACCAGTTCTCCATCCTCGAACAGGTCGATCAGCCTGCTGGACATATTCATCCTCAAGCCGTCATCTGGAGGTCGGTTTAAATAATATACCCTTGCCCGCGACAGGACGACCGGCTCTTTGAATGATTCGATTGGTGATGATTGGAGTTCGATGGTATTGGTCCCGGCATATCCATCGAGGACTCTGGGCCACCCACCAGGGCAATTATCGTGGAAACTGGGCCCCCCAGATCGCCAGAAACCTCATCGTCCGCTACTCGAAGCCCTCCGAGACGGTCCTTGACCAGATGTGCGGCTCGGGGACGACCCTTGTGGAGGCCCGCCTGACCGGCCGGAACGCCATCGGGGTCGACATACGGGAGGAGGCTGTCATGCTCACCCGCGACCGCCTGAACTTCACGCTGCCCCGGACGCTTGATGATTCTTTGCCGGCGACGAGGCAGAGGACCTTCATCGGCGACGCCCGGAACCTTGACAGGATACCGGACGGGTCCATCGACCTTGTCGCGACCCATCCGCCGTATGCGAACATCATCCCGTACTCGAAGGACGTGCCCGGGGACCTCTCGATGGTCCATTCCATCGAGGAGTTCGTCGGGCACATGAGGGCCGTGGCCGCCGAGTCCTTGCGGGTGCTCAGGCCGGACGGGTTCTGCGCCGTGCTGATCGGCGACACCCGCCGGAGGCGGCACTACGTGCCCATCGCGTTCCGGACGCTCGGGGCGTTCCTTTCGGCCGGGTTCGTCCTGCGCGAGGACATCATCAAGCACCAGTGGCAGTGCAAGTCGACGCCCTACTGGGTGAAGAAGTCGCTCCAGTGGAACTTCCTGATGATAATGCACGAGCACCTGTTCGTGTTCCGAAAGCCGGGAAAGGACGAAAAAACGAGGGATTTTAAGGACAGCATGGCATTCTAGCCGGAGGGGGCACGGCGGGTCTCATTCGACCTTTGCGATGATGGGAGACTATTTTTCGACCCCTTCCAGGACCCTCGCCCCGTGCGTCAAGGCAACCACCTCGATTGTCGAGTTCTTCAAGCGGTACACTATCCGGTAATTCTGAAATATCTTCTCCCGAAGGGATTCTTTTTGATATTCCGGCACCATCCTGCCCGATTTGGGGAATGCGGGCAGGCTTTCGACAATCTCCACCACCCTCAGGGCAAACTGCCTTGCGTAGTGGTCGGAATCCCGGGCGATGAAATTGCAGATCTCTTCCAGGTCTCCGGCCGCCCGCGGGGACCAGATTATTTTAGCCATTTCTTCATTCGCTCCCGGACGGCCTTGTGCGGAACTCCCTTGCCCTCGTCCAGCTCCTTCAGGCCGCGGTCGACCTTCTGCCGGAAATAGAGCTCCGCCATGATGTCGGTGAGGCTGCTGTCGTCCGGCATCTCCTTTATCATCTCGATGACCGCATCCTTGACCTGGGACATTCTCGCTCCTCCGCCCGGGACGGTTCTGCAAGGGAATCGATGGGCTGGCCGCCTATATAACACTTTCTTCAGCTCATCCCGAATAGCCGTCGGGCGAGACTTCCCACCGGATTCTGCCCGTTCAACCCACCAGGGCAATTATCGTGGAAATTGGGCCCCCCAGATCGCCAGAAACCTCATCGTCCGCTACTCGAAGCCCTCCGAGACGGTCCTTGACCAGATGTGCGGCTCGGGGACGACCCTTGTGGAGGCCCGCCTGACGGGCCGGAACGCCATCGGGGTCGACATCCGCGAGGAGGCGGTGATGCTCACCCGCGACCGCCTGAATTTCACATTGCCCCGGACGCTTGATGATTCGCTTCCTTCTACCAAGCAGAGGACATATATCGGCGATGCGCGGAACCAAGACAGGATACCGGACGGGTCCATCGACCTTGTCGCCCCCCATCCGCCGTATGCGAAAACAATTCCGTACTCCAAGGACGTGCCCGGGGACCTCTCGAGGGTCCACTCCATCGAGGAGTTCGTCGGGCACATGGGGGCCGTGGCCGCCGGGTCCTTCCGGGCGCTCGGGGCGTTCCTTTCGGCCGGGTTCGTGCTGCGCGAGGACATCATCAAGCACCGGTGGCAGTGCAAGTCGACGCCCTACTGGGTGAAGAAGTCGCTCCAGTGGACCTTCCTGATGATAATGCACGAGCACCTTTTCGTCTCCAGGAAGCCCGGGAAGGACGAAAAAACGAGGGATTTCAGGGATAGCATGGCGTGGTGAAAGGCCCCCCGGGTTTTCAGAAGCCATCCGATTCCTCGTCCTCGAGGATATCGTAAAGGCTTCCTGTCTCGATGGCCTTCTTGAAATCGTATGGCGGGATCGCGCGCGTTCCAAGGAGAGGGGCGAAATCTCGGACGTTGTTGGTCAGCAGGATGAACGGGGGAGTGGCCGCATATGCGGCGATCATCGGGTCCTTCCACCTGTCCTTTGAGATCCGGTGATCCTTCACGAACAGGGCACAATATTGGGCATGTTGCAGATTGAAATCTCTTATCTCGATATCGGCCGAACGGAGCATGGCATCGAGCTTGCCTAGGTTTCCCTCCCTCGCAAGGTAGAGGATGGCGAGCTCCATGTAGACGACGGTCGGAATGATTTTGTCGCCTCTGTATTCACCAAGCCAATGGACCATGTCCTTGAAATCGAATACATTCGTGTCCAGAATCACGGGGGGTTGCGACATGGGACTCACTGTCGCCGTGGCATTCCAGCAACGGTATCGAGCGTGGCCCGGTTCTCTCCGATAACTTCCAATGCTTCATCAATCGTCTTCCTCTCCTCGAGCTGCTCCCGCCGGCGCTTTTCCTCGATCGGGCCGAGGAAGCGGTTGGATGCGACCTCGCCACTGGTTCCTGCGAGCTCCACCACGATGTCCCCGAAGATTCTGTCCCATTTCACAAGCCGGCTTTCGGCGATTTCCTGCCAAGCCTTGAACTGGGCGGAAGGGATCAGTTCATGTCCGTCACGATCGAGTCTGAGATGGCAGCAGAACAGCTTCCAGAACGCCTCCACGAGTTCCATGGTCCTGTTCCGGTCCGGTGGCGAGGTGTTCCAGGCAACGTTCACTGCTTCTTTGAAGGCCGGTATCAATCTTGTCAACCGATGGAAATGGTCGGCGGGGAAGGTGTCCAGAGCGCCCAGGAGAAGGGCCCAGGGATTGACGCTCTCGCATTCCCGCTGGAACCTTGAGCCTCGGCCCGTGGTACCAATGCATATCCTTAGAAAACGGTATTTCCTCTGGAATTCGAACGGCGCCCTTTCATATACCTCATCAACCAGTGTTTCGGCCTTCGGGCGTTCGCTCAGTATTCCATAGATTTCAGAACGTATCGCATCTGCCTCGGAGTCGCCTGGCAGGAGCTCCGGGATATCATCAATCCATTCAACCACTGTTTTCCGGCCGGTCACATCCGGTCTGAAGAGGATACTCTTCCGCGTTCCTTCGGCCTCGGTACCATAAAGATACCACGAGTGGGGGAAGGGAAACTTGATTCCCTTGTCACGTAGCCGGAATACCGCAAGAGTTGTAACCTTGTGGAATAACAAAGATGTAGGAAGACTTCCGCCTGTGGTGCCCTTGTGCCTATTCACCGCCTCGTACCATACTATCCTGGCCCGGTCGAGGCGTGCGACTTCTTCGTCAGCGGCATTTTTCCAGGACAATTCTCATCCCCCCTTGTCGCCGTGCAGCGATGGAACGGGGCGCCACATTAAAATATCGGTGGCGAGGTCTCTGTCCTTCCATCAATCCATTCCGGGACTTGTCGAGGAAGGACCCCTCTTCGCCCCGTTCCACGGCTGCGGTTTCTTTCTAATCCTCCGGTTTGGCTTGCGCCTTTCAAGAAAACGCAGTACGGATATTAATGCCTTTTCCAGGTTTGTTTATAAAGGCCCGTGGTTTGGGCCTATGATCTATGATTTGTGCCGATGGCACTTTGTCGGACAATGTAACTGGCTCTCGCCGAGATGCACGATCTTGAACCCGTCCCTCTCCAGCCTCTCCTCGATGACCTGCCTGTGGCAGTCCCCGTGCTCCCGCTCGTAGCACATGATCGCCGACGGCCTTTCCGATGCGAGCGACCTCAAATGCCCGAACTGCCCCATCAGGGGGCGAACAGCCCACGACGACGGTACGGCCGGCCTGCGGCCGGAATAGATTGACTGCGAACGGAATTGGATGGGGCTCGGCATGGATTCTCCGTATCCGTCCTCCGATGCGGTTTCGCTGCAATGATGCCAGGTTGATCGGCCCTAGTCGTAGGCATTCTTCCGGTGGCGGACATGGCCTACGTCCACTGCCTTTCGCTCATCGTCGATTGCATATATTATCCGGTAATCGCCAACACGTAACCTCCAAAGTCCCTCGTCGCCCCTCAACCTGATGCATCCCCTTGGGCGTGGATCTTTCTTCAGCTGGTTGATTTTCAAAAGGATTCTGCCCTCCAGTTCATATGACAGCTTTCCAAGCTCCTTTTGAGCGGAACGGGTGAACGTGATAGTGTATTCTCCCATCGGCCGGCCTCCTTGGACCTGTCGAGGGTCTATTTCCGGACCTTCCGGGTTCTCCTTGCCCGGCCGGCCCCGGCCCGCTTCCGATGGCGTTCCATGACGGTTTCCAATGACACGCGTGGCTCGTTTTTTCGGGAATGGACCACCATGGCGTCATGGAAGTCCTCCCAGAGGTCGCCATGTTTCCTCAGGTCGATCTGCACAGCCTTCTTCCGGCCCCGTGCATCCGTGACGTAATCGATCCCGTCCATCTGCGACCCGTCCGGATGCTTGGGCGTATGAGCTGATAAAGGTTTCGCCGATACCGCTTCGGTCAATGTACCGCCTCCATTGGAATCTGGCCGGGAGTGGTATATAAACCATAGGAGGTCATGACCACTTTTTCGTGTTGTCGGGATGGTTTGCCGACGGGGGTCATATCTATTGGCTCGACACTCAGGCCCCATCAGGCAGATCCGTTACTACGCCGACTGGACTGCCCGCCTTCGGCCTCGAATAATACCAGTCCGCCTTCTTTCCCGCCGCGGCGAGCCGCGCGACCTTCGCGATTCTCTTCTCACGCGTCTCCGGCCTCTTCGCCGACGCTATCCAGTAAAGCGCCTGCTTCCTGTACGTCATGCCCGACCCGTCGAAGAACTGGCTCGCCCTCTTGGACGCGGCCAGCGCCCTTTTGAGGTCCTCCGGGTACCGGAGCCTCTCGATGTCGTCGTAGAACGACCACGAGCCGTCGCGCTTGGCCCTGGCCACCGCCGCCAGCCCCGCCGGCGCCATCAGACCGGCCTTCGCAAGGCGCGCCACCCGCGCCTTGTTCGAGGGGGCCCAAACGCCCCCCGGCTTGCGGGGAGTGAATATCAGCTTGAACCGGTCGCGGTCCAGCCGGTTGCCCCGGCTGTCGATCCATCCGAAGGCAATGGCCTCCTCCATGGCCTCGCCGTATGTGACGGTCGGCCTTGCGGCCCCCTTCTTGGAAAGGATGAGGCACACGGCCTTCCTGGTCCGGTGGTTCCTCTCCAGCCAGGCGCGCCAGGAGCGGCGGTCTGGGGGCTCGATGAGCTCGATCGGGTCGGGTTCTCCGTTCATCCGGATCGCGTCCTCCGAGGGTTTGTGTCCACTAGCCCGTTTTGAGCAGGTCCCGCACGTCCATGAGCTCCAGCCCCTCGGCCGGAATGCCCCGCTTTTCGGGCACGAACAGTATCTTCCTTTTGGCGCCCGACCTGCCGAGGCTCTCGCGGGCCTTGACGACATCGTTCCGTTCGAGCCGGGACCTCCACTTGACCGCCAGCGCCAATTCGGGCTTCCTGAAGGTGGCGAATATCCCGTCGACCTCGAAATCGGCCGCCTCGTGGAGGTGGACGCGCATCCCGAGGCGGGCGCCCAGGAGCTCTCGCACCGAATCCTCGACGATGCGGGGCATGAGCTCCGCAAGGTACCGTTCCATCTGCGCCGGGGGGATGTCCCTTTCCGCGGCGCCGTACTTCTCGTCAAGGTAGTAGAAGATCCTGGTCAGTGGCGAGACATGCCGGTACACGTGCCGGTTCCTGCCCCAGACCGGGAGCTTGTGGAGTATCCCGAACCGCTGGAGGTTCTCGAGGTACTGCTGGACCAGGCTGGGGTCGTTTCGGTTTATGAGCCCCCTGGAGAAGAGGTGCGAGCTCACTTCCGCCGAGGTGCACCTGCCGGCGGCGACGGCCCGTATCGCGCCCTCGTAGACCGCGGAGATCTTGCGGTCCTCCTCGGCGAAGATCTCGCCCATGAGTGCCGGGACGGTGAGCTTCAGCATCGACGCCGCGGCGACCGGGTCACCCTCCTCGAGAAGGTTGACCGTGACGGGCTCCCGCAGGAATATCGCCCGCTCCAGGAGCTCGCGCGGGCCGCACCTTCGGCCGGCCGCCGCCCGGAGCGCGTCCGCAAGGTCGATTATCGGGATGCGGACCTCCCCGAACTTGCCCAGGAGCGGCGACCGTCTCTCGAGGAGCAGCCGCGCGGTGTGCAGCGTTGAGGAGACGAGCGTGAGGCGGCCGGATTGGGGCAGCGCGTGGAGGTAGTCGAGGAAGCCCTCCCCCAGGCGGTGGAACTCGTCGACCACCACCCCCTTTCCGGACCCGAGGTCCCTTCTGAGTATCTCCTTGAAGGAGTCGTAGGAGTATTCCTGCCAGCGCTTCTTCTCCAGTATCGTCCTGTCCGAGGTGACGAAGAAATAGTCCTCGAAGGGCAGCGTTCGCTCCACGAGGAAGCTCTTGCCGGTCTTCCTCCGGCCGTAGACGAGCAGCCATCTGCCCGCTCCCAGCGCCCTGGCCTGGCTTGGCCTTTCAATAATCATGGTTAGTATAATGGCCATTATTGTAATTAAAACTTCCCGGTTACCCTTATAATAGGGTTGCAATAATGGGCATTATTGCAATGGGTCCTGGACCCCTTTTGAGGTCGCCCGGGCACCGGAGCCTGTCGATGTCGTCGTGGAACGACCACGAGCCGTCGCGCCTGGCCCTGGCCACCGCCGCCAGCCCCGCCGGCGCCATCAGACCGGCCTTCGAAAGGCGCGCCACCCGCCCCTTGTTCGAGGGGGCTCAGACGCCCCCCGGCCTGCGGGGAGTGAATATCAGCTTGAACCGGTCGCGGTCCAGCCGGTTGCCCCGGCTGTCGATCCAGCCGAAGGCAATGGCCTCCTCCATGGCCTCGCCGTATGTGACGGTCGGCCTTGCGGCCCCCTTCTTGGAAAGGATGAGGCACACCGCCTTTTTCGTCCGGTGGTTTTTCTCGAGCCAGGCGCGCCGGGCCTTGCGGTCGGGGGGCTCGAAGAGCTCGAGGGTGTCGGATCTTTCGCCGGACCGCTCCATTCTTACCACCCCTGCACCCTGCACACTGTTTTCAGATATCCGGCACGAGCATCGTCCCGTGCACCGCCCTGTTGTATATGACATAGAAGACCAGCGGAAGGAGCGCGACGAAAAGGGTCAGCCAGATGCCGATGATCGGATAGATGACCGCCGGCACCATGAGCCACATGAGCGCCTCGTGGTACCCGAAGAACCGGATTGTCCTCGCCCGGTCGAACGACCTGAAGTCGAGGAGCACCTGGATGACCACGAAGGAAAGGGCCGTCAGGATGCAGACGAAGAAGGCGACCGGATGGAGCGGGCCCACCGTCCGGTACACGATGTATACGACCAGGGCCGACATGACGACCTTGTAGCCGTGGGTGACGGCCATGAAGGTCCTGGAGACGCGGAGGGCCTTGCCGTCCGACCTGACGCCGAAGAAGGCGGCCATGTTCGACACATCCGTCGCCACGTCCTTGAGCCCGCCCTCGAGGTTCTGCATGAAGCCCGACTGGAGGGCCAGATAGACGATGATGAATATGGCCACGTCCGACATCGAGCCCGAAAGGATGGCCCCGTACCACACCAGCGAGGCTATCCCCAGCGAGATGCACACGCCCCAGGAGAAGTGGGTCTTGCCGAACAGGTTGTAGGCCGAGACGATGCCCGCCGTGAAGAACAGGGCGAACAGCGCCCACCAGTTGGGCCTGGGGTCCATCGGGTTGACGCCGGCCAGGAAGGCGCCCAGCGAGAGGGAGATGGCGAGAAGGGTGGCGTACACGGCCTTCGCGTTGCGCATCGGAATTCGCTTGCCGACCACGCGGTCGGAGGTGTAGCTCACCTTCATGTCGTAGGCGAGGTCCGTTATGTTGTTGTGGATGGAGGCGGTGCAGTTGAGCAGGAAGCCGAGTACGAGCAGCAGGAGGACCCTCGGCGTGAACGCCCGGTCGACCAGGAGGACCGGCAGGGCCGTCGCCAGCGCGGTGAGCATGGAGTTTTGGGGCCGGAGGGCCTGGATGTAGTCCTTGAGGGCGGCGCTTGCCGGTGCCATTGCGCTCCGTAGAAGGGCGAGGGGCGTTATTTAAATGGCGGTGGGGAGCGCCCGGGCGCCGGCGCCCCGCGGCCGGGAGCGCCCCGAAGCGGTCGACGGCCGGGACCCCGCGCCCGGTCCCGGCGCAGTCGATTATTCATATGTTGGCGTACTCTTCTTGGCGCGTGGAGCAGTCCACCTTCGACGGACGGGCCGATGCGGTCCGCCATTTCAACCGCTTCTACACCGTCCTGCTGAACATGCTCGGAGACAAGTACCTCCGGAGCCTTTTCTCCGTCACGGAGGCCCGGGTCATCTACGAGCTCGCCCGGCACGGGCCCCTGACGGCGCCCGGGCTGCGCGCGCTCCTCGGCATCGAGCCGGCCTTCGCAAGCCGCATTCTGCGCCGGCTGGCGAGGCTCGGCCTGGCGGAGCGCCTGCCGCCCGGGGGAGAACGGGAGGTGGTACGCCTGACGCAGGAGGGCCTCGAGGTCTTCAAGCGACTGGACCAGCGCTCGACCGAGAGCGTCGCCTCGCTCCTGGTCCGCCTCACGAAGGAGGAGCAGGAGACGCTGCTTTTGTGCATGAGGGACATCGAGTCGCTCCCGGGCTCCCCCGAGACCGGCAAGCGGAGGATCGCGGTCCGGACCCACGGGCCGGGCGACCCGGGCTGGGCGGCGGGCCGGCACGGCCGGCTCTTCTTTCGGGAGCTCGGCTGGGACGAAGGCCACGAGGCGGCCGTGGCGGCCCGGATGGCCGGGTTCCTCCGGCGGAGAGACCCCGCCCGCGAGCGCTTCCTCGTGGCCGAGCTGGAGGGCCGGCCCGCGGGCTGCGCGATGCTGTCGAAGAGGTCGGGGAGCGAGGCGGTCCTCGAGCTCCTGCCCGTGGAGCCGGGGGCGCGCCGCCTGGGCATCGGCCGCCGGCTCGTGGACGAGGCGGTGGCCTTCGCCCGGCCGGCCGGCTACCGGAGGGTCTCGCTCTCGGTGAGCCACCAGCTGGCGGCGGCCCGGCAGCTTTTCGGGAAGGCCGGGTTCAAAAAGACCCGCCGGGAGCACGTGCGGGACCTCGGCCGGTACCTGGCCATGGAGCGCTGGGAGCTCGGCCTCTGAGACCGCTTCCCTCCCTGCACCCCGCGCGCTCACGCCTTTCCGCAGGGCTGCCGTATGATGGTCTTGAGCTTCTCCGGCTTCACGCGCCAAAAATCGCTCAGGTAGATCTCGTGGTGCTTGCCCCGCTTGAACATGAATTTGAGGGTGTACGAGACCGAGAAAAGGGCGTCGAACGCCAGCTGCATCCTGGGATTGTTGTTCGGGTCGCCCGTCCCGTCCATCATGAGGAAGTTGAACGCCGGGACCTCCACTATCGACACTTCCTTCTTCGATGGGTTGTACAGTTCCTTGTGCTTCGTCCTGAAGTCGAGCTTTTCCACCGGACCACCCGGGCGGGGCAGGGATTTCGCAATTCATAAGGCTTGTCGGGGGAGCGGTGCTGGTGCTGGTGCCTGATATATAATTGATTAGCATTTGTACCAGAAACTAATTATCCCAATAACTGTTCCCTAGTACAATGCAGAAGGGAACAGAAATGTCGACTCCCGCTATCAGGAGGGCCTCCGCCCTGGCGGTCGCCCTGGCGTTCTTCGGTATCGGCCTGCTCCCGGCGGGCTCCGGCCTCGATTCCTGGGTCAAGACCGACATGGGCACCCCGTTCGACCGGGGCGAGCTCGTCGGCGTGGCCGTCGGCGACGGCGACCGCGACGGCTCGCCCGAGGTCTACTTCACCGGCGGGCAGAACGGCGGCATATTCCAGTTCACCTGGAACGCCGACAAGGGCGCCTGGGCCATCGAGAACATGGCCAACCCGGGCTTCGTGGCCGGCGCCATCGTGGTGGGCGACGGCGACGACTCCGGCGACCGGGAGGTCTACGTGATGGGCATGAACCGGGAGCCCCCGCGCATGCGCGCCGCGATGTACCAGTTCTACAACACCGGCAAGGGCTGGGAGCGCAACCTCGTCGGGACCTCCGGCTCAAGCAGCAACCACATCGCCATAGGCGACGGCAACAACGACAGCCGCACGGAGCTCTTCTCGGCCGACTCCGACGGCCACATCTACATGTACTCGAGCAGCGGGAACAGCTGGAACGTCCTGGACGTGGGCAACTCCACCACGTCCCCCAACATGCCCCAAAACCCGATGGAATCGGTGGCGGTCGGGGACGGCGACAACGACGGCTGGCCGGAGGTGTACGGCTCCTCCGGCGACGGCTCGGTGTACCGGTTCGCCGCCACCGGCTTCGGCTGGTCCATGAGCCTGGTCCGCCAGGGGGAGGGAGCGGGGACGCCCGGCCCGCGACCCGGCCCCGTGGAGCCCGCCGACATGTCCGCCATCGTGGTCGGCGATGCCGACGGCGACGGCAAAAACGAGCTCTACGGCGCCTCCTTCGCGAACGCCACGATATACAGGTTCAGGTTCGACGCGGCCGCGGGCGGGTGGGAGACCTCCCTGCTGGGCTCGCTGGGGAGCGGGGTGCGCGCCCTCTCGCTCGCGCTGGGCGACGGGAACTCAGACGGCGCCCCGGAGCTTTACGCCGGGACCTCCAACAACCAGGTCTACAAGGTCCACTACGATAAGGCCGGCGGCCTCTGGCACTCCGTGGCGGTGGGCTCGGGCAACGGACCGATGAGCGATGTTGTGGTCGGGAGCGCCACGGGCGACCCCTCCCAGAAGGAGGTCTACGCCGCCTGCCAGGACGGCCACGCCTACCAGTTCGTGGTGGACCGCACCCCGCCTGCCAACCCGGTAGTGGTGAGCGACACGCACCCGGAGCCCGGTACCTGGTACTCCGCCAGCATCGTGCACGTGCTCTGGAAGGACGTCGGCAAGGACGTTTCGGGCATCGACGGCTACTCCTACTCCTGGGACCGGTCGCCCGGCACCGTCCCGGACGACGTCAAGGAGGTCGAGGAGTCCGTCCACGACGCCACCTCCCCGGCGCTGAGCCCCGGCAAGTGGTACTTCCACATCCGGGCCCGGGACAAGGCCCTGAACTGGAACGCCAGCGCCACCACCTTCGGGCCCATCTGCATCGGCACGGCGCCCGACACCACGCCCCCCCAGCTTTCGAACGTCCAGGTCTCGGGGATAACCGACAGGCTGGCGGTGGTGAGCTGGAGCACCAACGAGCCGGCCGACGGCGTCGTCGAGTACGGCACGGGCGCCGCCTACGACCGGAAGGCGGCCGACCCGCTCTTCGTGCTGGAGCGCTCCATAGCCCTTTCGGGCCTCCAGCCCTCGACCACCTACCATTTCCGCGTCTCCTCGAGGGACGCCAGCGGCAACGGGCCGGCGCAGAGCGAGGACCTGACTTTCACCACCCTCGCGGCGCCCGACGTCGACCCGCCGGTGATATCGAACGTCAAGGTGAGCGGCGTCACCGACCGCGTGGCGGTGGTGAGCTGGGAGACGGACGAGCCGGCCGACAGCGCCGTCGAGTACGGCCTCTCGGCCGGCTACGGCCAGCGGGCCGCGGACGGTAGCTTCGTCCGGCTGCACGAGATGACGCTCTCGGGGCTCAACGCCTCCACCGTGTACCACCTCCGGGCGCTGTCTTCGGACGCCACCGGCAACGGCCCGGCCTCCAGCGGGGACCTCGTCTTCACCACCCTCTCGGCGCCCGACAAGAGGCCCCCGGCCATCTCGAACGTCAGGGTGGAGCAGGTCACGCAGGATTCGGCCATCGTGCTCTGGGAGACCGACGAGGTCTCCGACAGCTTCGTGGAGTACGGCCAGACCTCCTCCTTTGGCCAGAGCTCCGCCGACCGGACCTTCCTGCTCTCCCACAGCGTGCTCCTGCAGGGCCTGTCGCCCGACACGCTCTACCACTTCCGGGCGCTCTCGGCCGATTCCTCGGGGAACACGGGCATCGGCACCGACCAGACGTTCAAGACGGCCGGCGGGGGCGGGACGCCCGACAGGACGCCGCCCGTGATATCCGGGGTGCTGGTGTCCGGGATCTCCGACACGCGGGCGGTGGTCCTCTGGAGCACGAACGAGCTCGCCGACAGCGAGGTCGAGTATGGCACCAGCGTGAAGTACGGCCAGAGGGCGACGGACCCGGCCGACACCGAGGTCCACAGCGTGGTGCTCGAGGGGCTCAAGCCCAACACGGTCTACCACTTCAGGGTGAGCTCGACCGACGTTTTCGGCAACGGCCCGTCGGAGAGCCCGGATTCGACCTTCACGACCGCCGGGAGCCCGGATACCATCGGGCCGGTGATATCGGACGTGAGGGTCACGAACCTCACCCGCACGGGCGCCACCATCACCTGGACCACCGACGAGCCCTCCGACAGCGTGGTGGATTTTGGCAACTCCTCCTCGTACGGCCAGAGGCTTTCGTCCAAGCAGAACGTCCTTGCGCACAGCATCACGATAACCGGCCTGGAGCCCGGAAAGACCTACCACTTCCGGGTGGCTTCAACGGATCCGGCGGGCAACCCCGCCGCCAACGGCACGGACAGGACATTCACGACACTCCGGACCGGAGGGTCGACCACCGAGACCCCGGTGTCGTGGCTCCTGATGGCGGTAGGCATATTCCTCGTGGTGGTGATGGTCGCCGGCGTGACGTACTATGTCTATTCGGTCCGGAAGACGCCGCCCGCGCCCGGGGCCCCCCGGGACGGGATATCGCCGCTCCCGCAGGCCGGGGGGGTCGGGGCGGTGACCAATCCCGGGCCGACCTCCGGGGGCGAGGATGCCGAGACGCTCCAGATGGACGGGGAGCCCGCCGGCACGGACGGCGGCTGGGAGGAGGAGGGGGCCGGAACGGAGAGCGCGGCGCCGGTCCCGATAGCCATCGCGGCTGCGCCGCTGGCGACCGAAGGTCGCCAAGGCGCAGGGGACCTGGGCCAATCGCGCCGGTCCCCAGCGCCGGCGGTGGCGGCCGGGCCGCCCAAGCCCGGTCGCGAGCCCGTGCGGCACATCCGCTGCCCGCGCTGCAAGGCCCGGATACCCCTGTACACCGAGGGCCCGACGCGCATCGAGTGCCCCCACTGCGGGACGACGGGCGAGTACAGGCCGAAGGGACAGGGTGCAGGGAGCGGGGGGCAGGGGGCAAGGGACGGGACGACGGGGACGGCGGCCGGAGGGGCCGGAGCTTTGGCCCGGCCCGCCGCGACGCGCCTTGAGACGATTCCCGGGCCGGAGCCGGCATCCCCCTGGAGGAGGCAGGCGCCGGCGCCCGGGCCGGTGGCGGAGCCCGGGCCGGTCGAGGAAGCGCCGGCGGGGGCGCCCGCCCGGATGACGCGCTGCTCGAGCTGCGGCTCGCCGGTACCGATCTACGCCACGAGCTACCCCGTGAAGATAACCTGTCCCGGGTGCGGGAAGGCGGGGATCTATCGCGGGCCGAGGCCGCGCTAGCGCCGCCCTGCCGGAAGGAATCGGGCGTTCTCCGAGAGATACCTGCGAATGAACCAGCGGACGAACACGTCCTCGTCCCGGCGGGTCTGGGAGCGCTCCAGGGCGTTGTAGTACCCCCGGCGCGTCTCGTAGGGGATGTTGAGCATCGGCCAGCCGTTGCGGTGGAGCACGGAGTTCATGATAAGCCGCCCCACGCGGCCGTTGCCGTCGCCGAAAGGGTGGATGGACTCGAACCGCTGGTGGAGGGATGCGGAGATCTCGACCGGATGGAGCCTGGATTTGTTCCGGTTGTACCAGGCCAGCATTTCCGTCATCAGCGGATGGACCTCGACCGGCGACGGGGGTGTATACTTCACGCCGGAGATGTAGACCTGGTAATCGCGCAGCTTGCCCGCAATGTCCGGCTTGGTGTCGCAAAAGAGCCTGTGGTGCCAGTACAGGACGAGCCGGAGCGAGAGGTCCCTTCTGGTCCCCAGCACCTCCCGGAAGACCCGCCAGTGGGATTCCGCCTCCTTCACGTCGGAGATCGCTTTCCTCGCGGGGGTGATGCCAGCCTCCAGTAACTCGGCGGTCTCGCGCAGGCTGAGCGTCGAGCCCTCGATGCGGTTGGTGTCGTAGGTGAACCGGACGGCGAACGCCCTCAGCGACTTCTCGCGCACGGGATCCGGGAGCGAGCGCTCCTCCGAGGCGAAGGCCTTCTTGATCATGTCCAGTCGCGGGTAGAGGAGCTCGGAGCGGACCTCGCGGGAGAACCGGAGCTTGAGCTCCCCGATGTCCGGCGGGAGCTTCTCGCCGACGAACCGCTCGCGCTTTTGGACGGTGCCGTTCAGCCGGAGGCTCTCCTCGAGGTAGTAGTAGCGCCTGCCCGCCACCGTCTTCCTGCCCAGGTAGGCCATGGAATCCTATTATACCTACAAATCTATGAGTATTGTGGAATATGCTTAAATGTAGGTATAATCACCGTCAGGAGCCAATGTGCCCTCATTGACCAGCCGGTCTCCCGGTCAGACCGGGCTGGGAGGAGCCGGTCCCGCGCCCTGCCCGGAGTCCGCTGCTGGCGGCGGGCTCTCCTTCCTCCTCAGCCCCTCCATGACCTCGGGGAACGCCTTCGCGAACCTCCGGGCCATCGCCGACGGCACCGAGAACGAGGCGCGTATGAACCGGCTCCCGAACTGCTTGCTGACGTAGTTGCCCGACCGGATGAACACATCGTGGTCGAAGAGCATCCTCTGCTCCACGAGGTCCGGGTCCACGCCCGTGGCGCCGATGTCGATGCAGAACATGTTCGCCTGGGACGGGAACACCGGCAGGCTCGCCCCCGGGACCTTGCGGACCGCCCGCCTGATGCGCCTCTGGTTGTCGCGGCAGATCTTGAGCGTTTTGGGGAACCACTCCTTCTTCGTCTGCAACGCGGCGAGGGCGCCCCTCTGGGCCACCACGTTGACGCTGAGGTCGTTCGTGTTGTAGGGGATCACCTTGTCCATGAGCTCCTTCGGACCGGCCAGGGCGCCTATGCGCATCCCGGCCATCCCGCAGCTCTTGCTGAACGAGTAGGCGATGAATGTCCGCTCGGGCGCCCACCGGGTGGTCTCGAAGTGCCCCTCGGCGAAGTCCCGGTAGGTGACGTCGTCGAGGATGAGGAGGTCGTGGTCCCGGGCGAGCTCCGAGAAGGCCCGCACCTCGTCCTGGGTGTACCCGGCGCCCGTGGGGTTGAGCGGGTCGATGAGCAGGAGCATCCTCGTCTTGGGCGTGATGGCCTCCTTGACCTGCTCGATCCGGTACTTGCAGGGCGGGTCGTAGACCGGGAGGTTGGTGCATCTTGCGCCGGTCAGGCCCATCACCTTGTGGATCATGAAGAACGACGGGTCCGAGGTGATGACCTCGTCGTCGGGCCGAAGGAGCGCCCGCGCCAGGATGTAGATGCCCTCTATTCCGCCGGCCGTCACGAGCACCTTGTAGTCGGGCATGCCGATGTCTTGGGCGATCGCTTCCGGCAATCCGGGCAGGCCGGAGGCGATGGGATACTTGTTGTACTCCTGCTCCTGGACGGACTGCTTTATCGCGTCCCGGACGGCCTTGTAGGCCGGCAGGTGGTTGGTGTTCTGGCTCATCCAGGCGACATCGTGCGTGTGGGCGTACTGGAAGATCTCGTCGGGCGTCTTCCTCGTCTGGTCGTGCATCTTCTACCCCCGGATTCCGGCAGTGCTTTTTCGTTATTAATAGTTACTTTCTACATTTCGGGGAGCGCCTGCGCCTGGAGCGGCCCGGCAAAAACCGCGGGTGCAATCGGACCTCCCGGATTGCCCGGAGCGTTTAAATAGACCGTTAAACTGCCCCAAACCATTTTAATAAATCGGACTCGTTTGGATATTTGAAGATAGAGGGTGCCAAGGGTTGCTTTCCAAACCGACCGTATGTATCATGGCCGTGATGCTCGGCCTCGTGATCGTGCCCCTGAACGCCGAGCCGCGCGCCGGGCAGGGAAGAAGCGGCCCTCCCGGTCCGGAGCTTTCGGATGGCTTTTTTTTCGAGGATTTCAACTACAGCTCCGCTGAGGAGATGGCATCCGCGGGATGGAATGTTTCCGGTCCGCCCGCCCTGCCCACCGGCTCAACGGTGATCCTGGACAATGATGGCAGCCAGGGCAGCTATTTGATGCGGAATTGTTCGTTGGATTTCGAAGACTACACGGTCGAGGTGAGGGCGCGATGGGTCGGACGCAGTTACGGGAGCCTCTGCAGGGTCTCATTTACTGGACCGGGCGGTGCCCGTTGGAGCGCCGCAGCCGACGGCCAGAACATGGACTACATGTTCGACGACAACGGCGCAACATTCCGGTATGGGAACTACGCTCCGTATATAGACAGCTGGCATGTCCTGAAGATGGTGAAGACCGGCTACCGATTCTCTTTCTACGACGATGGGAATCTCATCTACACTCATCCGGGCAGGACCGCTCACAGAGGCATCACGGCCGTCGGGATCGAAACTGGATGGCTGGCGAGCAGCGAGGTCGACTGGATTCGCATCTCACGGGTGCTGCCGGATCTCGGGCCGGTGTTGCTCGATATTTCATCGGATAGGCAGACCTACGCCCCTGGTCAGGACATAGGCCTCCATATGGCAATTTCTGGTATAGATACCGGATCCTATTACTATGAATGGCACAAAACTCTCCCCGCCGCCCAATCCTTTTACATGCTGGGGAGGATAACGAGCGATGGCGAATACCTGTATATCATCGGTACCGTGGACCAACCGAACGGAGAGGTCGATGCCTGGATAGCGAAAATGGACCTGAACGGGACCGAGATATGGAACAGGACCTGGGGCATCCCGGACGAGAATCTCCCCATCAACTTGATTCTTCAAAACGATACTATCTACATTGTAGGCGCCTGCGGTGACGGAATCTGGCCGGACCCGCTTTTCCTTCTGGCGTACAACAAGAGCGGCGCTGAGCTTTGGAACCGGACCTGGAACCGGTCGGGGATCGAGACCAAGGACTGGGGGACAGGGTTGGTCCTCGTCGGCGACGCTATTTATATATCCGGCTGGAGCCTGGGCTTCGGACCGGAAAGCATTGAAGCCCTCCTGGTCAAGTTCAACCTGACCTCAATGCGTTTCGAATGGTCCAGGACCTGGGGTGGCGCCGGAGACCAGTTCAGCGAGGATATTGCTTATCTGAACAGCTCGTTGTACCTGGGCGTCTATGATTCCGGGGCTCCCGGACCGACCGGTTTTGTCAAGTACGACACGGATGGCAATCTACTCTTGAATAAGACCTGGGGCAACGATTCGGGAACCTACTCGATAGCCACGGACGGTGTCAACCTGCTCCTGGCCGGCTCCGACAACGAGACCGGCAATCATTCCGGTTTCCTTCGGATATACTCTGAAAACGGTGACCTCCTGATGGAGAAATTGCACGGGGGAGCAGGATGGCATAATTCCTTCTTCGATGTCCGCCAAAGAAATTGGATCGCATATTGCGCTGGAACGGTTAGGGACCGTTCCATCGCCAATTCCTCGGACGCGGTATTAATAGGATATGATATTGAAACCGGCGAGGAGGTCCTGAGCATCACATGGGGAGGCGATGATGACGAGATTTGCAATGGTATCACGATCCTAGGAGATTCGGATATCTATTGCGCTGGGGGAGCCAAGAGCTTCGGCCACGGGAACTGGGAACTGTTCATCCTGAAATACACGAATCGTTCCAGACTTGAAGGAGTTCCAGCCTCTTTCGAGGTGAGCGACCCGTCGGGCCGGCCGTTTTTCAATCTCTCCAATACCACCGGGCCCTCAGGCAATGCAGCGATATCCTTTTCCCTTCCCGTTGACGCACCAGAGGGGGCATACAATTGCACGGTCAGCGCCGAGCTCCACGGCATGAAAATGAACGGCTCCACAACTTTCAATGTCGTCTGGCTCTGGTCGCCGGTGCTTGACGTCTCTTCCTCGATCACACCAGAGGACTACCTCCCGGGCGATTTTATCGCGCTCAGTGCCTATGCAGGCTACGAATATCTCCCGACCCGGGCCAATAGATCGGTATCGGGAATCAATCTCAGCGTGGACATTTTCGACCCCAACTGGACAATATTGGCGACATTCCAAAATAAAACCGGCGGCAGCGGCTGGACCGACCTCGGCTTTACCATCCCGAATATTACCTTGGAGGGAGTTCATACCGTCCGGATACATGGCTTCGAAGGGCTCAGCCGCGATATACAGATCAACGTCCGGCTGCCAGTCAAACATGGACCCGCGGGCGAGGAAGAACCCTTACATGAAGAAGAACCGATGTATGTCCCGGCCGTGCCTATCGTCGGGGCGGCCGCAATAGGCTTGATAGCCATCGGCGTGGCGATCGCCGCCACCGAGACTGGAAAGTTTGGTTTCATCGCGCCCTTCGTGCCGCTCTACACCCGGATAAGTCGCGACAAGGCCCTGAGCCAGCGCGTGCGCCACCAGATAATGGGCTACCTCCTGGACAACCCGGGCCAGCACTTCAACGCCTTGAGGAAGGCGCTGAAGCTCTCCAACAGCATGATGGTGCACCACCTCCTGGTGCTGGAGAGGGAGGGATACATAAAGTCACAGTCTGATGGGACCATGAAGCGATTCTATCTGATCTCGGTGAGGATACCCGAGGATCGGAAGCGCACCCCAAAGGAACTCGTGTCCGCGATTTTGGTCGCGGTCGAGGAGCGTCCCGGCATCACCCACAAGGAGGTGGTGGAGCGCCTCCTCGTCGGGAACGAGGCGGTCAAGTACCACATGCGAAACCTGATGCGTGAGGGGAGAATCCTCAGCTCGAAGAAGGGGAACACGAGGGTCTACTACCCGGTCGGAAGGAAGTGATCCTCCCCGCGGGTCCGGCCGATTAGGAGCACCGCGCTCTTCCGGTCAACGGCGGAGAAGCCACTTCCAGAGCGGAATGTATTCCACTGCGCGGTCCTCCACCCTCTTTTTTTCCTCATGGTCCCAGGTGATGATCCTCAACGCCTTGCACCGCAACGCCGACCCGGCGGCGAGCAGCGCCTCGACCTCCCTCCGATCCGTACCAGCGTCCTCGGTGCGGAGGCAAACCTGCACAAGCTCCCGGACGGAGCCCGACCTGGAAACGACGAAATCGACCTCTCGGCCGGCGGCGTTCTTCCAATAGTGAATCCGGGCGAGCGGGTCGGCCGAGCCCCTGCGGAAGAGCTCGACTGCGACGGCGTTCTCCATCAGGCGCCCGAGGCTCGTGGAATCCGCCCTTCCGCTCTGGGCGATGTAGCCGGCATCGATGATATACATCTTGGGTAGTGTCCCCTCCGATTCCCGGATGGAGCCGCCCAGCCTTCTGACCGGTATGACCGAGAAAGCGTCCTCGAGGTGCTGGACCATCTCGTAGAGCGAGCTTTTACCGGCGCGTATCCCCTGGGAGCGGAAGAATTGATAGAGCTTGTGGATGGAGAACTCCTTTGCATAGGACGCGAGCATCGAAGCGAAAAGCACCCTGAGCGCCTTGGTCTCCCGGATGCGGTGCCTCTCGACCATATCCCTCATCAGCACCACCTCGACATAGTCCCGCAGCGTCCTGAGCCTGGAGAGCGGGTCCGAATCGAGTACGACCTCCGGGAAACCGCCGGTCCTGACGAAATCGTCGAGGTGCTTGACCAGCCATGACCTCTCCTTGGTGGAGAGGTGGCGCCCCGGCGTGAAGCCCCGGGCGGACAGGAACTCCCCGAAGGAGAACGGGAGGACCACCCTTGTCGCGGCCCGGCCCCTCATGGAGGTGGCGACCTCCCGGGAGAGAAGCCGGGACGAGGAACCGGTGAGGTAGACCTGGGCCCTGCCCGAATCCAGCACCCTCCTGACGAAGAGCTCCCACCCGTCGACCGCCTGGACCTCATCGAGGAAGAGGTGCATCGTGCGGTCGGTCATCTCGGGATGCATCTGGTAGTATGTACTCAGGACCAGGTCTATGTCCGCTGCCTTCGCAGGCAGGAACCTGTCGTCCTCCAGGTTTATGTAGAGCATCTCCTTTCGCGGGACGCCCAGCCTCGTCATCAGGTCGAAAAGGAAATAGGTCTTGCCGGCGCGGCGCGGACCGATGACCGTCAGGGCTTTGCCTGGGGGCATCCGCCCGGGCTCGAGCTCCCGCCTGACCAGGGCGGGCAACGGCCTGTCCTCGAAATCGCGTATAAGGCCCGCAACGGCATCCTTGTCCATGGTTCATGGATATACCGGGGGGTTCATAATAGTTTCCCCCATGGAAGGAAAGAATCCAGTTATAGTTTCCCTCTGTTGGGGAAATATATATATGGTCGGCGAAATGGAACCGTTTGTAGCCCACTAGTAAGGAGCCCGGCTCCCGGGGAGATCGGAGGTATCCCATACATGCAGGAAGGTCCCATTCTGCGCAGGGGGGTCAACCGGGCGGGCGGTCGAGGAAAAACACTAATGTATTGTTGCCCCGCCATCATTCATCATTTTTAAATAGACCGTTAATATGCCCCAAAATGGTTATATCTGCTACAGGGCGATTGCCGGGCGGCTAGTGAGGGGCGGACAACCGCGGATGCGGATGAGAGTCACGTCCTTCATTGGGACGGGTGTGTACCGGGAAGTCGTGGGAGGATGGCGGGATGAAGCGGGCAATGTTGGGCGTGCTTGTGCTGGCGGTCTGCGGGATGATGGTGGGGCCGACGGGGATGGCGGATAATCAGGAGGAGAGTTCCCCCGCGGCGGAGCCGACGGGCACCATCCCGCTCGATGATTCGAACGTGCAACTCGCAATCACTTCCAATGATTACTTGAGGCTCTATAACTGGGACAGCGCGACGGGCCAGTTCACTCACGAGTGGTCCGGCACCGGAGCCGGTAAAATCATAGGAGGGTGCGCGCTCGGTGACATCGACAACGACGGCTCGAAGGAGCTTGCGGGTTTCCGGCTGCATTCACAGGTCGTGAACAAGAAACAAACAATCAATACATATTACCTTGAGATATGGGACACCGGGGCCACAAGCGACAAACCGACCTACTCGACGACCATATCTTCCGTTGCGGCAAACGGGGCGATGAAGATTGGCAACGTGGACTCGGATTCTGCTAATGAGCTGGTTCTCAAGACCGGATGGGATAATCTGGAAATCTGGGATTTTAGCTATGATGCCGACAAAAAGATCACCTCCGGTACAAACAAGTATACCACTAAAATCGAGAATGTGGGCGACTATGGTTTTGCGGTCGCAAATTGCGACTCTGATTCGGTCATGGAGATAGTTGTCGGAGCGTCCTACGATGACGACGGGATCTATACTGGCAAGGCAGTGGTCATTGACTATCAGAGCGGGAGCTATGTGCGGGCCGCCTACCTTGGATATAAGATCGTCGATGATGTGAGCGTTGGCAATCTCGATGGGGATACGTCCAACGGCAACGAAATCTTCATGAGCGGCGCGATGTCTGGTGATACGGCAATGAAGGTATGCATCTGGAGGTACAATGGCAACGGCTATAGCGAGGTATGGTCGGGAGAATACGAGCTCTGCCCAGCGCTCGACTACCTCCAGTCCAATGAAATTGCCGATATCGACGGTGATAGTGAAAACGAGGCCATTGCTGGCACCGAGGCATGGAACGAGAGGGTAAAAGGCAAGGTCGTCTGGTACTACAGGCTCTTCGTCTGGGACTATAATGGCGACGGCACCTGGGCAAAATCATCACATATGGTATCCCACTGCGGAGGACAAATCGATGCACTGGTATCAGCCGACATCGACGGGGACGCCAAGAATGACGCCGAGCTGGTCTTCAACGGTGATGTCTTGGACTGGGATGATACCAATGACTGTCTTGAGACAATTCAGTCCCTTCCGTACGGAAAGACCAATTGCCTGGGATAAACTCTGGATCAGAACATGGGATTTCGAATCAATAGGATAGCACCATGCATAATGATATTGCGGTCCTCAGCTTTAACGCATTCACAGCCGATAGCTGGGCGGGAAGCCGAGGGACGATAACGGTATATGGCGGGTGTTGATGGGGGGTATTGTGCAGAAGGTTTGCGGGATGAGGGTGGCGCCGAAATGCATTACAAAAGTCGAAAATGATCCTATGAACGGTATTTATCGACTGACAAGAGGGATATCGGTGAGGCAAATATCTGTGATCCTTGTGTTGCTATTTTGTGTGAATTCCACCATCAATATATCGTCAGATGCTGTGGATTTTGAAGGTGGTCTCAAGGATTTGATAATCAGTCTTGATTCGCCTGGATTTAGTGGGATAGCAGAAATTGAGATTCCGGCGGGGTATTATTCGGCAAATGCTACAATGAATATTGCTGGTTTGGCTGCAGGTGGTAATTTGTCTTCGTATCCTGAAAACGTTTTAGTATCACTCAACGGTTCGATAATCTGGGCTTTCAATAGTATAGGATATGGTCAATTTGGAAGGCAGGATAGATTTGCGAACGATTTGAAAAAAGAAACATGTGATTTCGGTTCAGGGGGAGGAACAATCAATAAAAAGATCCGCCTCCCGAAAGAATCCACAATATCAGGCGCAAGGATGGGAATAAAGTCGGTGCCATCAAATAGTGGCCTCAACCCCGGTGGGGCGTACATTTTCTTTGGCGGGCAAAGTATTCAGGATAATCCGGACGTTAAATTGACGGGAATTATGAAAGGGGACCGTTTCGGCTGGTCAGTTTCTGGAGCGGGAGATGTGAATAATGATGGGTATGATGATGTGATTGTAGGCGCTTATAGAGCAAATGTCTCCGGAACTGTAAGTGGTCAAGCATACTTATACTTCGGGGGGTCGAAAATGAATATCACTCCTGACATAATTTTCACCGGAGATGCTGCATGGGATGCATTTGGCTACGATGTGTCGAGTGCCGGAGATGTCAATTGCGATGGATATGCTGATGTGATTATCGGAGCGCATTACAATGGTGGGGGTGGAACCGCGTCGGGTTCAGCGTATTTGTATTTCGGCGGCGGTAAGATGGATAATAACGTCGATATGATATTCACGGGTGCTGCCGCAGGTGACAGATTTGGATCTTCTGTTTCTAGCGCCGGTGATGCAAATGGTGATGGTTACGGAGATCTAATAATCGGCGCACCGCAGATTAACGGAGGAAATGATTGGAAGGGTCAGGCATATGTGTTCTTTGGCGGAAAAAACATGGATAATGCTTCAGATGTAACTTTCAATGGGAATAATTCAGATGATCTTCTTGGACGTTCAGTATCGAGTGGGGATATAAATGGTGATGGATACACTGATGTGATTGTCGGGGCTCTCGGTGGTTCCAATTTGGGATATGTAAATTGCTATTTTGGTAGCCAGAATATGGATAATATTGTGGACATCTCCTATTCCGGATCATCGTACGGAGATCGTTTTGGTTTCTCGGTTTCGGGTGCGGGGGATGTCAATAATGACGGATTCCAGGAAATCGTTGTAGGAGCATATGCTAATAATGATACGGGGAATATTTCTGGAAAGGCGTATCTATATTCAAAATCGAACGAAATATTGAATTTCCAGGGGTCTGGTTATAAGGATTGGCTTGGGTGGTCGGTTTCAGGTTCTGGCGATGTCAACAATGATGGGTATGATGATATTATCATTGGTGCCATTTATAATGATTCAACTGGCAATAATTCAGGCGCTGCGTATATTCATTACGGCGGTCCAAATATGGACAACATTCCAGATGTAAATCTCAGCGGTAATCAATCCAAGGCATGGTTTGGTGCATCCGTCTCGTCGGCTGGCGATGTGAATAACGATGGATATGATGATGTGATCGTTGGAGCATATAATGCCAGTATCAATAATTCAATATCGGGAATTCTTGATCCGTCCATTCTTATTGGCTCAAGGACCATTTGGAATTTATCAGGATCTTTCAATGGTTCGGCAGAAATTGGAGATTTTGCCCAGATACTCAACCAGTACATTTCATCGGTCAATGCTTCCGGGATGGATGAATATGGCAATTTATATGTCGATATCCCGCTTTCTGTTAAGGCAGAAAGCATAGGGAACATTAGTTTGTATGATTTAGAGATTGTCTATGATCATAATGCCACCATTCGAAATTTCACAATCCCGCTGAACAGATACCTTTCGGCCCATCAGAATGATAAGAATGTCAATGGGAATGTCATAGTGCCGATTGATGTCTCATCCAAAACCGCCGGGAGGATAGGACTTTTCAACCTGCAAATCGGATTATTCTGCGACCAACCACCATCACTCGCGAAAGATATCGGGACCGCATACATGGACGAGGATGTCGCCGTCGTCTCGCTCATCGATCTGTACCAGCACTTCAAGGACGATCTGGACCCGGTGAACAACCTGGCTTATTCGGTGGTGTCGGCGACGAACTCAAGCTTCGTGAGGCTTTGGATCACGGCCAACCGGTATCTGTCCGCCGATGCCTTGACCGGGACGGCCAATGACAACTGGACCGGGACCGTCCAGGCCAAGGTGGCATGCGGGGACAGATCCGGGTTGAGAACCGAATCGAATTTCTTCACGATCGTTGTAAGGAATGTGAACGATCCGCCACTAATTACGAGTTCTGCGCCGCTGAAGATCGAAAACGGGGTGCCCTATTTCTATAACGTGACGGCGGTCGACGGGGACAGCGACTTGATCGGTTACCACCTCCTGAAGGCGCCACCCGACATGACGATCGATGGAAGGACCGGTCAGATCGCCTGGATGCGTCCTGTAAGAGGCAATCACGAGGTGAACGTTCAGGCGTCCGACGGGAATGACGGGAGCGATGTCCAGATATTCCATCTCTTGGTCGGGAATATCGGGCCGCGTATCACGAGCGCCGCCCCATTCAAAGGGGAAACTTGGGTCAGGTACGTCTACAATGTCACGGCCGAGGATCCGGATGAGGATAGATTGACGTTTTCCCTGGACACGAACGCGGTCGGGATGCAGATCAACGGCACCACCGGGGTCCTGACCTGGACGCCGCAGTTCGCCGGACGGTTCTCCGCGACCGTGTTCGCGTCCGACGGGGAGGAGAGCGACAGGCAGGATTTCACCATCACGGTCATCCAGGGGAACAATGCCCCGAGGTTCGTGACCAGGGCCGTGGTCTCGGCGACCGTGGGGATTCCGTATACGTACACGGCAATGGCCGTGGACGACGACGGGGATTCAGTGGTCTATACCGTTTTGAACGCCCCGCCGGGGATGACCATTGGTGACAGCAATGGGATAATATCCTGGACACCGGCCGCCACCGGCAATTATCCTCTGACCGTGATCGCCTCGGATGGAAGAGGCGCCGAGGCGAGGCAGGAGTTCACTATTGTCGTCACCGAGAAGGTCAAGGTGAAATTGGAGATCGCGCGGCCTTCTGAGAACGAGAGGGTGAAGGGGAAGGTCAGGATCTCCGGGACGGCGGCGAGGGGAACGCTTGATGTCGCCGGCGTCCAGGTCAGGGTCGATGGCGGGAAGTGGACGAACGCCACCGGCACCGGCAGCTGGGAATTTGTCCTGGACACGGCCAGACTGAAGAACGGCCCCCATATCCTCGAGGCTAGGGCTTTCGACGGGGCCGATTACTCGGACGCGGTCAACAGGACGATGATAGTGGACAACCAGAAGGCTCAGGGGAAGGGGTTCATCCCGGGGTTCTCGGGGATGGCGGCCCTCGTCGCTGTGATGGCCTGTGCGGCGCTTCTGGCAGGGAAGCGAGCTTGGTTTCACTGAAGACCGGGGCAAACTGGTGTTCACGGCCAGGGGACGGTCACGTTGGCAAATTTATTGGTCTTTAAAAGGTCCTTGTACGGCACCACCGCCCCGTAGATGTCGCTGTCCGGCGCCGACTCGGTGGCCCGCCGCGTGTCGCACCAGACGGCCGCCACGGTCCCGTTGGCCGACGACATCCCGGTGTAGTCACCGATGAACGCCAGGTCGCCCTCCTGGCTCAGGTCGCCGTCGAAGGCGACGTCGGACATGGGCATGTTCAGCGGGAAGGAGGCCCCGCCGTCGAAGGAGATGGCCCACCAGTACTCGAGCATCCTGTTTTCGGGGTCGGAGCGCCGGTCGTAGAAGCCGACATGGACCCAGCCCTCGTCCGTGACGGTCACAGCCGCGAAGAACTGGTCGATGCCGTTGCTTTCGGTGTCGTTGTTGACGCGGACCGGGTCGCTCCAGGTCGACCCGGCGTCGTGGCTCGACGCGAGATACACGTCCGTGTCGCCGGAAGCGTAGTCGACCCAGACCAGGTAGAGGCTCCCGCTCGTGTTCTTGGTTCCCCGGTCGATGGCCATCTGGGTCTGCATGGGCGTGCGGAAGCGGGTCGGGGGAAGCGGGCTGGGCTGGTAGACGATGGCGGCGATCTCCACGGGCGCCGAGAACGTGGCGCCCCGGTCGGTGGACCGGGCGTAGCGGATGGCGTTCAGGCTGTATTCGGGCCAGCCGAGGTGGACAGTGCTGTTCTGGTCGACGACGATGGACACGCCCCAGTTGTCGCCGCTTGTGAGCGAGCCGTCCACGGTCACCGGCGACGACCAGCTCGCGCCCCCGTCTGTGCTCCGGATGACCATGAGCTGGCAACCTCCGAATACAGCGCCGATGTGGAACGAGGACCAGGCGATGTACAGGTCGCCGGTGTTGTCGTCCACGGCGACCACCGGCTTGTCGTTGAACTGCACGTGGGTGAGCGCCGAGGGCCGCGCCAGGACCACCTGGCCGAACGTGTCGCCGTTGTCCGTGGACTTGGCAAAGAAGATGGCGCTGGGGCCGACCATGGTCCGCCTCGCCGAGGGGATGGAGGGCGGGGGGACGCGGTTGTAGGCGACGCCGACGTAGTAGAAGTTGCCCTGGCTGTCGGAGACGACATTGGAATCGCAGGTGTCGCGAAAGCCAGTCAGCGCGTTTCGCGGGCCCCGCGGGTAGCCCCCGATGAGGCCCTGCTTCCAGCTCTTCCCGCCGTCATGGGTGACATAGTGGCCGCACCAGACGATGCCCGTGGGCGTGTTGAGGTCGTTCCCGCCGACCACGATCGTGTTGTTGTCCTTCCGGCTCACGGCTATGGACGGCTCCGTGGTCTCGCCGGGCAGGTCGGCGACGGGGCAGTTGGGCGGGGGGACCGGATAGGGCTCGACGGGGGGGCCGCCGGAAGGCCCGGCCGGCCCGCCCGGCCGGTAGAGGACACCGACCGCGACCGCCAGGATGACGGCCGCCGCAACGGCGGCGAAGAGCTTCCTCCCCCTTGTCCCGAGCACCCGGATTCCCGCTCCTCTCGTGACAAGGAAGGCCTCGAAAAGATATTGAGTTTGCGGTAGGGGGAAAGGGGAGGAAGGCAGCGAGGCAGCGAGGGGGTTGGGGAGCAGGGGACGACGAAATAGGAGGCTGGAAGCCCCAATATCCCCCCTTGCTGCCTTTCTGCCTTGCTGCCTTGCTGCCTTTCTGCCTTTCTCCCTCCCCTTGCTGCCTTTCTGCCTTGCTGCCTTGCTGCCTTTCTGCCTTTCTCCCTCCCCTTGCTGCCTTTCTGCCTTTCTCCCTTCCACCCTTCGTCTTTATATACTATCCAACTGGCTAGTTTACTCCAAAACCTATATAAGAGGGACGTTCAATCAGCCCCAGAGAGTGAGAGAATGCAGGCAGGACAGATGGCATATGACCGGGCCATCACCGTGTTCTCGCCGGACGGGAGGCTGTTCCAGGTGGAATACGCCCGTGAAGCCGTCAAGCGCGGGACCACCACGGTGGGCCTGAAGTACAAGGAAGGCGTGGTGCTGATAATCGACAAGCGCATCTCGAGCCGGCTCATTGAGGCCAAGTCGATAGACAAGATCTTCCGGATAGACACCCACGTGGGCTGCGCGACGTCGGGGCTCGTGGCCGACGCCCGGGTGCTCGTGGACCGGGCCCGCATCGAGGCCCAGATACACAAGATCACCTACAACGAGCAGATACCCGTGGAGGTCCTGGTCAAGCGCATCTGCGACTTCAAGCAGAACTACACGCAGTACGGCGGCGTCCGGCCCTTCGGCACGGCGCTGCTCGTGGCGGGCGTGGACGAGCAGGGGACCCACCTCTTCGAGACCGACCCGTCGGGCGCCCTCATGGCCTACAAGGCTGGCTCCATAGGCGCCGGGCGCAACACCGTGATGGGCGTGTTCGAGGAGAAGTACCAAGACAACCTGACGCTCGATGCGGCCATCGGTCTGGGCATGGAGGCGCTGACGAAAGCCTCGGAGGGCGAGATAAAGCCCGAGACGGTCGAGATAGGCCTCGTCCAGGCGGGCGAGACCTTCCGCAAGCTCGACGCCGACGACGTGGCCGGCCGGATGCCCAAGGGCAAGTAGCCCGGCGGCGGAAGGTCCCATGGTCAGCATGGAGAAGGCGGTCACCGCCCACCTCGACCGGGGGGGGTTCCGCTTCGAGGTCCTGGTCGACCCCGAGGCGGCCCAGAGGATACGGGAGGGCAAGGCCCTGGAGGTCATGGAGGACCTCGCGGCCGACCAGATATTCAAGGACGCCTCCAAGGGCGACCGCGCCGCCGACGAGAACATCAAGAAGGTCTTCGGGACCGTCGAGGTCGGCCCCGTGGCGGCCGTGATAGTGAAGGAGGGCGAGATACAGCTCACCACCGCCCAGCGCAAGGAGATGACCGACCGCAAGCGGAAGGCCATAATCTCCGAGATAGCGCGCAACGCCATCAACCCCCAGACCAAGACGCCGCACCCGGCGGCCCGCATAGAGATGGCGATGGACGAGGCGAGGGTGAAGGTGGACCCCTTCAAGCCTGTGGAGGAGCAGGTGAAGGTGGTGCTGGAGGCGCTCCGGCCCCTACTGCCCATCAGGTTCGAGAAGGTCAACATGGCCGTGAGGCTGAAGGGAGAGGACTACGCCAAGTGCATAGGCGATATCAAGAACTTCGGCACGCTGAAGCGGGAGGAGTGGCAGTCCAACGGCATGTGGATTGGCGTCGTGGAGATGCCTGCCGGGCTGCAGACGGACTTCATGGAGAAGATGAACGAGAAGACCCGCGGCTCCGTGGAGGTCCGCATACTGAAGTGAGGACTCATCGGCGCGCCCTTGAAGCGGATGTGATACTGGATGGATGAGGACGAGGAAGGTCTCAAGGAACCGGAGGAGGAGGGCGGGCGGCCCCCGTCGAGGGAGCGGCCGCGCGAGCCCTCCCCGCCGCTGCCCACGCCCGTCGGGCCCCACGTGGACGTCTGGCGCGGGCGCGGGACGGCGAACGGCCCCGCCGGGAGCGAGCCCGGGCCGGACGAAAAGGGGGCCGAAGACGGGGGACAGGAACCCAGGGGAACGGGGAGCGGGGGCGGTCCGGAAGTGCCCGAGGGCGCCCCGGCGCCCGAGGGCGTGCCTTGGTCGGACGGATCGGGCACCGGGAACCCCGAGAGCGGGGACCCCAGGCCCTACCGCGAGGGCGAGTACGAGCGCCGGCGCCGGCAGGAGGGGGGGCGCGAGTGGCTCCACGGGGAGAGTCCCCGGGGGGATCGCCGCGACGGGCGCGGCCGCGGTGGCGGAGGCCGCCAGGACGACCGCCACGGAGGCCGGCGCGACGACGGG
>Ga0194125_10001626_pt1 | contig 38068 bp, 32 predicted proteins | sample TA2KigC250mmetaG_FD_148626 | JGI IMG/M metagenome (GOLD analysis project Ga0194125, IMG submission 148626) | Freshwater microbial communities from Lake Tanganyika, Tanzania - TA2015034 Kigoma Deep Cast 250m | ecosystem: Environmental > Aquatic > Freshwater > Lake | place: Tanzania: Lake...
CAGCCAAGGTCTATGCCTACTGGATGGCTAAAAATTACAGAGAAGGTTATGGGATGTTTGCTGTGAATGGCATCCTCTTTAACCATGAGTCTCCAAGAAGGGGAGAGACTTTTGTCACTAGGAAAATTACCCGCTCGATCGCAAGGATGAAGTATGGGCTTGAGAGCAAATTATATTTAGGGAATTTGGAGGCTAAGAGAGACTGGGGTTATGCTGGGGATTTTGTGGAGGCCATGTGGTTGATGTTACAACAGGGTGAACCTGATGATTATGTCATTGCTACCGGCGAAACCCATTCTGTCAGAGAATTTGTCAATCTCTCTTTTAAACATGCCGGCATCGAATTAGAGTGGAAAGGCAGCGGCACTGAGGAAAAAGGTATCATTGCCTCTTTTACCTCAAGTCTCAATCTTTCAGCCTCCAACCTTCAGCTCGGAGATGCGATTATCGAGATCGATCCTCGTTACCTTCGTCCCCTCGAAGTGGAATTTCTTCAGGGCGATGCCTCAAAGGCTAAAAAAAAGCTTGGCTGGGAGCCGAAGGTGGGATTCAGGGACCTGATCAAAATCATGGTTGATGCCGACATAAAGAACCTTGAAGAAATGCGACAATGCCAGGATGTTATTCGCAAGCTTTCAAACAATAAGCAGGTTAAGGTTTAGGCTAAGGTTAAGAAGAAATGGAATACAATTCATTTGAAGATATGCCTGTTTGGAAAAAAGCAATGGATCTGGCAGTAAGGGTCCATGGTTTAACCGAAGGGCTTCCGAGAAAAGAAGATTATGGACTAACCTCCCAGATAAGAGACTCAGCCATTTCCGTGTCCGGAAATTTGGCGGAGGGATTCGGCAGGAAGCACACCAAAGACAAGTTGAATTTCTATTACAATTCCAGAGGTTCTTTGGCAGAAACCAAAAGTCACCTGATTTACGGACACAAAGTGGGTTATTTCAGCAAGCCCCATTTTGAAGAACATTCGAATCTCATCAACGAAATCTGGAAAGAACTCAATTCTTTGATCAATTCTTTATCCAAAAGAACCTTAACTTCAGCCTTAGCATGAGTGTTTTCTAAGCTTCAGCCTTAACCTCAACCTGATCGAGCGATTCTATGGAGCGAGATTCAAAGATCTTCGTTGCTGGTGGTACTGGAATGGTGGGTAGTGCGATCATCAGGCGTCTGCTCGCCGAAGGCTACTCGAATATTATTTCCTCTTTTCACTCTCGCAAGCCTCTCAACCTTAACCTTGACCTTAACCTGTGTAATTTCGTTCAACTCGATCTCGAAATCCAGAAAGATGTAAATGAATTTTTTGAGAAAGAGAGACCGGAATACGTTTTTCTGGCGGCAGCCAGGGTGGGAGGAATTTACGCCAACAGTACTTTTCCGGCTGACTTCATTAACAATAATTTAATGATTCAAACCTGCGTGCTGCATAGTGCCTACTTGTTTGGTGTTAAAAAGCTGTTATTTTTAGGAAGTTCCTGCATCTATCCAAGACTCGCCCCCCAGCCGATGAAGGAGGAGTACCTCCTTTCAGGACCCCTTGAGCCTACTAATGAACCTTATGCTGTAGCCAAAATTGCTGGAATTAAGATGTGTCAGGCCTACAATAAGCAATATGGAACCAATTTCATCTCAGTAATACCCACAAATCTTTACGGTCCTAATGATAATTACGATCTTATGGACTCGCACGTCCTGTCGGCATTGATTCGTAAATTTCACCTCGCTAAACTCCTCTCCGAATCCAAATTCGATGAAATCTTGAAGGACTTTGAGATACACGGTAATACTCCTGACTGCTTAGTGCATAGTGCATACTCTTTAGGTGATTCCACCTGCCTACCGCCTTCTGCCTACTCCTTAGTGATCAATCACCTCTCAAAATTCGGCATAAAGCTTATATCTGGAGCAGACGCCTCCAACCTTAAACCTTTAACCTCAGACATTGTTGTAGAAGTTTGGGGTACGGGGAGTCCCCGGCGGGAATTCATGTATAGCGATGACTTAGCCGACGCCTGTGTCTTTCTGATGGACTGTTATAATGGTAATGAGATCATTAATATTGGGACTGGAACAGACGTAACTGTTAAAGAGCTTGCAGAAATAATCAAGGAAGTAAGTGGTTTCGATGGCGAGATTGTCTGGGATTCATCTAGACCTGGTGGTATCCCTCGAAAGCTTTTGGATTCTTCGAAATTGAGGTCCTTGGGTTGGGAGGCGAAGGTTTCTCTCCAAAAAGGAATAGAAAGCACCTATAAATGCTATTGTGCTTAAATTGGACAACCGGAATTGATGAATAGCAAGAAGCTATTGAATGGAAAATTCTTTACCTGAGTCAATCATAAAAAAGGCTTAATTTAACAAGTACATCTTCCGTTTTCCAATCATAAATTTCTATGAATAAAGAATTAATAATAGAACCATCTAAGGGTTTGACATCGATACAATTCAAAGAAATATGGGAGTATCGTGAGTTATTCTATTTTCTGGTCTGGCGAGATGTGAAGGTTCGATATAAACAGACAATCTTGGGGACAACCTGGGCGATTGTCAGACCTATAGCATCCATGGTGGTATTTACTTTTATTTTTAATAAGCTCGCAGGCTTTACCGCTGAAGGAATTCCCTATCAACTGTTCACATTTTCAGGTATCCTTGCCTGGCACTTTTTTTCTGAGGGTTTAACAGGTGGCAGCCAGAGCCTTGTAGGTAGCGCCAATCTGATATCAAAGGTCTATTTTCCTCGCCTGATCATCCCGGCCGCGGCTGTCTTGCGGGGGCTGGTTGACTTTGGTATTGCCCTAACCATCTTTGCAGGATTTGTGATCTATTATCAATTTTTACCCGGGTGGCATGTTTTGCTGTTCCCGATCGTGCTGATATGGGGCATCACTGCATCACTCGGTTTCGCATTGCTGTTTTCATCTGTCAGTGTGAAGTACCGTGATATCGCTCATGCCCTACCGTTTGTAGCACAACTTCTCTTCTGGATTTCTCCTGTTGGCTATTCCAGTGCGAAAATACCCGCAAAATTAGAATTTTTCTACTGGATGAATCCCATGACCGGCGTCATCGAGGGCTTCCGTTACACCCTTTTGGGGAAGGCCTACTTGCCGGTCAATTTATTACTTATGTCCATTTTCTTGACGGTTGTAATATTTGGTATAGGGCTTATAACCTTCCGCAGCATGGAGAAGGAATTTGCCGACGTCATATGAGTAGGCCGATCATTATTGTAAAAAATCTCAGTAAAAAATACATCATCGGCGAAAATATCCATGGCCGGGGCGCGCGTACTTTTCGTGACATTTTTGACCGCAAATTAAGAAATATATTCAGTAGGAATAGTGAACAAAAACGAGAAGACACCACCATATGGGCGTTGAAAAATGTCTCTTTTGAGGTTCAGGAAGGTGAGGTTGTAGGAATTATTGGCCGGAATGGCGCCGGAAAGAGTACACTGTTAAAGATCCTTTCGCGGATCACCGAACCCACAGAGGGACAAGTTACCATACGTGGGCGTGTTGCTTCACTGCTAGAGGTAGGAACTGGTTTCAATGCGGAGCTGACAGGGCGGGAAAACATTTTTCTTAATGGTTCCATACTGGGGATGAAGAAGGCGGAAATGAAGAAGAAATTCGATGAAATTGTTGCATTCTCGGAAGTTGAAAAATTTATTGATACACCGGTGAAACGTTACTCCAGTGGAATGTATGTGCGCCTGGCCTTCGCAGTCGCAGCCCATCTTGAACCGGAAATTCTCCTGGTGGATGAAGTCTTGGCTGTGGGTGATGTGCAATTTCAAAAGAAATGCTTAGGCAAGATGAGTGCTGTGGCCAAAGAAGGCCGAACTGTGCTCTTTGTCAGTCACAATATGCCAGCGATCACGCGCCTGTGCAAACGTGCAATTTTGCTCCACATGGGCGGAGTCGTCGATGATGGCGAAGCAAGTAAAGTTGTAAACGTGTACCTGCGTTCCGATATCGGTACGAGGGCGGTGCAGGATTGGCCTGAATTATCGATGGCCCCAGGGGATGAGTTTGTTCGTTTGCGAGCAGTAAGGGTCCTCAACGGAGATGGTGTGGCTTCCGAAACGATCGATATTCGCAAACGCATGATTATTGAGATGGAATACGTGGTTCTGAAAGGGGGGCTTGTATGCAGACCGTTCTATATAATCTGGAATGATGATGGAGTCTGCGTGTTTGCCACAACAGGTGTTGATGATCCTTGGATAAAGCGACCAAGGGAGCAAGGCATTTTTTCCAGTGCCGTATCGATCCCTGGCAATTTACTCGCAGAAGGAAATTTCGCCGTGACGGCGGGCCTAGCAGCGGCCGGAGATGTGTCTAATCATTTCCTCATAAATGATGCCGTTGCGTTTCAGGTAGTTGATTCACTCGAGGGAGACTCTGCACGAGGTAATTATGGGGGAACGATGCCTGGCATCGTCCGGCCGAAGCTATTATGGAACACAAATAGGTTATCGTAAATTGGTCCTTTGTCAGAACAACATTCGTCATTGAAATGCCTATTTGAAGGAGGAAATGCAGTTGAGTGAGCAAGAATTGTGGAATCGTTATCAAACTGAATTAAGAGACATTTATACAAACAAAGCAAAGCCAATTTATCCATTGTTCCATCTTATCAAGAAGTATTATTCAAACAGTAATCCTTTATCAAAAATTTGCTGTGAAATAGGATTTGGTGATGGGGGATTGTTGAGGAGCCTTGCAACACTATTTGCCAATTGTTATGGATTAGATATTTCAAATAAAAATGTGGAATTAACTAGTTCTCAATTCAAGCTGGGTAAAGTAGATAACGTCGTTTTTGAAGTTTTTAATATTCTTGATATACCCAAGTATATAGATTTTTTTGACGCAATTATTTTAAGTCATGTCCTCGAACATTTTGAATATAACGAAATAGCCATAATTTTATCTAATGTGAAAACAATGCTTAAAAAAGGTGGCATTTTTTTTGGCGCAACACCCTATAAAAAACCATTAAATAAGAGAATTTGCCCAGGATGTGGAACGATTTTTGAAATTGATGGACACAAACAGATTTTTGATGAACATAGTATGAAAAATATTCTCATTAAAAATGGCTTCAAAATAGAGATGATCCGGAAATTCAATGCGGATCATTTTTATTACGGTGAAACAACATTTTTCAAAATAATACATAGACTAATATTTAAAAAAGATTTGACCACACAATTGGAGTTTATTGCAAGGCCAGAATGAGCAATAACAATGTTTACGAATAAAATACCAAATGGCATTCAATAACTCTATCCTAAACAGTTTATGGATCATCGGAAAGTAAGTATTTTGTCTCCTTGTTTCCGCTCAGAAAAGTATCTCGAGCCATTTCTGGAAAATGTTACGCAACAAACAATCCTGCCACATATCGAACTGGTTCTCGATCATAATGAGCCGACACCGAAAGAATTGATTATTGTTGATAAATACAAAAAACAATATCCGCACCTCATCATCCATAATATCGTTCGACCTGTCGTACCGGTCAGCGCCTCAATCAATCGTTGTATCAATACCGCCAGCGGTAAGTATCTATGTATAGGCAACGCGGACGATTTACGAACGCCTGATTCAATCGAGCTTATGTGTAGAACTTTGGACAACTATGCGGAAATCGGTTTTACTTATGGAGATTTCACTGTTGTCAATGAGTTTAGCAGGCGAGAAGGACCGTTGGTCGTAACAATGGAGTTTAACAGAATAGAGTTCATCCGTGGAATGCATGTAGGACCGTTCTTCATGTGGCGCTCGAGCCTCACTCCAATAGTAGGTTATTGGGACGAACAATTCCTTTCCGGAGGTGATTTTGATTTTGCAGTTCGATTGGCATTAATAAGTAATGGTAAAAAAACACCCGGAAATTTAGGTTATTATTTAAATATGGGACAAGGTGCGAGTTCCGGCGGTACGCATGTTCCAAGAGAAATTCAGCCTATAGAGAGAACGGTGATCGAATTTCGGTACGGACAATATGACAAAACCATATTATTGAATGGATTTCGATATGTTTCACGTGCAAAAAAATACCGTCTCGACAAAATGCTCGTGAGTGGAGAGTGGCATCCGATCACGGATTACCTTCCGGATTACAGGGAAAGATTGCGTGAGCGGGAACATGAACAATCGATATTCAGAAAGGCCTACTGGCACTGGTTGATCATGCAATATACAATACACTTGCCTAATGTTATAACAAAAAATGCAAGGGAAGGCGTCAAATCGATATTGCAGAAAATGGGCATGCTTAACGCCGCACGCAGCCTCAGAACACGTGTTTCTTCTATGATCCCCAAGCATGTTCGTTAAACCTTGTTCCAGTAAAACCCAGCGAGGAGAGAGAAATGAATTCAAAACTTGCCATCATGGGTGGTAAACCAGTGAGAAATACCACGCTACCCTTGAACATGCCGTATTTTGACAGGACGGATTTTGAGATCGTCGAAAAAACCATGAAGTCGACCATGGTAAGCGGTGATGGGCCTCAGTGCAGGGAATTCGAAACAGAATTGAAGAAATACCTGAATGTCAAGCATGTTTTTTTTACGGTCTCATGCACGGCCGCATTGGATATGGCATTCATGGTAAAGGGTTTTCCCCCAGGTTCAGAGGTGATCGTCCCCAACTTCACTTTTACATCCACCGCCCTGGCCCCGATCCTCAATGGTCTGCGAGTTGTACTCGTAGACGTCTACAATTACAACGGAAATATCGATGTTGACAAGATAGAAGCAAAGATTAGCCAAAAAACGGTTGCTATAACGCCTGTCGATTATGCGGGCAATCCGGCGGAAATGGATGAAATCAACATGATTGCAAGAAAGTATGGGCTGTTCGTTGTTCATGACACGGCTCAGTCCATTGGCTCCGAATATAAAGGAAGAAAAACCGGCACGTTGGCAGACGTGAGCTGTTTCAGTTTTCACGGGACTAAGAACATAGTCGTCGGTGAAGGTGGCGCACTCGTGACGGACAGGGACGGCTTGGCTGAAAAAATCATGATTGCCCGTGACAAGGGAACAGATAAACATACCTATTTATCTGATCCACAAAAGAAGGGATATTACGAATATGTCAGCAGGGGAAACAGCTACGTCCAATCCAATATTCTTGGAGCTTTAGGTATTTCGCAATTGAGAAAGATCGACTTCATCAATGGCCGGCGGAGGGAAATTGCTGAATTCTATTTGAAAGAGTTCGAAAATATGGAAGGAATCAGGCTTCCTAAAATCACGAAGGATGCGAAAACGAATTGGCACCTGTTTTACCTTCTAGTCGACCCGGAGATCAGGGATTGGTTCATCGAAGCTATGCGGGCGGAAGGTATCATGGCGAATATCCATTACAATCCATTGCATATGAACCGGTACTACAAAGAAGTTTGCAATTTTGACGATGATGAATTTTCAAACTCCGTCACTTTTTTCAATACCCTCGTCAGAATACCGCTCCATCCGGGATTGACGAACGAAGACGCCACGGATGTGGTAAAGGCCGTTAAGAAAGTGGTCGAGCACAGACCCCGAAGGGAATGAGAGGGCATAGACTCATGTATACTTATAAAGAGATCGGTTTTCGTCCTATCGATGCCGGCGACTTGGAACATTTGCGTCGCCTCTATAATGACGAATCAACTTTTCTTCAGCTCGGCAGTGTCGGAATGGCGTCTACCCAAGAGCAGAACGAATGGTGGCAGAATATCCTGAAGAGCAAAACGGATAAACATTTTTCAATTGTCGAGGCTTCAACCGGTAATGTCATGGGCAAGCTCAGGATACAGAATATTGATCATGTCAATGCTCATTGCGAGGTAGGGCTCGATATCTTGCCGGAATACAGGGGGCGCGGATACGGGGAAATGAGTTACCAGATGGTGCTCGAGTTTCTTTTCCTCCATTTCAATATGCACATGGTTTATTTACGCGTTATCGACTTCAACGATGCAGCCAAGCGTCTCTACTGCAAACTGAACTTCGTAGAAACGGGCAGATACAAGGAGTATATATACCGGTATGGGAAATATTGGGATTACGTTATCATGTGTATGACAAAAGAAGAATACTTAAAAATGTCTCAAAGAGGTGAAAACTCATGAATGCGAACATCCTGCTTCTCGGAGCGACAGGTTTCCTGGGAAAAAGGCTCTCAAAAAGATTATCGGAGGACAAGATTTCTTACATTCCGATATCTAAGTCGCTGGGAACGGATCTCCGGGATTATGAACAGTTTAAAAAAGTGTTCGAGCAGAATCACGGTGTGGAGATCATCCTCCATGCAGCAACTTACGTAGGTGGCATCAAGTTCGGGTTGGATCACCCCGCGGAGATCTACTACAACAATGCCCTGATCAACACGTATCTTTTCGAACTCGCCAGGGAATTCAAAGTACATAGGATTGTTATTCCTATCCCGAACTGTTCCTATCCCCGGGACATCTACCCGGAATTTAAAGAGGAATTGTGGTGGGACGGTCCCCTGGACGAGTCCGTTATGGTTTATGGATTCATCCGTAAGGGCAGTTACATGCAGAGTTGGGCTTACCACAAGCAATACGGGCTGGAAACGATCAACCTCATCGTTCCCAATATGTACGGCCCCGAGGATCACTTTGACGAGGTGCGGTCGCACGCATTGGGCGCTCTGATTATGAAGATCGTTAAAGCAAAAAAGAAAGGGCTGCCGGAAGTCGTCGTTTGGGGTTCCGGAAAGCCGGTCCGGGAATGGCTCTATGTGGATGATTGCGTTGAAGCCATAGTGCGTGCAATGGAAATTCCCCACACGCTGGAACCGATCAACATTGGGATAGGCATGGGGATTTCCATCAAAGAACTTGCGGAAATGATCAAGGAAGAGGTTTCCTACGAGGGGCAGCTTGCCTTCCATACTTCATACCCCGATGGGGCGCCCCACAAGGTAATGAACATCGAAAGGTGCAAAGAGATCTTTCACTGGCATCCAACCATCAGCCTGAAGGAAGGGATTGCAAAAACAGTCCGCTGGTATCTCCATGACGAAATATCACGGAGCAGCGCTCTCTCATGAAAATATTTCTCCTCATCATTCCGATCATCTTCATTCTTTTTTATTTGAACAAATCCCGGCGCTCGCTCGTATTCGTCTGCGCGGTGCCGATGATCTTTTGCTTTGGAGAATCCATCTTTCTTCCGATTTGGGGTTTGTATGTTCGCTCCCCCATGGGTCCGATCATGTTCGATAAGCATGACATTGGCTTTTTGATTTTGCTTTACGTGTGGCTGTATCTACGGCTCACACGGCCTGTAGCAAAAAGAATCCCCCTGGGATTGGATGTGCTTGCAGCAGTACTGCTCCTTTTATATTACTTCATTCAGCCTATAGCTATTGCCATCCAGCAAGGATATTTCTACAAGGCGACCATCGTCAACAACAAAATGTATTACATCCTTCCACTGAGCATTTTTGCTTGGTCGGATATCCTTCGCCGATTCACGAGGAAAGAGATATGGTCGTTGCTCAATTCCATATCTTCCCTAACCGTCATCCTTTCATTCCTGTACATCCTTTCGGGTGTCGGTTTTAAGATCTACCCTTACGAACCGTATAAGGTTGTTACTATGGGCGGTTCGGAGATCGTTAGGGATTTCATTACTTTTCCTTACTGGACCACACTTGCCTTCCCCTTATGCCTGGGCGCTTTTCTTTCGGGGCAAAGGCCTTTTTTCAATTTCCTCCGCACACTCATCCTGTTGTCCGCCATCATCATGACCATCACGAGGTCTATGTTCATTAGCAGTATGGTCGTTTTTATTCTCATAACGATCTATTACCTGATCCGGAAGCGGCACCCTTTGTTTGGATTCACCGGGGTATTGATTTTTATCATGGTCGGTTATTACGCAGTGGGATTCTTCATCCCCCAGAACATCGCTTTTCTGAGAGAACGTCTTGAGGATGCATCGTTTCAAAGGGTTGATGAACCGAATCTGCGTTCGAGGATAAATGCCCTGCTATGGGCAAGAGATGTCATCCATTCGGTCGATCCGGTCTTCGGGCTCGGAGGGCCGGGGGTACGAAATGAGAATGTTAATTACCTGAACCTTATGGAGAGCCTTGGAATCATCCTAGGTGACTCGATGTGGTTTCACCTGCTGCTGATCATGGGGTGGGGTGGAGTCTTGCTCATAGGCCTCGTTATCCTTACCAATATGTTTAATGCATTATGCCTCGCCTTTAACAGGAATATGGCGGTAGCCCGGGCGGGCGTGGTTGCTTTCGGATTTCTCACACTGGTAACAGGATCGAGTTTCACGGGGGAAGGGTTTTATTCGGTGGCTTTTGCTGCCACCCTGCCCATGGCCCTTGTGATCGTGGAACGGCAGAAGGCATGGGCGATTCAACCGGCGACGAGAGTGAAAGTTAGTCTTGATGCCTCATTCGTTTTAGATTGTTTTTTTCGTGAGGATAAGTACAAATTATTGAGGCTTTTAGCATTTTATCTCCTCATCGGTTATTTTGCGTATAGGGTCGGATTAATCATAGCCGGATGATCAACATCGTTTCTACTCAGGCGGACAAATTCCATCTCACGGGACCTTACAAGGTTTTTAATAATCTGATCAAGGGACTCGACAGGATTGGTTATCCTTACGTCATCAACAGAGACCTGAACGCCACAAAACGTTTGTGGATACACGATGATTTGAGGGCGTTAAAATACATGAACACAAGCAGAGCCTACACGCTGCTGGGACCTAATTTGGTGGTTATGCCCCATGAAATTCCGAAGGGAATTGAAATCAAGAAGGCTTTATATCTGCAACCGAGCGACTGGGTGGTGAAATGGTGGAAGCATATCGGTTTCAAAGAATGCCCTTTAAAATCATGGCCCGTCGGCATTGATACAGATGATTTCAAACCCTCAAACATCCCACAATCTAAACGGCGGATATTAGTCTATCATAAAAAACGAGACCCCCAGGAGTTACTGTTTCTTTTAAAGGCATTACAGGAAATGAATTTGCCGTATTGGCTGGTTCATTATGGAAGCTATGACGAGAAGGGATATAGAGCAATCCTGTCACGCACATCATTTATCATATGGCATGGTTGTCATGAGAGCCAGGGACTTGCATTACAGGAGGCATTGGCCTGTAACATCCCTATTTTGGTGTGTGATGCGGTGACATTCGGTTATGCGGTGAACGACTACCCCATTCCAGATGAATATTCTTCATTCCCAACGACCACAGCACCGTATTTTGATAACACTTGCGGTCTCAAGATCTCTGACGTCAAGAATTTACGAACAGCTATTGAAGAAATGTCGGATAATTTCGATACATATACCCCCCGCGACTTTATCCATAATAACCTATCAATAGAAAAACAATCAAAAGAATTTGTGCGTATGTGGGAACATTGGGACTTAACAATGGAAGAGGGATATTATGAGAAGTGTTTGATACGAAAAAGGTGTTTTATCCCCGAAGATGTAACACTCAAAAAACGTATAAGAAATATAGCAAAGAAACTTTTCCCTAATGCTAATAAAGCTGTAACGTTAGAAGCGATAGAGCAAAAAATCATTAAATTATTAACTAATGTATTAGACAAGCCTTTGTCCCATCCAACTGCACGAGAAAAGGAATTATCCGAGGCCCTTAAAAAAACATTTCGGACTCTTCCAATTACTGAAGCCAAAGATCTCCCCAGTTCACAAGCAACATGGATAAAGAACATCAAACGCATCCGAGAATTGGTACTAATCCGAGAATTGGTACTAAACGATGATCCTAAAAAGTTTCTGCGGTGGGATGTCATTCAGAATACAATGTTTGTTGCGTATAATAGATATATCACAAAAGAGCTTAAGTATCTCAAAAGCCTTCATGATTGGCACAGTCGATGGTGCAAGGCAATAAAAGAATCATCTATAGGGCACCCCTTGCCTTATCCGTTCTACCCCGGTAGTAGTTGCAACCTCATACATCATGCCTATCATTTAGCCCAGTTTGAGGAAAAGACAAAGACGCGAGCAGACGAGATAAAATATGTTTTTGAGTTCGGTGGTGGCTATGGAAGTATGTGCAGATTGTTTCACAACTTGGGGTTCCGAGGGAAATATGCGATATTAGATTTGCCACACTTCTCTGCATTGCAACAATTTTTCTTAAAGTCTATCGGTATAGTAGTTCATTCCATAGATGAATTTAAAGCAGCAAATAAAGGGGTCATTTGTATTTCAGATTTGGAAGAACTCAGGATTCTTCTTCTGGACATCGACGAAAAGTATAATTCAATGTTTATAGCTACTTGGTCGATTAGCGAGACGCCAATCAGTCTCAGGAATTCTATCCTTCCATTGGTAATTCAGTTTGGGGCATTTCTAATTGCCTATCAGCATCAATTTGAGGAAGTTAACAATCTTAATTTCTTTAGCAGATGGGAAGAAAACTTTAACAATCAGGTTGTTTGGCATAAGTGGCATATAGAACATATGCCCGGAAACAGCTATCTTGTTGGGAAAAGACTGAAAACAGATATTCTGTCCTAGCTTAGGTGTTTGAGGATTTCATCCAAGAAAATGTTTTTACTGTCACACTTTCGATCTTTGCCTTAAAAATGCAGGACGACATGATTTCTGTATATATATATTTTAGGAAGTTACTTGCCTAGAGGAGAAAAGTGTCTATTGTCATCATTACAGGTTCAGCGGGTTTAATTGGGAGCGAAGCAGCACGATTTTTTTACGATAAAGGGTTTGACATAATAGGCATCGATAACGATATGCGGTCATATTTTTTTGGTCAAAGTGCAAGCACGAAATGGAACATAATGAGATTATCCAGTGAGTTGAACCATTACAAACATTACAATATTGACATTCGTGATTATGAGCAAGTTCAAACATTGTTTTCCACCTATAGAGACAATATCCTTTTGGTGATCCACTGTGCCGCCCAGCCCTCGCATGATTGGGCTGCCCGTGAGCCCTTCACCGACTTCACCATCAATGCAAATGGGACGTTGAACATGTTGGAGGCTACGCGGCAGTATTGTCCTGAATCCGTTTTTATTTTTACGAGCACAAATAAAGTATATGGTGATACTCCCAACAACCTGCCTATTATAGAACTTGAGAAACGATGGGAACTGCTGACGACATGTCCATATGCACAGTACGGAATAGACGAATCCATGAGCATTGACTGCTCGACTCACAGCCTGTTCGGTGCGAGCAAAGTAGCAGCAGATGTGCTGGTTCAGGAATACGGCCGTTATTTCAAAATGAAAACAGTCTCATTCCGAGGCGGTTGTTTGACCGGCCCTGCCCACAGCGGGGCAGAGTTACATGGCTTTTTGGCATATCTCGTTTTTTGTGCTGTTCACAAAAAGCCTTATACCATTTTTGGATATAAGGGAAAACAGGTTAGGGATAATATCCATAGTCATGATTTGATTACTGCCTTCTGGCATTTTTTCCTCAATCCCCTCCCGGGTGAGGTTTACAACATTGGCGGTTCACGATATTCAAATATATCAATAATTGAAGCAATAGAGATGATTGAAGAGATAGGGGGATATAAACTTGAATATGTCTTAAATGAAAATGCCCGCAAAGGGGACCATATATGGTACATCAGTGATGTTCGTAAGTTTCAGTCGCATTATCCCGATTGGAAATATACCTATGACATCAAGGCCATTCTATGTGAGATGATTGCTGCAGCGGAGGAGAAAGTAGGAAGGATTGATTAATGATCATCGTGGAATTGATGGGTGGTCTCGGGAATCAGATGTTCCAATATGCCTTGGGAAGGCATCTGGCAGAAAAACACGGGACGGAACTGCAACTCGATTTGAGGGCGCTCTTGGACAGAACACCCCGCAAGAACTTCATTTTCAGAGATTACGACATAGGGATCTTCAACATTTGTGAGAGATTTGCCTCTGAAGAGGACATCCATCTCTGCTGCAATAAAGTCATCAAGGAAAAAAAACATTATGTCTTTGACGAGGAAGTCCTGAATATACCTGACAATTCATATCTCGTGGGATACTGGCAGAATGAAAAATACTTCAAAGACATTGCGGATATTATAAGGGCGGAGTTTACTTTCCGCCGGGGTTTTGACCCTGCGGCAGAGAAACTGGCTGAACAAATCAGGTCTGTGAATGCGGTCTGTATGAACGTCAGGAGGGGTGACTATGTCACCCTTCCAACTGCGAGAAAATGGCATGGTTTATGTGAAATCGAATACTACGAGAAAGCAATATCTTTTATTGCAGAGAGGGTGTCTGATCCGCATATCTTCATTTTTTCCGACGACATAGCCTGGTGCGAACACCATTTCATCAACAATAAGAATTCAAGCTTTTGGTCTTTCCGCCGAGTTTCCAGTTTTTTAGAAGAGAGTATGAAATTGAACTTTTTGAAAAAGACATATCTCCATCTTTCATACCCTACAACATTTGTATCTCATCATTATGCCGGAGAGAAGTTCGGTGATTACTTGCATCTTATGAGCTTATGCAAGCACTTTATCATCCCGAACAGTTCCTTCGGCTGGTGGGCGGCATGGCTTTGCACAAATCCTGACAAAATCATCATTGCACCACAGAAATGGGTAAATGATCCAAGTATTGATACCAGCGATGTAACCCCATCTTCCTGGCGCCGGATGTGAGAAATCGTAAATGATGCCCTGCCAGGAATATAGAACGCTATGAATAATATCAATCATTGGAAACGTGGATGGGTTACGGCCATCATTCCTACATACAACCGTGCGTATCTTATCGAAAATACAATTCAAAGTGTTTTTAACCAGACATACCCTCATTGGGATCTCATTGTTGTAGATGACGGCTCCACTGATGACACAGTATCTATTTTAAATAAATTTGACCGGCAACGTATAACTTATCTGCCAATACCACACTCGGGGATGCCGGCTATCGCCCGCAATGAAGGTATAAAAGTAGCACAGGGAGAATACATTGCCTTTTTGGATTCCGATGACCAATGGCTTCCGGAAAAGCTAGAAAAGCAAATCGCTGTTTTGAAAAAGCATTTAGATGTTGGGCTTGTGCATGCCAATGCTCTTGTAAAAACCATGCAGCAGACATTGGGGCGCCCATATCATTCTGACAACAAAAGAAAAAGTGGGAAAGTCCTATTGGAACTGATTCATGGGAATTTCGTTATTACGTCAACAGTGGTTGTTCGCAGGCAGTTACTGGATGCAGCAGGTCTTTTCCGTATAGATCCTGCTTTCCGTGCCGGTGAAGATTACGATTTGTGGCTGAGAATGGCAGCATTGTCAGGATTTTTTTATTTAGAGAATGCCCTTGCGATTTATCACGACGAGCCCGATTGCAGCATTCGTGGTGAGCTATCGGAGATTTCTTATTGGCGGATGAGGTTGTTGATATTTGAGAGGCTCGGAAAATTTTTAAAGAATATTAAGGGGAACTTCAGTCAGGAACACAGGGAAATCAATAAAAATATCATTAATATATCGAAAATCCTCACCTCTCTACAACTGAAAAGCGGTTGTTATCGTGACTCGGTTTTAAATACTGCAAAATACCTATCTGCTTCATTTAATTATATCTCACGAAAATTTTTAGAACGGTAACCGTCGATTGAAAGCTTGATCAAGAGTCGATGAATATTTTTTTCATTTCACCTTCAATAAATCTTAGTTTATGCGTTAATTATGGCATTGCTGTGCTATGCGGTATTATTAAACAAAAAGGCCATACCGTTGATCTCTATCAACCAACAATATTAAATCTTGAAGAATTCAAAAGAGAATTCCTAAAGAAAGACTATTCATTATGTCTCGTTTCATCTGTTACAAACCAATGGCCATATACTTTAAAATACCTCAAAGCATTGAGGAAATATTCAGATATTATTACACTTGTCGGGGGCCCGCATGCCACAAGTTGTCCAGAAATCCTTGAGGAAAACGAAGAAATCAATGGTATCTGTCTTGGCGATGGCGATATAGCTTTGAGCGAATTTTTAGATAAGTTTGAAAATAAGCTTAGCTTTTATGATGTTAAGAGTATGTGGTTCAGAAATAGTTCAAGGATTATAAAAAACGAGATGTGCGATCTTATCGAAGACCTTGACGATACGGCATTTCCTGATTTTTCAATATTCTCCAGCGAAGCAATAGAAAATCGAATATCTGTAATGTTCTCAAGAGGTTGCCCCTTTAATTGTACCTATTGTTGTAACGACAGATTAAGAAAGCTGTATTCAGGCAAGGGAAAATACGTGCGCAGAAAAAGTGTTCAGCGGGCAATAGAGGAATTGGAGGAAATTATTAGGACCCACAATCCAGCCGAATTAAACTTCGACGATGACACATTCATAAAAGACAAAAACTGGATAATATCTTTTTTGAATGAATATAAAAAACTGACAAAAATACCTTTTAATTGCAATTCAAGACCCGAAACGTTGGATGAAGAATTGTGTCACTATTTGCGCGAGGCCAACTGCAAGACATTGTGCATCGGGATCGAAAGTGGAAATGAAGAATTCAGGAGAAATGTCTATAAGAGAAACATATCAAATGAAAGTATAAAAAGGGCTTTTTCTATATCACACAAATACAACTTGAAATCATATGCATTCAATATGGTAGGAGCACCCGATGAGACGTATACCCTCTATCAGGATACCGTAAATCTGAATCGGGAGATACTACCAAAGTCTCATCAGATAACAATTTATTATCCTTATCCTGGTACGGAATTGTATGATTATACAAAAATGAAAGGCTATATAATGAATAATGCTTATAGCGACGACTTCGTCTCTAAATCAATTCTTCGTATGAAACAATTCCCTCGCTGGAAAATCAAATATGCCCAGAAAATGTTTTATTACCATGTATTTAAAGACCAATCTACAGTAAAGAAAATATATTATTTAGCCATTAATTATATGCCCAAGAGGATGTCTTTTATTGCGAGATTTTTAAGTTCGCTTGCTGAGAAATGGAATACCTTTAACAAAGGGCAATCCAATAGACAGCACGTTACAAATGCGTCTTAATATTCTGCTCACTGCTGAATCCTACTACCCCGATATTGACGGTGTAGCTTATGTGATACAGAACGTATCAGAGAGGCTTGCTGCACACGGTCACACAGTCACAGTAGCAACTACATATCACCCTGAACGTGATTTTGAAATGCTCAACGGCGTTAAAATCTGCCACTTCAGTGTTTCAGGAAATCAGGTATTCGGTTGTCAGGGTGAAATAGAGTCTTATACGGATTTCATATCGTCCTTTAAGGGAGATATTTTAGTCAACTATGCTGCTCAGAACTGGTTGTCAGATCTTGTTTACCCGTTATTACACAAGTTGAGATGTAAGAAACTATTTATCCCCTGCGGGTACTCCGGCCTGCATGATGACCGATACAAATTGTATTTTGCAGAGATGCCAGGAATCTTGAAGAAATATGACCATATTATCTATCATTCAGCGAATTATCAGGATAAGTATTTTGGCGATGACCATGGCATCACCCATTATTCCATCATCCCGAACGGCGCCCAGGAAGATGAGTTTCTGAAACCTCAGAGCGGATTCCGGCAAAGATATGGAATAAGGACATCCAAACTCTTTCTTAGCGTCGGTAATTTCGGAGCTGCGAAGAACCAGGAATTCGTTTTAAGGGCATATTTAAATACCGGGATTTCTGACTCAACTCTTGTTTTTATTGGGGCTGCATTCAACAGCTATTCCTGGAAGGTTCTGCGAAAGGATCCCAACCGCAATGGTTTATATAACCCCATATTCAAATACAGGACCCTGTTAAGGCGTCATATTTTCAATCATCTATACCCGATTCATTGTTTAGAAGGCCCTTCCATTCGAGGGTTGAATGTGAAAATATTGGAACAGGTACCCCGGGAAATGGTGGTATCTGCATATCACGAAGCCGACCTTTTTCTCTACGGTTCAATTGTTGAATGCTTCCCTCTCGTTATTGTTGAAGCTATGGCATCCGGCACGCCTTTTATCACCACGAATTGTGGCAATGTCGCGGAGTTACCGGGTGGTGTCGTCGTATCATCAACTTCGGAGATGACGCAGACCATTTGCTTACTGGCTGATAAAGGAAGCGCATGGGAAAAGCTATCGCAGGAGGGACGTTTGGCATGGGAAAGACATTATCAGTGGGATAAAATTGCAGAAAGCTATGAAAAGCTTTTTCTTCAACAGTTAGGAAAATGAAAAGAAACAAAGATTTTCTTCGCTATAAAGAGAACGAGTTTTCACAAAACATAAAGGATGGGAGTTCAATAATCAGGCAATGATTATCGTTCAGTTGCAAGGTGGCTTGGGCAACCAGATGTTCCAGTATGCACTGGGTAGAAAGCTTTCCCTTCATCATAAAACAGAATTGAAGCTTGACTTGACTTTTCTTTTAGATCGAACCCCAAAAGAGAATTTTACATATCGTAATTATGAATTAGGGAAGTTCAATATTTGTGCGACGATTGCATCAGAGTCAGATCTTAAGAGATATCGTTGGAAAGATTCAAAAAACCGAATATATCGAAGACTCAACGCATTCATTCGGTATCCCTTTCAACGGGTTGTAAAAGAAAAGAATTTCCATTTTGATGAAAAAGCGCTCAACTGCCCCGCAAATACCTATTTGTCAGGCTATTGGCAGAGCTATAAGTATTTCAGTGATATAGAGAATGTTATCAGATCCGATTTCTCATTTCCTGAGACTATCACATCGAAAAACAGAAGTGTTGCGGATAATATAATGTCGTCTGTTAATTCTATTTGTGTGCACGTCCGTCGCGGTGATTTTGTAACAAATCCAAATACAACCCATGGCGTTTGTGGTAAAGAATATTTTTTTAAAGCTATGTCCTTTATGAAAGAAAAGATTCGAAATCCACAAATTTATGTTTTTTCAGACGATATGGAATGGTGCCGTAGCAACTTGATCTTTGATAACCCAACTTTTTTTGTAAATTTCGATGGAAATAGTCAGGCATATTTGCATCTATTGAGCTTATGTAAACACTTCATCATTCCCAACAGCACTTTTGGTTGGTGGGCAGCCTGGTTAAGCTCATGTCCAGATAAGATTATAGCAGCCCCAAAAAAATGGTTTAACAATCCCGCCATTAATACATCGGATTTAATACCAGATACGTGGCATCGTTTATGAGGGACAGAAAATTTAGAGTATCCTGCAATGAATAGACTCCTGATAAGTGTTTTATTGCCTGTATATAATGGTCAGGCATACGTTAAACAAGCTATTCAGAGCATTCTTAATCAAACTTATCAAGATTTTGAGTTAATAATTATAGATGATGGATCGAGAGATGGATCAGCGGCAATAATCCAAAATATTAGAGATAAAAGAATATCTTTTTATAAACAATCAAATCAAGGACTTGCAGCAACTTTGAACAGGGCAATTACCTTATCAAAAGGAGAATATTTGGCGCGTCAGGACCAAGATGATCTTGCCCACCCCGAAAGATTTGAGAAGCAAATTGCCTTTCTTGAAAAACATCCTGACCATGCTATGATTGGATCATGGGCAATAATTATGGAAGGTGAAAAGATTACGAAACGTGTGCATAAACATCCCGCGGAAAGCTTAATATTGAAATATGGATTGTTGTTTGGAAATCCTTTTGTGCATAGCTCGATGATGATTCGTAGGAATGTTTTTGATGATGTAGGTTTATACTCCACCGACAAATCCCGACAGCCTCCAGAAGATTATGAATTGTGGTCAAGAATCGCGAGAAAATATGAAATTGCTAATATCCCGGAATTTTTACAGTCCTACAGAGCAACACCTAACAGTATGTGTCGAACTGATATAAAATCTTTTTTTGATAAGGAAATATTGATAAGGATTGAAAACTTGGAATCACTATTAGGCAGACATGATTCGGACAAGGATATTTTAAATCTTGCTGCACTTACATGTGGTTCGTATGAAAAACTTACTGGTAAAGTCAATGCTTCAGAAATAAGGAATATTATGTATGAAGCAGCGGATAGACTGAGCGATCTCAATCATGCATCGTACAATATTTTAAGAGAAAGAGTTTCATACCACTTTCGATCTATTTATTATCATTACATTAATTACAAATTTGGGAAAAAAATTGCGAGAATATATTCGCTTTGGAATAAATTAAATTCACTCATAAGAAAAGTGAATTGATATCCTTTTTTTTTGTAATGAATGGATATAGATGACGAAGGTTCTACTCGTTTCTGTCCCATTTTATCGCTTGCTTGGTAGCCATTTTAACGGAATAAACCTTGGATTAGCATATCTATCAAGTACTCTTGAAAAAGCGGGCATAGAATGCACAATTTACAACGCTGACTATCTCCCCGATAAGAAATACGCTGGCCAGGTCACATTACATAATTATTATGAGAGCTATAAAGAGATCATGTCAAATCCATCTCATCCAATATGGCAGGAGTGTGTCAGCAATATTCTTGATTATAATCCTCAGTGGCTTGGATTTAACATGTTTACTGCAAATTTCCCTGCCGTAAAGATCATTTCTCAAGCAATTAAGAGAAAAGCACCGGATATAAAGATTATTGTCGGTGGTCCACATGTTACCCTTGCTAAGGATATGGTATTAAGAAAGGCAGCGGCAATTGATTTTGCTATTCAAGGAGAAGGGGAGATAAATCTGTTGTATTTAGTACAGCGAATGCCTTTAAATAAAATTAAAGGATTAATTTATAGATGTCATGATGATATTGTAGTCAATAGCAATAGTGGTTTTATTAATGATTTAGACAAATTGCCTTTTCCTAATCGAAAGAAACCATATCTAAATGGACAGCAGATTGACACACATTATATTATTACAAGCCGTGGCTGTCCTAATAATTGCACTTTCTGCGCTAGTCCGGTGATATGGAAAAGAAAGGTGCGTCTTAGAAGTGTTAAGAATGTTATTCAAGAGCTTATGGAAATGAAAGAACTTGGGCATAAGTTCATTCAATTTCAGGATGATACCTTTACATCTAATAAAATAAGATTATTTGATCTCTTGAGAAGAATGTATGATGAGAAGTTAGATTTTAAATGGGTATGCGATACCGGACTCAATTTTTTGGATGAAGAGATATTACAGGCTATGAAGTCAGCAGGTTGCATTCGTGTAAAAGTTGGGATTGAATCTGGTAATAGAGATATCCTGAAGACAATAAATAAAAACATTACTCCCGAACTCATTTTGGAGAAAACGAATTTAATTAAGAAAGCTGGTCTTTCCTTAACAGTGTATTTTATGATTGGCTTCCCTGGTGAAACTGATGAACAGGCAATGGAAACCATCGAACTTGCAAAAAAGATAGAAGCTGATTATTACAGTCTTTCTGTAGTATCACCTTATTTTGGCACTAAATTATATGGTGACTTCGTAAAACATAATGGCGATAAAAAGATTAGAGAACATTGGGAATACTTCTTCCACCAAAGCGGTGACATGATTTTAACCACTAATTTAAGTGAAAACATAATTGATGATTTTTGGGCACTAAATAGCTTTGGAAAAGGGGTTAGGGTATGAATATTCGGTATAATATCCCAATATTAAGGCTTTCATTTTCAACTGAAGATATAGAGGAAATAAAGCAAGAGATTGCGAAGGTTATGGAAAGCGGTTATCTAACAATGGGAGAACGTGTTTATGAGTTTGAAAAAGAGTTTGCCCGATTTTGCGGAACCAGTTACGCCCTGGGGACAAACAGTGGAACCAGTTCTCTTGAAATTATTTTACGTGCTATTGATGTCTCTGGGGGGACAGTGGTTATGCCTTCTAATACGTACATGGCCACTCCACTTGCCGCAATAAAGGCGGGTGCATCTGTAATATTCACCGAATGTCAGGTTGAGAATTTTCAGATGGACCCTGATGACCTTATGAAAAAAATTAGACCGGACACCCGCGCTGTTGTTATAGTACATATTGGTGGTATTATTTCACCTTATATTGGAGATATTCAGTATATATGCAAAAGAAATGATATTCCTCTAATTGAAGATGCTGCTCATGCTCATGGTGCAACCTTTAAAGGAAAAATTGCCGGCCAATTCGGTGTAGCTGCAAGCTTTTCTTTCTATCCTACTAAGGTTCTGACAACTGCCGAAGGCGGCATGTTGGTTACGAATGATCAGGCTTTATATAAGAAAGGAATTATTTTACGAGAACATGGTAAAGTTGACAATAACTTTAATATCCATACGGAAATAGGTGATAATTGGCGTTTAAGCGAGCTACACGCTGTTTTGGGACTTCAACAGATGAAAAAAGTTCATCAAATCCTTGGAGAACGGCGCCGTTTAGCGGCTTTATATGACAGTCTATTAAAAGAAGTTGGATGGCTAAAGCTTTTAAAAATTCCGAATGAAGTCCAATCTTCTTATTACAAATATATTGTTTTTTTACCTAACCACACAGAAAGGGGAGTGGTAAAAAATGAGCTAAAGGAACAGTTCAGTATAAATTTGCCGGGAGAGGTATATTCAAACCCCTGCCATAACCAGCCATTATTTAAAAAATATCCAAAATTGATTTCAAATGATAAAAAAGACGAATTCCCAGTTACTGAGTATTTATGTAAACATCATATTTGCTTACCTTTGTATCCAGGATTAAAAGATGAAGAGGTAGAATATGTTGTTAAATCTCTGAAATTATTTTATCAAAAATTTGTAGACAGGAGTGATAAGCTTGGATTTAGAAAATAAGAATATTCTAATTACAGGTGGCGCTGGCTTTATTGGTTCTCATCTGGTTGACTCGCTTTTGAAAGAACATGTGAATAGGATATTGATATTTGATAACTATGTTAGAGGTGGGATGCATAACCTCGGACATGTTATAAAAAATGCAAAGGTGGAATTATTTAAGGTAAAAGGTGATATAACCCACATTGACGAGATAAATGAAGCGACGAGAGGCATCGATTGTGTGTTTCACCTTGCTTCGCTTTGTCTCCCGTATTGTCAAAAGTATCCAAGGTCGTCTCTGGATGTTAATATAGTTGGAACATACAACCTCCTTGAAGCATGTGTAAAAAATAATGTTAAACGTATTGTTTTTGCTTCAAGTTCTTCTGTCTATGGAAACGCCGTCTATACGCCAATGGATGAAAACCACCCATTAGAAAATCGCAATTTTTATGGTGCAACGAAAATCGCGGGAGAGGCACTCTTTCGCGCTTTTTATTATAAATACAATATAGAATACCTTGCTTTACGATTCATGAATGTTTATGGACCTCGACAAGATTATCTTGGAGCCTATGTTGCAGTGATTATGAGAATTATTGATTACCTCCAGCAGGGTCTTCCTCCAGTTATAGACGGAAATGGTTCCCAAGGGTTCGATTTTGTTTATGTAAAAGACGTTTGTAAAGCCTGTATTCTTGCAATGAAATCATCCCTATCCGATAAAAGTTACAATATTAGCAGCGGCGAACAGGTTTCTATTTTGGAACTATGCAAAAGAATACAACAAATTATGGGAAAGAGTGGTGATATACAATTCAGGGTAGTGGAAGACAATACACTCGTAACAAATAGAATTGGGAGTACTGAGAGAGCTTATTTGGATTTAGGATTTAAACCGGAAACGTCTCTTGATAAAGGCCTTAGAGAAGTGATTAAATGGAAAATTGGGCTCAAGTGAATATGTTGAATTACTTTTATAAGAAAAATGTTCTAATTACTGGTGGGTTAGGTTTTTTGGGTAGTAATTTAGCACATCGTCTCGTAGCATTGAATGCAAATGTTACAATAATTGATAATCTCTCCCCTCTATATGGTGGTAACCTATTCAATGTAGAAGATATTAAAGACAAATGCAAAATTATCATTGAAGATATAAGAAATACGGATGTTTTGAAACCTTATATTCCAAGATTAGATATAATATTCCATTTTGCAGCTCAGGTAAGTTATATTGATAGTTTGTCTATCCCCTTCGAAGATTTAAGCTTAAATACTTCAACGACTCTACAATTGCTCGAAATATGTCGAAAAATGAATGTAAAAGTCAAATTTGTTTTTTCAAGCTCGCGTATGGTACTTGGCAAAATCGAGACAGAGAGAATGTTGGAAAGCAGTCCGGCCAATCCGTTGAGTTTATATGGAATACACAAGTTGACTTCAGAAAAGTATCTGTTAATGTACTACAGGGATTTTGGAATACCGTGTGTCATATTGCGTATAACTAATCCATATGGGCTACGCCAGCAAGTAAAGCATTCCAAATATGCATTGGTTGGATGGTTCATGAGACAAGCAATGGAAGGAAAAACAATTAGAATTTTCGGTGATGGAAGGCAAATCAGGGACTATATTTATTCTGACGATATAGCTGAAGCTTTTTTAAGATGTGCCGCTTCAGAAAAAGCGATTGGAGAAATAGTTAATATAGGATCAGGTCAGGGGACTGAATTTTGTAAAATGGTTGAAAAGGTTATTAGTGTGGTTGGTAATGGGGAGATAGAATATACGCAATGGCCGGAAAATTATGAGAGAATTGAGACTGGTGATGTCGTAGCCGATTTAACTAAATTACAGTCAATAACATCATGGAAACCAACAAGATCATTAACTGAAGGAATTAGAAGCACATATGAATACTATAAGCTCAATATTATTCATTATATTTAAATTCTATTGTATACAAAAGTCAGTTGTTTTCAATGACACAGAGGTTTTAGTAAGATTATGATCTACAAATGAGGTATTACGAGATGCGTATTCTTCATATCGCAGAGGCTTATTCACCAGCAGCCGGTGGTGTGTCTAAGTTGATGCAGGGATTATCTGAGGAATTAGTGCGGCATGGGCACGATGTTACTGTAGCTACTGGAGTTCACCCAGCCCGTAAGTTCGATATATTAAATGGCGTTAAAGTGGTGAGTTTTAATGTGAATGGCAAGATTGATCTGGGTTATAGAGGAGAAATTAAGCGTTATCAGGAATTTGTCCGGACATTCCCATGTGACATCCTGATGACGTATGCCGCACAAACATGGGCAACTGACCTCATTTTTCCATTATTGGACGAATTGTCATGTGTGAAAGTTTTTGTTCCCTGTGGATACTCGAGCCTATATAACCCGGATTACTACGATTATTATAAACAAATGCCTGACATTCTTAATAAATTTGATCATATTGTTTACATAAATGAAAGCTGTTGGGATGCTCAATTCGGACAGCGGCACGGGATTCGTCATTTCAGCATTTGGCCGGAAGGCACTGAAACGAGCGAGTTTGCCACTAAGAAACCCGGATTCCGGAAAAAGTACGGTATCAAGACCAAATATATGCTCTTGAATGTTGCCACTTACGGCAGAAATAAGGCACAACATTTTATTTTGGAGGCGTTTTATCGTGCCAGACCAGCCGATACGACCATGGTTTTTATTGGCGCAAAGCCTGAAACGAAAAAGACAAAAATGTATTACCGCCTCTTACAGATGCTTTCATTTCTCGTTCAAATGAGTGTGGGAATGGGAACGATCCGGTTATTAGCAGGGCTGGAAAGATCCTGGGTTGTTAGCGCTTTTCAGGAAGCGGATATGTTTCTCTTAGGGTCTTCATTCGAGGTTGCTATCCCCCTCGTAATTCATGAAGCTATGGCATCAGGAGTTCCATTTATCAGTACACGATGTGGCAGCATTGAGGAGCTTGACGGAGGTTTTGTCGTATTAACACCCTATGAAATGGCGAGGGGAATCAATATTCTTTTGGAAAATGAGTCTCTGAGAAGATATTTTTCGGAAAAGGGACGTAATGGGGCAAAACATGTTTACGGTGTGGATAAAACGTTCGATGAATATGAAGCGCTGTATAAGAGATTATTGAATTCCAGGAAAAGTCGATAAGAAGAGGTGTGGCACTGCTGAAGACGACCGCACAAAAGCTTTTCCATATAATTGGGAATAGACAATCTGCGAGCCAACTCCCTCTGCAAGCTCGGCCAGCACATGGTGGTATAGAATTCGAGGTGAATTGTTGGAAGATTTCTTATTTCATTCTCAAGAAGTTGATTCCGATTGTTGGGATTGAGCCTTATCCCCTAAATGAATTGAGCATAATGGTTTCGGCAGTATGCTACCTGCTGCCCTCTCATATTTTTGAATGGGGTACCCATGTCGGAAAATCAGCGCGTATCTTCTATGAAACGGCAAGGTATTTCAATATCGATACCGAAATTCATTCTATTGATCTGCCTGATAATGTGAACCATGATGAACACCCTCATAAGAGGAGAGGCCATTACGTAAAACAGATTAAAGAGGTCAAGTTATATCAAGGCGATGGCATATCAACGGCATTAGAAATTTGCTCGAAGATAAAGCAGGAGATGACCCCGTTTTTTTACGTTGATGGAGACCATGAGTACGAATCAGTATTGAGGGAGTTGCGCCTCATCGATGAAAATATCGAGAATGCCAATATTTTACTACACGATACATTCTACCAGTCTCCTGAATCAGGATACAACATTGGGCCTTTCCTGGCGGTTCGAGAATTCTTGAATTCTGTGCCAAACAAATATCGGCGTATGGATGCGAAACTTGGCTTGCCCGGTATGACGTTACTTTACCAGAACCTGAAATAGTAAACTAAACTGAGAATGAGAAGTTTTTGTGTTTTACCAGCCCTGCTTGTAGTGGTAATCTGTTTGACCTCGATCGGTTACACGCGGGCAGACGCTGTAATAACTTCCGAACGTGCAAATCCGATTCTCGTCTATTCCCACCTGGTAGACCCACGTGAGCACCCCGATTACAACCGACGCCCAGTCAAACCACCCAATTGGGATACCTTCGGATATCGTATCCAGTTTACATCCATCCGCAGTTTCAACATGCAGGGCGATAAGATTGTAGATTACGAGGAGGAGATAGAGAAGTACACCCGTAAACACGACCTTGGCAATGTTATCTGGCCGTCCTATCCTATCTTGTTCGCCAAGAACCTTGGCGATCTGCTTGATGAAATCAAGCGCCGCAACCTTTACCTGTTTGATATTTGGGGTTATGTGCCGGGATCTGGTCCAGGTGGTTTCTCTGAGCAGATTAAGGTCCCCCCAGACGTCCTAAATACTATTGAAAGTAAGTTAGGGGAAAGATGGCTGGGTACAGACATTGGCGAACAAGATGGCCGCTACATCGGCGGATATGCGAACCAAATGTTTCCAGCCTCGGCAAGCCGCTTTGATCAATATCTGAATTTTCAGCGCCATTTCGAACGGATGGGTGATGACTTGGGCCATAAGCATGCCGTCCTCGTATCACTCAACTATGGTCATTACTTACTTAAGGAAAGAACCTTTACCCTTATCGGCGCTGAGACCGGCCAGGCATTGCCAAATAACCAGGTTTATTATGCCTTCGTCCGTGGCGCTGGCAAACAGTATGGTGTACCATGGTTCGGCAACGTATCGGTTTGGAATCGCTGGGGTGTCAAAACATATGAATCAGCGGGTCGTCACAATGATGGTTATGAGTACGGTCCCACCAAGGGCACCAGTCTGAGCCTTATGAAACGGCTCCTATACAGCCATATCCTCTATAACTGCATGGTTGTAGGCTTTGAGTATGGCTGGTTCGAACGTGACAAACTTTCCCCGCTTGGTCGCATCCAGCAAGAGGCCCAAAAGTGGGTTAAAGATCATGGTCAACCAGGCGTCATGCACACGCCCGTTGCGCTGTTACTTGACTTCTACTCAGGCTGGACGTTCCCGCGGCATCTATATACAAAAAAGATCTATCGCGTATGGGGCAACCTGTCTTATGGCCCAGGAGACTACCTGACGGACAGCATTCTCGACATGCTCTATCCGGCATACCGGGATTCCTCGTATTTCCATGATGAAACCGGCTTCAATGTACCGACACCCTATGGTGACATCGCTGACTGTTTGCTCAGCGACGCCCCCTTATGGTTGTTGAAACGGTATGCGGTAATAATTGTGGCGGGTGAACTAACAGGAGGACGCGAAATCCGCGACAAGCTGCAGGCGTATGTGGAAGCCGGCGGGCATCTGGCGATCACAGCCGGAAACCTGGCGAAACTGCCAGGGGGAATCGCAGAAGTTTCAGCAGAGAGGGATAAACCATTCAGAAGCGAGGGTGTGGGAATCAAGGATGAGGTCGTCGACCGGGAAAGCCCATTCGAGGCATGGCCGCTCTTATATCCCAAAAGTGCAGTTATTCTGGGAATTGCTCAAGGTTCATCCCAGCCTGTTGTACTGCGTGCTTCCACCGGTAAAGGTATGGTTACAGTGTTCGCCAGTCCATACGGAATCCGCCCCAGTCCAAACCGGTTGCCACCAGATCTAAGCACATTTGATGCACCCCTGATATCTCCATTTCCCCTTTTAGACCACGTCAAGCAAGTAATCGGGGATATCTTTGCCAAACAGCGCCTCTTTGAAGTTTCGGGTGAAGACTTAAGCCTCATCACCTGCCGCAGAGCTCGCGGTAATTATACCCTTGGGATTGCCAATAATGGTTGGCAGGAACGTGCCTTCAAAATCACGTCCCGGTGTGGGGCAATCGAATCTATTCACGAACTCCCGCTTGACCAATCCGAGAAAGACGCTTTGGGTTATTTTCCGGAAGGCATAGATTTCAAAGCTGTTGGCAAGAGCCTTGGAGGAACAATTGCGGGCGGCGATGTACGTATTTTTACCGTGCAGGTCAAAGAACAAGGAGTAGAAGATTTACCGCACACGAAACCACCAGAAAGACTACGCGGTCTTATCCTGACGCTTCGTCAGCCACGTTCTATCAAAGAGGAAATCCTGAGGCGGTCCACTTTCTTCGAACATTTCGATGGAGTGGTAGTGGATTGGCGATACTTACATGAACGTGAAAGCTCTGTGTTGGCACGAGAAGGTAATTGGATTCGCCGCCAGGGATTGCAGGTATTTGTTGATCTCACGTCGGGACTCAATCTTTTTCCTGACTTGCGCCTTACCGACAATTTGGATAGGGAGTATTCAGCCAGTATGGCGGCCATTATGAACGTGCTGAACAAAATGCCGACCATCGGCGCCAGGGATTTGATCCTTTCGCTCCATCGCCATCCAGAAGATAACTTCACCGGTGAGCAGGCAAGGTCAGCGTTCGAGAAGACACTTTGTCTGCTGGCCAAACAAGCGGCCGAGCATGGCATCATTCTCCATCTCCGTTTAGCGCCAGGGAAACCCCCTGCATCCCTGGAAGACGCGGTTCGACTCTTGGAGCGAGTTGCCGCGCCGAACCTCAAAATCACTCCCAGTGTTGCTATGCTGACGGTAACATCGGCTACAACAGAGAAAATTGCCCGGCTTAAGAATATTGTAGGTCTTTGGTCGCTGTCTTCAGCGCGCAAGGACATTACTGGGCAAATCTGGGACATCCACACACCTATTCATCAAGCATCAAACCCAGGTGATTTGGCCAAGTGGCTATCTCTGATCTCTGAGGCACCGATTGTCCTGGATGCGATTTATGCAAACCAGGACGAGGAGTACCTCGACGTCGTGGAACTGGAGAAGCTAAAAAGTTTTAAGCAGGAACCATGAGCTTTATTCGCCGCTGCTTGAGTGGAATTTCTCATCTTCTGGATGATACTGTAGCCCGATACCCTCCCATTGAAGATTTGTATATTCCCCTGCGTGCAGAGATCATTCTTTCAAAATACCGCAAAAGACGCGAGCATTATGCAAGGATTTGTGAAGAAAAGGGATTGGTTTATTCAGAGACAGAGACGATAAACCAGGTGAGAACGCGACTACGATCGCGAGGCTATACACCCCCAAAGCGCCGCATCGGCGAAATCCACACATTTGCTTTTATCCCAAAACTTGGATGGCATGGACATCTTTACCCGGATTTATATGAATTGGGGTCTGTAACTGAGTTCGATTACGTAAGTCTTGGTTTTGACAATGTAAAAGTTGCACAGCCAAACAGGGAAGGTCAGGAATTACGAAAAAAACTTAATAGGGCCTGGTACGAAGCGCTCGTTAAGGCACACGATAAAAAACCACTCGATTGGGTATTTGTATATGCCTCTGGTAATCATGTATTAGCGTCCATAGTAAAAAAAATCCAGGAAACACTTGGGGTTCCACTAGTCAATATGTGTCTGGATGACAAACAGTCATGGAAGGGCTTGTGGTTAGGTGAGCAAAGAGGCCTGCAAATAGATATGGCTCCAGTATTTGATATGACATGGACTTCAGCACGTGTCGCCACTGGATGGTACTTGGCTGAGGGTGGACGTCCCATATATATGCCCGAAGGTTGTAATGCCAGTTTCTACAAACCTGTGAATATTTCAAAAGATATTAATGTGAGTTTTGTGGGCCAGGCCTATGGCTTTAGAAACAGTGTGATGCGTTATCTCGCAAGGAATAATATGAAAATTGAGGTCTTTGGAAGAGGTTGGAGGGGTGACACAGTAACTGATAAAGACAAGGTAGAAATATTTTGTCGAAGTCATATCAATCTCGGGATAGGTGGCATCGGTGCGGCTGAATATCTTACAAATGTCAAAGGTCGTGACTTTGAAATACCTTGCACGGGGGGTGGTATGTATCTGACCTCATTTAATCCAGATTTGGCCCTCCATTATAATATAGGCAAGGAAATTGTTTGTTATCGCAGCCGGGATGAAATGCTGGAATTGATTCGATACTATCTCAAACATCCAGACGAGGCACACGAGATCGCACAGGCAGGAAGAGAACGATGCCTGAAGGACCATCGCTGGTTACATAGATATAAGAAAATTCTTCAGATATTGGGCATTATTGATAATGGGCCCCATGGGAATTGCTAATCTTTCTTAAAAAATTATGATCTTAAAGATGTAAACAAATATAGATTCAATTAACTTATGGGCTCATTTTTAATTCTGGAAACCCCATTAGAATCATCACCTATTAATCATTCTTTATTAGGGCATTTACTGGTACATACCGCCTATGATCAAGTTGCAGGTTGCGCAATAAATAATATTGCTTACTGCGTTGCTACACGCTCTCAACCTGTTGATAAATTTATCCTGGAATATGAAGGGGTAATTTGGCTTGGATGTGGCCATCTGACTGGTATGCCTGGCATCCCAACATTTCAGGATGCATTTCGATTAGTATCAGGCGATGATGATTGGTATGAGAAACTCAGGGGTCACTTCGCAGCTGCGCGGATCAACGTGAACACCGGAGAAATAATGATAGCGACCAACCGCTTCGGCTCTGTTCCAGTTTTTTGGGCAAAAGGAACAAATGGATATGCTTTCAGTACTGAACTGACTTCATGTCTCATTGCCTCGGGAACATCAAAGGAATTAGATCTCGCAGGTGTTGCGGAGACACTCATAATAGATGTGCCATTGGGGGACCGAACGTTGTTTAGAGATGTGAAGCAACTCCCGGCGGCTTCTTTACTTAAATTTACTGATAATGGGATTTCTATAGAGAAATATTGGTATTATAAATTTTATAGCTCACCTATTACTCCGGATAGAGAAATTATTGGAAAAGGGTACTACCTTACACAACAAGCCGTAAAGAATTGTTTGCCGAAAGATCAGACTGTCGCCATTTTTGTTTCTGGTGGAATGGATTCGAGATTAATTGCCGGATGTGCCCTGCCGTATGTGAAAGCTGCAAGAACAATCAGTTTTGGTGTCAAAGGCAGTTGGGATTTGATATTCGGCCAGAAAGTATCCAGATGTGCTGGATCAAAGGAACATATTAATTTTGAAATAGAACCATGGAATTACATTGATGCAAGCATGGAGGGGGTTGGACTAACAGGCGGGATGTTATCACCTGCCCATTTCCACATGTTCGGATTTGTTCGCCACAATTTAAAGCCAGACGAAGTTATTTTAACCGGATATCTTGGTGATCCACATTTTGGCGCTGATAGCAAACTGTCACGAAGTACACACGAAGATATTAATAAAGAAATTATTGGTTTTAAAAATCGATTTATTATTGATGCCGACAAAATGAATTCTTTGTTTCCTATTGATATTAATGAGTCCCTTCATCATGATCTGTTACAAATTATGAATGATTGCATCCGTCACAATTTGCCCTCTGATTTTGAAGAATATTATTTTATTACAGAGCGACAGTCAAAACTCATCATTTATATTAGTTCTCTTTGCAACATGCTTGAGGAAGTAAGACTGCCATTTGTTGACTATGAACTTGCAGAGTTTTTATGTACCTTACCTGAACAATGGCGTTATAAGAGACGGCTTCAAAGACAGATCCTCATACAATATTTTCCTGAATTGGCAAAGATACCGGAATCCGATACAGGAGCGCCTTTAAGTATTAGTGATATAGCAAAGTCGATTTATTTATTCAGGAGAAAAACGTGGCGGGGTTATCAGTGGCTTGTAGAACATATTACCGTGGGAAAGATATCCCCCATGTATCCTCGCTGGCCGGAATGCCATACAACAAACCTTCGCGGACCATTAAAAAATTGGTTTTTCAGCCATTTGGATAACCTTGAAAAAAGGGAACTATTTCCCAAAGGACTGCTTACCTTCTACCGTCAACCTTTTATGGACGCCCGACATGATATGATTCGCTTCCGTCTAATATCATTGGAACAAATCCTTCAATGGTGTGAACGCTGGCCGCGAATAAGCTTTCATAACTGATGCGAATCCTTGTAGCAGGTGAATGGGTTTGGCCCTGGTATGAACAAGCATGTGCTGATGCTCTTACTAAGTTAGGGCACGAAGTCAGACGGTTTTCCTGGATAGAGAGATTCAGAAATTTCGCGAGTGGAAAAGTTGAACCGATATACATTTCGAAATTTGCTGAGCTTCAAAACCGTGCCATATGGGGGCCTAAGGTCTTTGCCCTTAATATTGATTTACTCAAATCGGTGAAGGAATTTCGACCTCATTTTGTATTCGCTTATCGTGCTACCCATATTTTCCCCAGTACTTTGCGAAAGATTAAACGGTTTTCCCCTGAGATAGCTCTTATCCAGTATTGCAATGATGATCCTTTTAGTCCAAAAGCAAACAAGGTGCATTGGCGGCATTTGCAAAGGTCTATTCCACTTTATGATATCCATTTTGTCTACAGATATCACAATGTTGAAAATTTCAAGCAACATGGGGCTAAACTGGTTGAACTCCTCCGATCATACTTCGTTACTGAACGAAATTTTCCTGTCGTGATCAATGAGGAGGATCATCGCTTTTTATGTGATATCGTTTTTGCTGGACATTATGAAGGTGACTGGCGTATCGACTGTTTGGAAGCGGTTTTAATGAATGGTTTTAAGCTGAATCTGTTCGGTGGCGGTTGGGATAAAGCTAAGGGCGCTTTGTCACCCCATAGTCCCATTCATGGGCTATACCCTATCGTTCCCGTTGTTGATGAAGAATACCGGAAAGCTTTATCCGGCGCCAAGATTGCTCTTAGTTTCCTTTCAAAATTGAATCGAGACACCTATACGCGACGGAATTTTGAGATTCCGGCAACGGGTGCTTTTATGCTTTCTGAATACAGCGATGATCTAGCAACCCTGTTCGTGGAGGGAAAGGAAGCAGAATTTTTCCGGTCCAAGCAAGAAATGCTGGATAAAATAAAATATTACCTTTCACATGATTTTGAACGTCAGGATATAGCCCGCCGTGGCCGCGAAAGGGTAATGAACGAAGGTCACGATGTGGTGGCGAGAATGAAACAGATGATCAACACTATAGAGAAATTCAGAACCGCGCAACAGAAGCGCCTTATATGAATGCATGACCGAAAAACAGAAAGTCCTTCACGTCATTTCTGATGTTGCCACACCTCACAATAATGTCTTGATGGAGGCTCTGCAAAAATCAGGGAAGTGCTCGCTTTATCTCTATTATTCCACGAAAACCACACAAATGTATTCGTGGGGTGAAGGGGTCTTTCGGGCTATTGGCCAACCCATAGAAATAGGCAAAAATGGCATCTACTGGCGGCTGATACTGCATGCGCTTAGCCATCCTCAAGAAAATTATTTTTTTATCGGCTGGCCTAATAATACAGCGAGATTGCTTTTGTTGGTGTTCTGGTTCCTGCATCGGCCATTTTTATTCTGGTCCGATTATCCCAATGAAGGCGCTCGAAATTATCCCGCGTTTATTGTTGCTATACGGTCGTTTTTTTATCACATCGTGAAGACCAGGGCTCACCGCATATTTCTCGTTGGTCAGCATACAGTAGAGCATTTTAAATGGCTTGGCTATCCCGAATCAAAGTTAGTCAATTTACCCATTTTTATAGGGATAGATAAAACGAAAACTGACTTTGCTGATAAGTATAAAGCTATCCGTAATAAATATAAAGCACAAAATGGAGAAATTCTATTCGTGAGTGGAAGTCGGCTCACAAAATCCAAGGGATTTGATGATTTGATCGAGGCAACACAAAAAGTTGAAACTATGTCAGATCTGCCTTTTAGGGTAGTGATTGTGGGAAAAGGCGAACAGGAAAAAGAACTTAGAAAACGTATCGTTGCTCTCGGCCTTTTAAATAAAATATTTATGGAAACTTGGATGGCCCCTGAGGATTTTGAAACCTTGATTGCCTGTGCAGATGCTTACATTCACCCAGCCAGGTTTGATGCATTCGGCGGTGGCACTCTCCATGCAATGGCGTTAGGTATTCCGGTGATCGGTTCAGATGGCGCTGGCGTTGTAGTTGAAAGGGTTAAAAATGGTTGGAATGGTCTGATATTTCCCGCAGGTCGGTCCGATAAACTAGCAGAATGCATGCTTCGGCTACTTAACAATCCAGATTTAGTTATGGAAATGGGGGAAAATGCTCGGAAAACGGCAGAGAAATGGCCTCCAGAAAGGGGAGTGAAAATTATTTGCGACGCACTTGTATGAATCGATTATCTGAAGGACTTCAATATGCTTCCAGCTAAAAAAATCGTTATTTGTTCAGCGAACGATCCAAAAATAAAACTGAGATCAATCAATATAAACGACATTGAATTGCTTCGTCAGTGGAAAAACGATAATCGCCATGGATTTTTTATGAAAGAGGTTATTCAACCTGAACAACAACAACGCTGGTTCGCACAGTTTTGCACAGAAGAACATGATTATATGTTTATCGTCCAGTATGATAAAGAAGATGTCGGGTGTATGGGTTTTCGATTGCTGGATAGACAAATCGACATTTACAACGTGATATTGGGACGAAAAGAGTTCAGTGAAAGGGGTATCATGTCTTTAGCTATCCAAATGATGACACATTTTATCCTTGCCAAGTTCGATAAAAAGATTACCGCGAGAGTTTTGAATAGTAACCCGGCTCTTAAATGGTATGAAAAAAATGGCTTCAAGATTATTGACACCTTCGATACATATCATCTAGTTCAACTGCTTGATAAAACATGCCGGCAAGATGTGTCATATCAATTATCAGAGGAGTGAAGGCTAAATGACAGCTATGATATCAGTTTTTGGTTCAAAAGTTGGGAAGGAAGAACTTGATGAAATCAGATCAAGCATAGAAAATCAGTGGATGGGTATTGGCCCAAAAGTTAAGCAGTTTGAAGTAGAATTCGCGAAGCGTTTAAACCTGCCCGACTTCACACTTCTGGACAGTGGCTCCAACGCACTGCTGATGGCTATCAAGATGCTGCATCTTCCACTTGGATCTGAAGTTATCCTGCCCTCCTTCACCTGGATCTCTTGCGCCCATGCCATCGTGCTCAATGGATGTAAACCCGTTTTTTGCGACGTTGACCTTCATACGCAAAACGTTACACGAGAAACTATTGAACCCCTCATAAATAAAAACACCAAGGCAATCATGGTGGTCCATTACGCCGGTAAGCCAGTCCGCTTAGATGAAATTAAAGAACTGGGGCTTCCCATTATAGAGGATGCTGCTCACGCTGTTGACTCAAAGTTGAATGGCCGTGCATGCGGATCTATGGGTGATATCGGAATGTATAGTTTTGATGCGATTAAGAACCTGGCCATGCCTGAGGGCGGAGGCATTACGGCTCGTGACCCTTCAATCATGGAAAAAACGAAAGTTGTGCGTTATTGCGGAGTTGGCAAATCTGGATTCGAGGCTTCGCGACAGAAACAAAACCGATGGTGGGAATATAATATTATCGATTTTTTCCCAAAACTACTTCCGAATGATATTTGCGCAAGTGTTGGCTTAGCCCAATTACGCAAGCTGGACACTTTACAAGCCAGACGAAAACAGATATGGGATTTGTATCAAAACGAGCTATCAAATATTGCATGGCTAGTCAAACCCAGAGACGCTGAACCGGACGAAAAGCACTCCTATTTTACTTATGTCATTCGAGCATTGAGCGGAAGCCGTGACCGACTTGCCCATTATCTTTACCAGAATGATGTTTATACTACCCTCCGCTACCACCCGCTCCACATGAATCCGATTTACAAGTCAAACGCCCGCCTGCCCATGACTGAACAATTGAATGAAGAAGCACTCAGTATCCCTATTCATCCGTGCCTGTCTGACGACGAGGTGGAAAAGATCATTGATCTGCTCAAAAAATTCAATGCATAGGATCTTTTTTCTTCAGAATAATGTAGCATAGATAAATGAAAAACTTGAGATTTCATTTGACGAATACTTTTTATAGCTGGAACCACTGAAATGGATCCGAAAAGACCTGATCGGCGAAGAAGAACTTTTACGAAGTTCGGTTTTTGAACATTTATAATGTTTCTATGTGTTAATAAGAGCAAATGTTTAAACTCTTTCTGAAGTTATTTGTGTGGGAGATCGTGAATCCGTTGGTTCTGCGAAGTCGCCAGAAGCGAGTATATGACTGGAATCCCAAGTTTGGTGGAGTATATGTGCTTTATAAAAAGGTGCCTCATGCAATCTTACGTCGAGCATTTCCAATGCTGAGCATGTCAGAAGTATATACATACGAAGAATATGTCAAGAAGTTAAACTCCGTCAATGTGTTCCATTATGATCTCAAATATGGGATTCCATTTAAATCTAACACGGTCCCGAATATCTACTCATCGCATCTTCTTGAGCATTTTTTCATTGAGGAAGGGAAAAGGTTGTTAAGTGAGTGCTTCCGTGTGTTGCGTCCAGGAGGAGCAATTCGGATTGCTGTCCCTTCGCTGGAGCAAGAAGTCAATCAAATGCGCGCAGCCATAGCATTATATGATCAAGGGGAAATTGAGGAAGTCGTAAAATATCTGACAGCTCGCCCTGGATTCAGCAATCAATATAACGCTCATCGCTGTATGTATAATTTTAACAAGATGAAAATACTACTTGAATCTGTGGGGTTCGTTGGCATAAGAGAGACAACTTACAAATGTGGAAAAATCATAGATGTAGAAAAGCTTGATACCAGGCGAGAGAGTTTATTTGTGGAAGCCACAAAAGGCAAACTGTAGCAAGCCGACACTATGCAAAATCCTCCCAAGATTCTAATCATTGGCCCTACGCCGCCACCATACAATGGCATGAGCGTAGTGACGGATAACTTATTGAAATCAAGTTTGTCTCAGCGATTCGAGTTAATCTTGTTGGACACCGCTGACCGGCGCGGACTGACGAATATCGGTCAGTTTGATATTAAAAATGTATTGCTGGCCTTCAAACACGGAGTGCATTTTCTCTGGTTGTTGCTCACGAGACGTCCTGATCTTGTGTATATGTGCATTGCCCAGAACGTCCTTGGCTATCTCCGAGATTCCCTATTTTTAGTTCCAGCCCGCCTTCTGCGTTGCAGGGTGGTGGTTCACCTGCACGGCAGCGATTTTCAAAATTTTTATGAGCGATCATCCTCTCTGTTGAAGTGGCTCATTCGGTTTACGCTTTGCCGTGTGCGTAAGGCCATCGTTCTGGCGGAAAATCTTCGAAACGTGTTCAGGGGACTGGTCCCGGAGAACCGAATCTCTGTCGT
>Ga0194125_10001629_pt1 | contig 38032 bp, 16 predicted proteins | sample TA2KigC250mmetaG_FD_148626 | JGI IMG/M metagenome (GOLD analysis project Ga0194125, IMG submission 148626) | Freshwater microbial communities from Lake Tanganyika, Tanzania - TA2015034 Kigoma Deep Cast 250m | ecosystem: Environmental > Aquatic > Freshwater > Lake | place: Tanzania: Lake...
TGCGGAGCTGGCATTTCGAACAGCCGACTTGCGATCATGGGTTCGCAGAGCTCGCCCCTCCAGCCCCCACCCCAACCGCCACGGCCTTGGAGGGCGGAGCTCCGCTCCGGATCGAGTTGCACGGCGCGGTTCGTGGGGCGTAAGTTGGCGCGTGTCGCCGGGCTCCGTGGGGCAGGCGCGGGGCGCTAGCGGGAGTCTAGGTGCGGCACGAGACAGTCGAGCTAGAGTTGGAGTTGGTGGGTGCGAGTATGAACTTGTGGGATTTGACGAAAGCGACGCTGATCTGCGGCGGTCTGGCGTTCCTGGTGTATAGCGTGCCGGAGGTGAGTCAGGCGCTGATCATTGCGATTCTGACCTTAGGCTGGCTTTCCTGTGCGCACCAAGTCGCCTTGCGGCTGTTGGGCAGGGACCGCGTGCGAAGTGCGTGACGAGGCGACGCGCGGGGCCGGCTACGGCGTGGGGGATGGCGACGTGGCCTGCACGGTGGCGGCGGGCTGCGCGCTCGGCCAGAGCCGGTCGATGACGCCGGTCTTGATCTTGATCGCGGAGCCCACGACGGCCAGGGCCATGGCAATAACGAGCACGACGTTAAACAGCGGCCGCCAGGGCCAACGCCCCGCGCCTTCGCCGAGGTAGCTGTCTTTGTTGTTGAGGAAGTAGAAGGAGACGTAGGCGATCGGCAGCATCGTGAAAGCGACGGCCGAGGCCACGATCGGCATCCAGAGTGGACTGGGCAGCGCCACGCCGAGCAGACCGATCGCGGGCACCAGGGTGAAGCGGCGGTAGCGCGCCGGGGTGTATTCGAGGCCGAACATCTCGCAGCAAGTGAACCCGCACACGACCATGTGCGCGCTGATGGCCCCGCAGGCCATGCCGAAGAAGCCCAGATCGAAAATGACCCGGCCCAGGGCGCTGTTGAACACCACCGCCAGGCTCTGCGCGGCGTCGACCGGTTTGAGGTCGGTGACGCCTGGGTTATGGGGCAGGTTGGTGCCGAAGGGCGGTTGGTGAAGGGTGACCGCCATGGCGATGATGATCAACGAGGTCAAGATCACGTAGGGCATGAGGAGCGATCCGAACAGGTCAAAGCGCGCCAGGCCCTTGTGGTGTTTGCCCCAACCCTTGGCCAGAATCGAGTAGGGGTACAGAAACGTCATGTTAATCCCCACCGCCGCGCCAATGGCGCCCAGGATCGTCGTGACGGCGCCCGGTCGGTCCGGGATCTGGAAGCCGAAGAAGCCCTTGACCAGCCCCGCCCAGTCCAGGCCGTGCGTCACCCATCGGGTGATCACCACCACCAGAAAGGCGAGGATGACCAAGCGAATCACCCAGCGGAGGAACGTCTCGTAGAGCCGAATACCCGCCGGCTTCGAGCCGTAGCTCCAGACCATGTACAGATTCACCGCCAGAATCGCCAGGCCACCGCCAAACTTCACGGCGTACAGGGTGCCTTTGGCGTCCGCCGGCACCCCGGCCACGTTCGCAATGTCCGCAATTGCCGCCCCCGCCAAGCCGTATTGCGGGAAATGCCAGATGATGGTCGAGACGATCGTCGCCAGCGCCCAGAGAAAGGCGATCACGGGGTGGAGTTCCCGCGCCACGACCGCGTAAGCGCGCTCGCCTCGGGTGAGCACCACGTTGCCCAACGCGGCCATCATGGCGATGCCCAACAGCATCGCGATCGGCTGCACCCAGAGTAACTGGTACCCGTAAAACGCCCCCGCCACCACCGACGCCACCGCCGACCCCGCCCCGAGCGTCATCGCGCTCTGCATCCAGGCCGGGCCGGTCAATCGAAAATACCCCCGCAACCGCGGTAGCCAGGGTTGGGCGCCCAGCGCTTGTAGGGTCTGGGTCTCCCGAGCGAGTTGCTCGGGATCCCACTTGCTGGTCATGGGCAGACCCGCCGATGGTCCGGCGCCGGCTTGAGACTGGGTCATGTGCGAATCATCCAAGCCGGCCCGCGTCGCGGCAATCAAAAAACCGCGCGGACCGCCGTCGCGCGGTCTGAGCGAAGGGGCGAGGGGACGAGGGTGAGCGAACGGTCACCCCCACGCATCGGGGTGGCTCGATGGGGCGGCGCCTGTAGCGGTCGAAGTTGGCTCAGCGCGCTTGGGCGCCTGAGCTTGGCTTGGCGGCTCCGGCGAGTGCTTCGAGGTTCGCCACGATGGCGCGTTTGCCGGTCACGCCCACTGTCTGATCGCGCAGTTCGCCCCCTGCGAAGTAGAGCAAGGTGGGGATGGACTGGATGCGATAGCGCTCAGCCAGGGCGGAGTTTTCGTCGACATTGACTTTGGCGACCTTGAGCTTGCCGGCATGCTCGGTGGCAATCTCCTCGAGGACCGGGGCGAGCATCTTGCACGGACCGCACCAGGCCGCCCAGAAATCCACCACCACCGGCTGCGCAGACTTCAGCACTTCAGCATCGAAATTGGCTTCGTTGAGTTCAATGATCCCTTTCATCGTGTGAGTAAGGTGGAGTCTCGGGCGGCAATGTCAATGGCGACCTTGCCCGCAGGGTCCCGAATCCTTGTCGAGGTGCTTGAGGGCTGCCAGCGCGGGTGAGACACGGCAGGCTCCCTGTGGGGCGCGGATCGTCAGATCCGCTTGGCGGACGTGGCCCTTCGCGCTCCGCCTCGCTGAGGATTCGGGGCAGGATGGGGGGGGCCGGGGGGCCAGGTCGGCGGTCCGCTCGTGAGTGAGGTAGCACGCCGGAAGCATGGGCGGGCGCGTTCGGGGATTGACGCTTGAAGCTCGTTGGGGCAAAGACTCGCCTCATGAAACACCTCTTGCTCGTTGGCGCGTTAGCCGGGTGGTGGGCCGTTCTCGCTGGCGCACCGTCGTCCCCGCCCGCGGCCTCAGCCTTCAACGTCCGCGATTTCGGCGCTCGCGGCGATGGTGCCACCGACGATACCGCGGCGGTGCAGAAGGCGCTGGATGCCGCGGCGCAGGCGGGAGGAGGCGTTGTGTGGGCTCCCCGGGGCAACTACTGGTTTGGCGGTACGCTCAATGTGCCTGCGGCGGTGACCTTGCGCGGGGTGTGGGAGTCGGTGCCGGCGCACAACGGGATTCGGGATGCAGGCCTGCCCAAGCCGACCGATGACGGCACGACCTTCCTGGTGACGGCGGGTGCGGGGAGCGAGGCCGGGGCGCCTTTCATCACGCTGAACCACAACAGCACCCTCAAGGGCGTGGTGCTTTACTATCCCCAACAGAAGGTAGACGAGGTGCCGGACCCGTTCCCGTGGGCGATCGCGATGCGGGGGAAGAACCCCGCGGTGTTGGCCGTCGAGTTGCTCAATCCGTACAACGGGATCGACGCCACGCGGAACGAGCGGCACTTGATTCGTGACGTGCAGGGGCAACCGCTGCGCCGGGGGATTCTCGTCGACCAGATCTATGACATCGGCCGGATCGAGAATGTGCACTTCAACCCTTGGTGGAGCATGAAACCAAAGCTGTTCAATTGGCAGATGGAGCATGGCGAGGCCTTCATCTTCGGGCGCACGGACTGGCAATACGTGTTCAACACCTTCTGCTTCGGCTACGCCGTCGGCTACAAGTTCATCCGCACTCAAGCCGGCGTCTGCAACGGCAACTTCCTGGGGATCGGCGCCGACGACTGCTACACCGCGCTGGTGGTCGAGGAATGCGCTCCCTACGGCCTGCTCATCACCAATGGTGAGTTCGTCTCGTTCCACGGACCGGACCCGACCATGATCGACGTCAAGCCGTCCAACTCGGGCGCAGTGCGCTTCTCCAACTGCGCCTTCTGGGGCCCCTGCAACCAAATCGCCAAAGTCGCCGGCCGCGGCACGGTCGGGTTCAGCGATTGCACCTTCGTCCAATGGGACCGGAAGCGCGAGGGCCGACACGCTCTCCAAGCCGCCAGCGGCACGCTCCTGGTGCGCGGCTGCGAGTTCCGCGAGCCCAAGGCCCAGATCGAGCTGGCCGAGGAAGTCCGGCGCGCGGTGATCACGGACAATGTCATGAGCGGCCCAGCGCGGATCACCAACCGCAGCGCCGGCCGGGTGCAGATCGCCAATAATGCCGATCAATGATTCGCCTCGGGGCCCGAGCCCAAGCCCGAATCCCTAGCGAGGCGGAGCGCGGACGGTCACGTCCGCCAAGCGGGTCTGACGACCCGCGCCCCACAAGGAGTTTGTCGGGTTTCACCCGCGACGGCAACACTCCAGCACCTCGCTAAGGATTCGGGGCCCGAGCCAGGGGTGCGCCGCCCCCAGTCGAGAGTCGCATCGGGACCCGCCCCCACCCATCGACAACCGCGCGGGGGTCGTATCGCCGGTTTTCTAACCGGCCCGCCTGCCAGCACTTGGGCCGGCGCGCGCCCCGGTTTTTCCTTTCCAAGCCGGGGTAGCGTTTTTAGGCTGCGCGAACATATGCCGAAGCCACACGCCTACCGATTCTGTTTTGGTCCCTGGAACCTCAGCGAAGGTCAAGACCCGTACGGCCCTCCGACGCGCCCAGCCCAGACCTTCGATTGGAAGCTGAACAAGCTCAAGGAACTCGGCTTCGACGCGATGATGTTCCACGACGACGACGCGGTGCCGGACGTGGACAACAAGTCGGCGGCACAATTGCGCCAGGAAGCCAAGGAATTGAAGCGCAAGCTCGACGACGGCGGTCTGGTGGCTGAGATTGTCGCGCCGCGCCTGTGGTTTGACCCGCGCACAGTCGATGGCGCGTACACGAACACCGATCCCAAGTGCCGCAAGTACGCCATCGAACGGTCCCTGCGCTGCATCGACATTGCCAACCACCTCGACTGCGACCTCATCGTGCTCTGGCTGGCGCGCGAGGGTTCCTATCTCCGGGAGAGCAAGAACGCCCGCAAGTGCATGGATTACCTGGTCCAGGCGATCGACCGGATGCTGGCACACGACCCGAAGGTGCGGATTGCCATCGAGCCCAAGCCGAACGAGCCGATGGACCAGGCCTACATCCCGACGATCGGCCACGCGCTGGCTCTGGCCAACCTCACGCGCGATCCCGACCGCGTCGGTTGCCTGATCGAGTCGGCCCACGCCCTGCTGGCCGGCCTCGACCCGGCGGATGAAATCGATTTCGCCTGCACCTTTGGCAAGCTGTGGTCGATCCACCTCAACGACCAAAACGGGCTTAAGTTCGACCAAGACAAACCCTTCGGCAGCGCGAACCTGCGGGTGGCCTTCAACCAGGTCCGCGCCCTCGAGCGCAATCGGTATGGCCGGAAAGGGGAGTATGTGGCCCTCGATGTCCATCCCTTCCGAACCACCAAAGTCGAGCATTGGACCCTGCACCTCGAGAATAGCCGGCGCACGTTCCTGCGCCTGGTGGACAAAGCCCGCACCTTCCCGGAGGCGGAAGCCCAGGCCCTGATCGACGAGCGCAACTACGGCGCTTTAGACCAATTGGTCATCGAGCACCTGCTGGGCCAATGAGCCGTCCTGGCGCGCCCCCTTGCCAGCGGTCGGGCAACGGGCTTGGCCGAGGGCTTGCGCTGCTCTGGCTGTTTGCCCTCGCCGCTCCAGCGCAAGGCGCGGAAAACGCGGCCCTGCTCGACGAGTGGTTCCGCGCCCAGGCCCAGATCCACAATTGGACGGCGGAGTTCACCCAGACGCGCCACCTCAAAGCCCTGGCGCAACCGCTGGTCGCGACCGGGCGCGTGTGGTACGCGGCGCCGAACCAGTTCCGCTGGGAACTGGGCCAACCCGCCCAGACCATCGCCGTGCGGCAAGCGGACCAGGTCCTCATCCTTTACCCGCGGCTGCGGCGGGCGGAGCGCTACCGCCTCACGGACGGGTCGGCGGGCCCCTGGCGCGACGCCTTGACGCTGCTCGAGGCGGGTTTTCCGCGCGATCGCCCGGAACTCGAGGCGCGGTTCTTCCTGCATTCGCTCACCGTCACCGGCGCCGTGGCCCGCCTCACGCTCGAACCCCGCAGCTCCGCGGCTCGGCGGTTGCTCGCCCAGGTCCGCCTCGAGTTCAGCACCGCCGAGCTTGCGCTCCGCGCCACCGAACTGCAGTTCGCGGACGGCTCGACGCTACGGAACGACTTCGGCCCCGGCCGCAGCAACACCCTGGTCGACCCGGCCCTCTTCGGGCCGGAACTGGACCCGACGTTCACGGTGGCCGAGCCGCTGGCACGATGAACGCCTCGGACCGCACCCTGGACGAGGCCCTCGCGCGGCTGCCGCACGGACCCGAGTTCAGGTTTGTCGACCGGTTACGGGCCCTCGATCCGGGCCATCATGGGGTGGGCGAGTACACCGTGCGCCCGGGCGAACCCTGGCTGCGGGGACATTTTCCTGGGGACCCGCTCTGGCCCGGCGTGTTGCTGGTCGAAGCCGCCGCCCAGCTCGCCGGGGTGGTTGCCCAGAGCGATCCGGGCCGGGCGCCGCTCCCGGGCCTCAGGCTGACCGCCCTTCGCGCCCTCAAGCTGCTCGGCACAGCGCGACCGGGGGAAACGATCCGACTCGAAGCTCGCATCACGGGCCGGTTAGGGGTGCTGGTGCACGCCACTGTGACCGCTCAGGTCAACGAGCAACCGGTCCTGAACGGCGAACTGACGCTGGCCGGGACGGAGCCCCGTGCGGACTCAGGCCAGGTCCGCCGTTGAGGTTGCGCGCCGCGAGTAGGCGGCTCGCCACTGGGCGCGCGAGGTTTTGCCGCGGACGTTGGGGGCGATGTCATCCACGAACCACCAGGCGCGCGGCACTTGCCAGGCCGGCAGCCTTTCGAGCAAGTGCTGCTGCAGCGCTCTTGGATTCGTGGTCGGCGCCGCAGCGACGGCCGCCACAATGACCTCGCCGCGCTCGGCGTGGGCGGCCGGCGCGCCAAAAACCACGCACGACCGCACCTCCGGATGCCCACCCAACGCGCGCTCGATCAGGTCCGGCGACACTTTCCGCCCTGCCACGTTGATCACGTCGCCGTATCGACCGCGGAGGCAAACCCGGTCGCCCTCGAGTTCCGCCAGATCGCTGGTGTGGAAGCAGCCATTCGCCAAGTCGCGGTCCGGCTCCGGCCAGTAGGTTTGGCCGACGGCGGGGCTGCGGACTTCGAGGCACCCGAGTTCGTTCACCGCCACCGTCACGTTCAGGAGCGGCGTGCCGACGCAGGTCTCGTCCGCGCGCGGCGCCGGGCTGTTGTCGTAGGCAATGCCGCCGCATTCGGTCGAGCCGTAGAAGTTGTGCACCTTGAGCCCGTGCTCGAGGAACATCGCCCGCTCGAGCGTCGACGGGAGCGGCGCGCCGGCGGAGATGGCCAGTTGGAGGTGCGGGTGGATGACTCGAGCCTCGAGCCAGGTGCGCCAGAGCGCCGGCACGGCGGGCACGGTGAGCGCCGGCTCCGCCGCCAGCGCGCAGCGCAGCACCTCGGGGAGCGGGGCCGGAGCCAGGATCAGCGGGATCCCGTGGAGCAACAGGGGCGTGACTAAGTTCGAGAAACCGTAGGAGTGCGCCAGCGAAATCACACCCAGGTTCGGCCAGTCCGGCCGCAGCCCCATGGTCGCGACCACATTCGCAGCGTCCGCAGCCAGTTGCGCGGCCGTGAACGCCACCGCGCGCGGCTGGCCGCCGGTAGCGGACGTTATCTTAAGGTGCACGCACCCAGGGGGCGGCCGCGGAACGGTGGGCGGCGCTTGGTCCGGCTCGAGCGGACAGACGACGCGGCCCGACCGCCACGCCCGCACCACCCCCAGGACGAACTCGGCCGTGTGTCCCCGGGGATAGGCTAGGTCTGAGCCGCTGGCCGACGGGGCGTCGGTCGCGCGGTCCAATTCGCCGAACGTCCATTGCCGGCCCGAGGCCAACTCGCATAAGGCGCGTTCGGCCCGGTGCTGGGCAACGATCTGGCGCCAGCGGTCGTACAGCATTGTCAGCGTGTTAGCGCAGGGCTACTTTGCGGCGCAAGCGCGATTTGCTGTGACCGTTCCGCCGCCACCCCAGTCTTGGAGCGACACCCCTCGAGTGTCGTCCGCGACCCAGGACCGCGCGCCGATCGGCATGCGGTCGACTCCCCCCGTCCGGGAGGTCGGGCGGCAGCTCGCGCCCGCGGCCAGAGGGCGCCCCCTCGCCGCTCGGCTCCCAGTGACGTGGCTGCTGTTGGGTTGGTGCGTGCTGGCGGCGGGCTGCGCGACTTGCCGGCACTCGAGCGGCATCGCGCGCCCCTTCGACTTCAGCCGCGACACCTTCGCTTACCCGAACGAGCTCAAGTGGGTCTATCGCCACGATCCCGTAACGGGCCGACAAACCACGGAGAAACGATCGCCGCCACCCGACTACGCCCTGCGCTGTTTCGTCCTCGCCCGCGCCGCGCGCCAGTTTAGGTTCCATGCCGAGTTCGAGCCGAGACGACCCGTGGCCGACGCGGCGACCTATCGGGCGCTGATCCGGGAGGTGGTGCGCCGCAGTCCGCGCTGCCCGAGTGCGGCGACTGACCGGGTGGTCATTACCGGATACTCGGGCTTGCGCGACTTCAGCCACGCCAATGAAGTCCTGCTGAAGGCCGAGTGCGGCTCCGCAATCGAGTCCTACCTGCTACGGAGCCATTGGCGCATGGTATTCCCCTTCTCGCGGGCCAGCCAAGCCGCCACCGCCCAACGCCTCCTCGAGCGTCTCGCCCAAGGCCACCTCCCCATCGTCCACGTGCTCCGCTTTCCACAATTGAGCATCAATCATGGGCTCCTGCTCTACGCCGCCGCAGAGACAGCGTCGCAGCTCGACTTCAGCGCCTATGACCCCAACAACGAGGCGCAACCGGTCCAGTTGACGTACGACCGCCAGACCCGCACGTTTCTACTGGCCCCGACCGCTTACTGGGGCGGCGGCCGCGTGGACGTCTACGAGATCTATCGCGGCTGGCCTTATTGACCCGGCCGAGGTCCATCCCGCGAGCCGAGCGCAAACGTGACCGGCTCGATCGCCCGCGGCGGCTAGAACCGGCCGGTCACAAACCCGAGGGCACATCGATGAATTCCCAGGGCAACCGGAATCTGCGCGCCAGCCGACTCGCCAGGGCCTTGACGCCGAACGTTTCGGTGGCGTAGTGGCCGCCGTAGAAGACGTTCAAACCGAGCTCGTGCGCTTGCCCAAACGTCCAATGCGGGCCCTCGCCGGTGATGAACGTGTCTACGCCCTCCTCCGCCGCCACCTTCAGCTCCGCCCCGGCCCCGCCCGTGACTACGCCGATCTTCCGGCACACCGTCGGTCCGCCGGCCAACAACTTGACTTCGCCACCCACAGCTCGACGCAGGCGATCGAGGAGAACCGCGCGCGGGAGCCGGGTGGTGGCGCGGTAGCCGATCGGGCGCCCTTTGCAGACGAAGAAGGGTGTGCGCCGGCGCAACCCCAGCGCGGCCGCCAACAGCGCGTTGTTGCCCCAGCGCGGGTGCGCGTCCAGCGGCAGATGCGCGCTGTACACCGCCAGGTCGTGTTCGAGGAGGAGCCGCAGCAACCGATAGTGAGGGCCGGTCCAGGGCAGGCGAGGCGTCCAGAACAGACCGTGGTGCACCAGCAACAGGTCGGCCCGCGCGGCAATGGCTTGCCGGACGGTGGCCAGGCTGGCATCGACGGCGGCGGCCAGACGGGTCACGCGGCCGCGGTTTTCGACCTGTAATCCGTTCCATGCGCCGTCCCAATCTGCGAACTGGCGCACCCCGAGCCAGCGGTCGCAGGCGCGCACGATGTCCAGCAAAGCGACTCTCGGCATGGCCCAAGAGAAACAGATGGGGCGGTGGGAACAACTTTTTTCACTCGCCATATTGAAATCCCTGGCCGCCTTCCTATAGTCCGGCCGAGCGATCCTGAAATGAGTAACACTGCCGACGACCCGCGACCGTGGAGCACCGCGGCCGCGCGGAGTCTCTACAACATCGACCGCTGGGGGGCGAATTACTTCGACATCAACGAGGAAGGTCACGTGGTTGCCAAACCGCTCCAGGACAACGGCGCCGCGGTGGATGTGACCGTCGTGATCGAGGAGGCGAAGGGGCGCGGCTTGAAGTTCCCGCTCCTGATCCGCTTTCAGGACATCCTGCGGCATCGGGTCGAGTCGATCAACCAGGCCTTCCGCAACTCGATCGCCGAATTCAACTACCAAGGCCAATACCGCGGCGTCTTCCCCATCAAGGTCAATCAACTCCGGGAAGTGGTCGAGGAGATCCTCGATGCGGGGCGGCCCTACCATTTTGGGCTCGAGGTGGGCAGCAAACCCGAGTTGTTCGCCGGCCTAGCGCTTCAGAGCCAGGTGGGCAGCCTCATCATCGCTAACGGCTACAAAGACGTCGCCTTCATCCGCATGGCCACCATGGGGCTGAAGCTGGGCAAGAAGGTCATCCTCGTCGTCGAGAAACTGGAAGAGCTGCGCCAAATCTTGGCCGTCTCGAAGCAGGCTGGGGTCGAACCCATCCTCGGCTTTCGGGTGCGCCTGCTCAGCAAAGGCGGGGGCAAATGGGCCGAGAGCGCGGGCGAGGACGCGAAGTTCGGGTTAACGACAGCGGAACTGTTGGCGGCGACCGAGATCCTGCGCGCGGAGAACCTGACGCACTGCTTCAAGCTGCTGCACTTCCACATCGGCTCGCAGGTGCCGGACATCCTCACCATCAAGAAGGCCGTGCAAGAGGCCAGCCGCTTCTACGCCAAACTCCACAAGCTCGGTTTCCCCATCGAGTACCTCGACGTCGGCGGGGGCTTGGGGGTGGACTACGACGGCAGCCGGTCCGCCTTCGACAGTTCCACCAACTACTCCCTCCAGGAGTACACCAACGACATCGTCTACTACGTGGGCGACGTGTGCAACGCCGAGCGCGTGCCGCACCCGGACCTGATCAGCGAGAGCGGCCGGGCGATCGTGGCCCACCACAGCGTCCTGATTGTCGAGGTCTTTGGCGCGATCGCCAAATGCCGCGATTGGCCGAACCTGCACTACGGCGACAACGAACACCCGCTGGTGCGGGAGTTGCTCGACATCCGCAAGCACCTGGCCAAGCTCAACAAACTCGAGGCCTACCACGACGCCCTCGAACGCAAAGACGACGCCCACAACATGTTCGCCCTGGGCCTGCTCGAGCTTCACGACAAGGCCAAGATCGAAAACCTGTACTGGGAAATCAGCCACGCCGTGGTCAAGAGTTTCCAGGGACAGGCCTACATCCCGGAGGAAATCCGCCAGCTCGAAGACAGCCTTAGCGACCAGTACCTGTGCAACTTCTCCGTGTTCCAGTCGTTGCTGGATCACTGGGCCCTGGGCCAGCTCTTCCCCATCATGCCCGTCAGCCGCCTCCATGAACCCCCCACCCGGGAGGCGACCCTCGTCGACATCACCTGCGATTCCGATGGTCAGGTCAACAAGTTCGTCGACCTGCGCGACGTGCGCGATACCTTGCCGCTGCATCCCCTGGCCACCAACGGCAACGGCGGGCTGCCGGAGCCCTATTATCTCGGGTTCTTCTTGATGGGCGCTTACCAGGACATCATGGGCGACCTCCACAACCTCTTCGGGCGCGTCAACGAAGTGCACGTCTTCCTCGATCCCGACGAGGCCTGCGGCTATTACATCGAGGAAATCATCGAAGGCTCGACCATCGTGCAGGCGCTGGCGTCCGTTCAGTACGACGAAAACGAACTCAAGCGGCAGATGAAATCCCAAATGGACGCCGCCATCAAATCCGACAAACTCAAGCCCTCCGAAGCGATGCGGCTGCTCGACGAGTACGAGCGCGGGCTCAAGGAGTATACCTACCTGACCGCGTTGTGAACCGACCGGCCTCTGTCTCCTCCCGAGCGCAGCCCCGCTGCGCCCGCGGCGCGCCGCTCTGGCCGACCCAGCGCCAGCTCCGCGCCCCTGGCTGGACCGCCTCGGCCCGGGCGACTCGGCGCCCCACCCCCACCTCGTGATGTCCGAGCTCGTCCCCCAACCGGACTTGATGCGGGCCCTGGGCCGGCTCGTGCGGGGGCTTTCGGCGCTGTTTTGGGGTTTGCCCTTGGCGCTGGTGGTGGGCGTGCAGACCGCCAAGACCCACCTGCTGGCCGCCTTGGGCATCTTCCCGCCCGTTATTGCGAATGGGCTCATCTTTTACGGGCTCTGGCAACTCGGCTATTTTCAGAAGCACGAATTGACCTGGCGCCACGCCTTGGATCGCGCCAAAGTGCTAGCCCTGGTCAACCTAGGCTTGGCCCCTTTCCTGTACTGGTGGAAGATCATGCCGCACGTGCTCCACTATCAGGTGGCCGTGTTGCTGCTCGCCCTCTCGGGCATGGTCTTCCTGTTCAACCTCAATTTCGTGTTGCAGCGGCTCGCCGCACTGTTGCCGGACGAAACCCTCCGCCTCGAGACGCGACTCTTCACCAATCTCAACCTCTATCTGCTGGTGGCGGTCGTGTTATTGCTCGCGACCTGGCTCGCCGCGAGCCATTTCCAGCCGCAACAGGTCCTCCTCCAGCACCTGGCGGAGATCTTCAATCGCCTGGGGTTGGTGGTGGTTCTGTTGCTGGTGTTGTTGCCCGTCGCCCTGACGATGGCCCTGATCTGGAAGATCAAGGAGACGATCCTCGCTAGCGTCTTCTCCCGCCCCTGAACCCCGCGGCCGCCCCAGACCACACCGCTCCCGCCCGCCCCCGTCCCACACCGACGGCGCCCGCCTCCTCGACTAGGCTTCAGGCGGGACCGCGATCGCGTCACCGTAGCCATCCTCATCCCGGGCGGACCGAACACTTGCAGGTTCCCGCCGCTGGGCTGGCGGCAGCCGTCCCGCACCCGATCCTTCTCCGATACGGCGGCAGTAGCCAACTCCGCTCAGGGGACGGCGGGCAACCGGCTCAGGTAACGAAGCTGGTAAGCGGCGAGGTCGGCGGGGCCGATGGCACCGTCGGCGTCGAAGTCGAGGGCGGCGTTGTAGGTCGGGTCGGCGGCGGTCTTGCGGTAGGTTTGCTGGAAGCCGTAGAGATCGAGGTGGTCGACATCGCGATCGCCATCCAGATCGCCGTAGTAACGGAAGAAGGTGAACCGGTAATCGTCGCCGCCGGTGCCGTTGCCGTCGCCGTCCAGGGAGTTGCCGGCGGCGTCCGTAATGCCCGCGGCCAGGAGTGTGGCCAAGTAGTTGCCGTCGGGGAGCGAGTTGCCCGTGAGATCGGTGAAGGTGAGGCGGAGTTGGCTGGGCGTCAGAGGCGTGAGCACGAGCCGCTCGGCGGCGACGATCTGGTCGGTGGTCAGGTTGCGCAGGACGAGGTCGGCGGCGGCGATCGAGCCGGCGATGTCCTCGCTGAAGGCGAGCGCGATCGAGGTGAGCATCGAGCGTTGGGAGGCGCCATCGTTCAAGGTGTGGCTGAGGACGCGCGGCGCGGTTTGGTCGAGCAGGATCCGGCGCTCGACGATGGTGTTGCCCAGCGCGTTCGAGGCTTGGACGCGGAGGAGATTCGGGCCCTCGCGGAGCGCGACTTGGTCGAAGCGGAATTGGCCGGCGTCGTCGGCGAGGGCTTGGCCATCGTCGAAGCCGTCGCCGTCGAGGTCGAGTTGCACGGTCAGGTTTGGCAGCGTTGTGCCGACGAGGGCGACGCGGTCGCGGTTGGTGAGGTCGTCGCCGGCGAGGCCGGAGTCGGAGGCCGCATCGAGGGCGAACGCGACGGGTGGGCCGGTGAGGATTTGGACATCGTCGATGACGACCTGGCTATTGGCCGGGCCGAAGCCGATCAGGTCGAACTCGAGGAGGACACGCCTGGCGAGGGCTAGGCCGGTCAGGTCGATGGTAACAACGAGCGGCACGCCGTCAGGACGGACGTCGCCTGAGGCGAGAAGGGGCTGGATCAGGACGCCGCGGCCGTAGTAGACGCGGCCGTCGGCCTGGAGGTTGAGCAAGGCATCGGTCAAGGTCAGTCCCTCGATGGTTCCCAGGAGGGATTGCCCGGACTGGGCGTCGCGCAGGGCGACTTCGAAGGCGTCGGGTGGGTTGCGGGGGTTGGTGGCGAGTTGGACGGACTTGAGGGTGAACTGGAGTGCGCTGACTTGGGCGGGCAAGAGGAAAGACTGACTCAGCCGGGAGAGTAAGCCGGTCCCTTCGGCAAGGTGGCCGGCGCCCTCGATCACGGAGGCGTTGTCGGCGAGGAGCCAGCCAAAGGCTGGGTCCGAGGGATCGGCCAGGTCGAAGTGTCCGTTGAGCAGGGCACTGGGCGGGGTCAAGAGGCGCGTTGTAAGGGGCGCACGGGTGGTGGGTCTCGAGGGCGGTTCGCCGAGACGGGGCAACGTCGGTTCTCGCGGGGTGGGTGTGGCCGGTGTGGACGCTGGTACGCCCGGGCGCGTCTCGACCGGTTCAACCGTCTCAACGGTTAGGGAACTGCGCACTTCTGAACTGCTGGAAGGGCCGACTGGAAAGTCGGCGGCAGGTGGTAGCGCCGGTTTTCTAACCGGCATAGGCGCAGGGCCGAGTTGGAGGACGGGTGCGGGGGCTTTGAGCGGGACCGGTTCGGGTGCGACGGCCACATTCGAGGCACCGGCCAGGCTGGGTGGAATGAGGATTGGAGCCAGGCCGCTGTTGTCTGTCTCGGCGGATTCGGCGACGGCCTGGTCAGGATCGAGGATGAGGCCAACATAGAGCCAGCCCGGGCTGGCGTTGGCGGGCAACGTGAGGGAGCGCCGGTCGGCGATCGATTGGCCTGGCTCGAGAGGGTCGAGGTTGAACCGCGGTCCCAGAATGGTGTCCGTGGCCAGGTCGAAGTTGGGATCAGGCGAGAGGAGATACTGGGCGGTGGTAGCGGCCGTGGGCGCGGTACCGAAGTTGGCGAGGAGCGCCTCGAGTTCGAGGGGCCTGCCTGGGGCGAGATCGGTGGTGATGACGCTCACGGACCGGACGACGAGGTTCGGCCCGGGCACATCCGGCGCGGCAATCAGGAGGCGATAAGATACGGCGGCAGCCGGATCTTGACCGAGGTTGCGGTCGGCGGGCACGGTGGGGACGGTGAGAGGCACGTCGAGGGCGAGAGTCTGGCCGGCGGCCAGATAGGCGACGGGAAGGACGCCAACGATGGGGTGGGTGGTGTCCACGTCGAGTTCGATCTGGACGTTGAAGTCGCGTGTGGCCTGGTTACCGGTATTGCGGAGCAGGACGGTGGCGCGATAGTCCTGCGAGCCTGCGGGCAGGGCGCGCGGGGGTACGACGGAGGCCAAGACCAGGTTGGCGCCGGTGCGCACGGCTGAGCTGACGGTGAGGTCGTACAGGAAAGGCAAGCCATCCGGGCTACTGACGCTGAGGAGATAGCGACCGGCAGGGAGGCCCTCGAGCTCGAGCGCGTCTGGAGGCAAGGTGAGGTAGACGGCCTCGAGGTCGTGGTTGTCCACCTTGCTGGCTTCGGCGACTTGATTGCGCCGGTCAGCCACCAAGCCGAGGTAGAGCGGGCCGAGTTCGGTGGCTGGGAGAGTGACGTTCACGGTTTGGGTCCAGGCAGCGCCGGGGGCGAGGGCGGGGACCTCGATGATGGGGCCGAGGTTAGCGTCGTTGCCGTCGATCAGGGAGTCCCGGCTCCAGAGCAGCCTGGCTTGCGAGGCTGGGGCGGGCAGAGTGCCGGCGTTGTGGATGGCGAGTGGCAGGCTGAGACTGCTGCCGGTGGGAACGAAGTAGGCCGGCACGGCCAGGTCAGCGTAGAGCGCGGCTTGGCCGGTGGCTGGAGCGGCGATGTCCAGTTGGTAGGGGAGCGGGTCGGTTTGGGGTGTGCCGACCACCAGCACATACTCGCCCGCGGGCAACCCCTCGAGCGGGACGCGGGCGCGGCGAGCGTCGACGGGCTCGAGTCGGCCGACGAGTTGGCCGGACTTATCGAACAGGGAGGCACGCAGTGGGGCGTTGGGTTGGTCGAAGGAGAGCGTCACGGCGTCTGCGCCTCGAGCGGTGTCCAGGGTGCGGAACTTGAACACGTGGGGGTCGCGGTCGTTGACGAGGGTGAGATCGGTTTGGCGTGCCGAGCCGTTGACGGGGCCGATGTTGACGGCGGCTTCGGCGGGGTTGCCCGGGGCAGCGGCGGGTCCGGCAAGGGCGATGGGCCATTGGAGGGGCGGGAGCTCCTTAGGTTGGAGTTCGAGCATGCCGGTTTGCCAGTTGTAGAGGAGGAACTGGTAGCGGTTATGGTCCCAGAAATTGTCGGTTTGGAAGATGGTCAGATCGGCCCAGGGGATGGGTTGCTTGTAGAGCCCGAAGAACAGGTCCAGTGCGGCCGAGGATGTGGCCTTCATGGCGGGCGGTTTCCACTCGAGGCGCGGGTCGGACTTATCCATTTCCGAATACCAGAAGACGGTGGGCAAAGGGATTTCGAGGCTGAGGCCGAGGGAGGCCTCGATGCTGGCGACGCCGTACAGGACTTGGGGTCGGAGGAACCCGGTCACACCGACGGTGAAGCCGGTGGCCAGTGAACCCTTGCTGTCGAGGTCGACGCTATCGCCGACCTTGACGGTTTCCATGCCGAGCTTCGGGGTCACGCCGATGGCGAACTCGGCCTTCACGCCGGTCACGATTTGGGCAAGGACAGCGGCGGGGCCGGGGACGGACCACATCCATTCGAAGCTCCAGTCCCAGGTCCAGGTGAAGCCGAAGCTGATGGCGAAGCCGGCGCCTTCATTGAGGCGGAGTTGGTCGTCGATTTGGAACTCGGCGGATTTCTCGAAGGCGAACTGGGTGGCCAAGTTGGGCATGCGACCCCAGGGGCTGGGGGCCTTGTCGGAGGGCGGGGTAGGCTCGGGCGTGCTGGCGTCTTTGAAATGGCCGAGGAGGTATTTCGAGCTGAGTTGGCGGTCGGACCCGGTGGCGTCGGTGAATTTCTCGTCCAGGAACTTGCCTAAGCCCTCCGTTTTGTCGTCGTTATGGGCCTGGATCAGCTCGCCCAGGGTATCGGGCGAGTACGAGAAGGCCGGGAGCCATTGGATGGGGATGATTTGGTCGAGGTAATTGCCGAACAAGATAAAGCCGATGGTTGGGCCGTACCAGAGCTGGGAGGTTTTGCCCTTGAGATCGAACTTGAACGAGATGAACGATCCGTAGCTCACGCCCACTGGCAGGTCATGGAACAGGAAGAGCCCCGCCCCGCCAAAGATGGGATCGAGTTTGATCAGGTGATCGAAGCGGGCGAGGTAGTAGGTCTTGGATTTGGCGTCCCATTTGACCTGGATATTGACGCGGTCGGCGTGAGGTTCGCGGGCGTCGATCCAGCGGGGCGGGTCGATGGTGCGTAGGGTGTATTCGCGGGTCGAGGAGCCGCCTTCCCAGGCCAGGTAAACCACCAGCTTGGAACGGTCGGGGACATTGGCCATGTCGAGGTTAAAGATCCACTCGTCGCCCTGTTGCTGGAGGAACATCGAGGTGGCTTGGGCATTGTCGCTCGGGATCAAGTGGACCCACATCTCGGCGAGGGTCTTGGCGACGGCCGAGTGCGGCCGCAGATGGAAGGTGTTGACCAGGCGCACGCCTTGGATGTAGGCGCCGAAGACGGCTTCGTCGTCGCTGCCGTCGAAGTCGGCGACGAAGTCGCCTGGCCGGATGTGCATGGCGATTTCGTTGTTGTCTTCGTCAACCTCGGCTACGGCGTTGGTGTCGTCGAGGCGGACGAGGTAGCGGGTGTCGTCGGACGGGTTGAGGGCGGTGCCGAGTTCGAGGGGGATCGAGTGGAAGCCGGCGCTGCGTTGGGCTTCGGTGAGGACGAGCGTAAAGACGGGCGTGGGGTTCAAGCCGCCGAGACCCTCTTCGTAGATCCCCAGGCGAACATAGTCGGGGGCCTGCCCACTGATGACATAATTGAGGCGCAGGGAGTCTTTGCCCTCGCCGTCGTGGTAATAGACATCGCGCGCGAAGATGTCCGGGGGCGCCTCTGGGCCGGTGGCGACGCCGGAGGGGAGTTTGCCGGAGCCGATCTTACGGACGAGGATGGGGTTCTTGCGGACGTGGGTGTGGCCGCCGACGTCGAAGGTTTCGTCATACCACGTGTCTTGCGGGCCGATGGTGTCGAGGAAGGATTTGAACTGCTCTTCGGCGCGCCCGAGGTTGAGGGTGGGATCGACCTGAAAACCGATCTGGTTCGCGAAGGCGCTGAAGCTGCCCGCGTTCGCCATGAGGACGATGTAGTCCTCGATGGGGCGCGTCGAGCGGCGGATGGCGTCTTTATCGAACCAGCCGAGGATGGTGGCGGCGGCGTCGAGGCGGTTTTTGTCGTAGACGAAGACGGCGTGGTTTCCCTTGTAGGAGGCGAAGAGGTAGAGGTTGTAGGGATCGACGACGATTTCGTCGGGCCAAGAGTAAGGGGCTTGGCGAGTGGCGGCGGCGAACCAGGTCACGCCCGGGCTACCGGCGTCGCTGGGGCGGTCGAGGGGTCGAACGATGACGCCAATATTGCCGCCGGCGTTCATGTTGGGGTCGCGGTCTTGGGCGGCGAAGGACTGGTTCTTGCCCAGCCAACTCACGTCTTTGACGGTGGCACTGAAGGTGTTGTTGAACAGGACATAGGCGAACTGCCCGTCGCGGCTGAAGGCGAGGGCTTCGGCCGAGTTGATGTCGAAGAGGCTGTAGGGTTGCTTGACCAGGAAGCGTTGGCGCTCGAGTTTACCGCCCACCGACTTCCAGACCCAGGCGGCATCGGCTTCGGGTCCGCCCTTCATCTCGTATCGCAGGATCTCGAAGATATTGCCGCCGGCCTTGGGCAAGAGGTCGACCGCCTCGTAGCCGCGCAGATTGGTCCGGTACGAGCGGACGCTGGCGGTGACAGAGGCGCGGCCACTCGGCGGCGTGAGGATATTCGTGTTGACCAGGAGCAGGCCGGCGCCTTCGTTGGCTCGGACGGCGACGCCTTCGACCTGGGACTGAGCATTGGGCACGTGGGCCAGGCCCCACGGACGCGGGCCGACGGCCAGGAGCGTCCCGTCGACACCGGCGTCGAGGCTCGAGATGAAGAGGTAACCGTCGGGCAGGAGTTCATCGGCGCCATACAGTCCGGCGCGGCCGGGCGAGGTGAAGAAGGCCAGGCGACCGTCGGCGGAGAAATCGACGTCGTTAAGGCCGGTGAAGCCGAAGGCGCCGAACAGATCGAGGGAGGAGGCGATGGCGGAGGGGGTATAGACCGCGCCGAAGGTTTTGGCTGGTTCGAGGTAGTCGTTGAGGTTGGTGCTGAACTGGTAGTAGGTGAGCTGGGGCGAGGAACGGTCGGTGGCGAAGCCATAGGGCGCGGTGGGGTGGATGGCGATGTGGAAGGGTTGTGTGCCGGGGCCGGTCACGATGCGTTGGATACCGGGCGCGGAGGGGTTAAGGTCGACTTCTTCGAGCGTGAGGGTATTGACGACCGATATGGTGCCTTCGCCGGTGTTGGTCACGAAGGCGTAGCGGCCATCGGGAGTGACGGCGACGTCGGTGGGGCCAAGTCCGACGGGGATCCGGGCCACGATGCCTGAGCTTTCGAGGATCAGAGCCGGATCGATCACGGTCAAGCTGTTGCCCAAGTCGGTCCGGACATACGCAGGGCCGGCACCGGCGCCGGGTGTGGCGGGGGTTTTGGCGATCTTGATCTCTTCGATGATGGGCACCCAATCCCATTCTGTGCCGGGCGGCAGGGCCGGCGCCACGGCGCCGAGGTCGAGCGTATCGCCCGGGTTGATGGGTGGGGTGGTCAGTTCCTGGCGGCTGACGCTGCCGTCGGGTTGGACGCGATAGACGCGGAGCTTGCTGGCCTCGGGCTTGGGGACGGGCAACCAGAGATCGGCCAAGAGGCCGGGGACACTGTAGAAGGGCGTGCCGGTTTCGGGGTCGACCTCGATCGCGCCGATTCGCAGGCTCATCGAGGCGGTGGCAAAGGCCAGGGACAACAGCGACGGCGAGAAGCCAAACGCAACCCCCTCGAGCGAATAGGATGGGTAGGGCGGCGAAGTGGTCCGCGCCGTCTGCCCGTCCGCCTCGACCACGAGCCGATCCACCAACTCCCACATCTCACGGTACTGACCCGGGCCCACCAGCAACCGGCCGGGTCGGAACAGGTAGATCGGGTCGCCTGGTTTCGCCCCGGCCGGCGCCGGCAAGGTCACGCCCAGGCCGTGTTCGAGGGTGGCGCCGCCGAGCCGAACCTCGAACGCGCCCGCGAAGGTGAACCCGCCCGGCGCCGCGTACGGCATGTCCGCCTCGGTGCGCGGGATGACCTCGACGACGGCGTCGCCGTCGAGGGCGCCCTGGGCGATGGCGATGGCGATGCCGTCGGGTGTACCCACGACGCCGCCCTGGGTCCCGATGATGCCCGAGTTCAGCACCGCCGGAGCGACCGTGACATGCGCCACCACGCTTTGGCCCTGGTGGACGATGGTAACGTCCGTTCGACCGGCGGCGCGGGTGGTGAGCAGGCCGGTCGGATCGATGGTGGCGACGGTCGAGTTGCCCACGTAGTACCTGGTGCCCGCCGCCGGCGCCGACCGATCCACGACGGCGGCGCCGTCGCCCAGCAGTTCGCGCACGAGGAATTGGCGGGTGGCGCCGTTGGGTTCGAGGGTTACGGAACTCGGATAGAACTTGAGCGTGCGGGGCGCGCCGCGTTCGCCGATGGTGACGGGTGTGACGGTGGTGAGCGTGTCGCGGTGCGCTTCGATCACGGCGATGCCGTCGCTCAAGGCCCACACCAGCCCAGTGGGCGACACGACCGCATGGGCCGGATCGGTCGAGGTGAACTGCACCATGCGGCCGGGCAGCGCCCGCGTCTGGCCGTCGGCAAACTCGCCCAAGACACCAATCGTCCGCGTTGTGCCGGCGGTCATTGCCAAGTCGCGCTCGTCCAACTGCAGGCGCACGAGCGCAGCCTCGACCACGGCGATCCGGACCTCGGCGGGCGCGGAGGTCAGGCGGCCATCGTCGGCTTGGACGGTGAAGCTCGCGATGCCCGTGAAGCCGGGCTCGGGATAGAATTGCACGGTACGACCATCGCCGACCGGGCTGACGGTGCCATGTTGGGCGGCGGTGACGATGAAGCGGAGGGGTTGACTTTCCGGGTCCGAGGCGGCCGCGCCGAGCGGGATGGCAACCGGCAGGTCGCGGTACGAGTTAGCGTGGATAGCGGCGATAGTGGGGGCGCGATTGGCCACAAAGCCGGCCCCGAGATCGAGTGGGCGGCGATCGGCATCGGTCACCTGCCCATCGCGGTTGGCGTCTGCCCCGATGCGATAGGCGGGTTGGCCGGTGACCGACCCGAGCGCGGCGTCGAAGGCGACCGCATCGCGCCCATCGAGCGCGGCGTCGCCGTTGACGTCGCCGGCCAGGTAGACTTCCAACCGGTACGACCCCGCCGCCTGCACCCCCATGAGGTCGAGGAACCGGATACCGGGTTCGTTGAGCGTCCAGAGGTAAACGCTGCGCGCACCGTCTCGGAGGGTACCCGAGGCGACCGCGCCGAGGATGGCGGCGACCGGTGGGGGACTGCCGGCGGGGCCGATGACCTCGACACCGAGGGTGATACGGCCGGAGCGGGCGGTGGCCAGTTCATGGGGCTCGAGGATGACAGCGAGCCGCGGGCTCGCGCCTGCCTCGAGCCTGAGGGTGCTGGGCTGGGCGAGAGCCTCGCGCAGCGGGCGCCAGTCGGCGAGGATGGGGCGCAGGTCGGACACGGCACCGTTCGAGTCGTATTGAACGCTGGTGCCCGGCCCGGCGCCGGCCGGCAGCGGTCCGGCGATGGTGGCGGTGAGCGGATCGCCATCGGGATCGCCGGCGCCGAGTTCGAAGGTGAGCCCGACATCCTCGAGGGTGAGGAACCGCGGCAGCGGCGTCAGGCGCGGCGGTTGGTTGACGGGGTCGATGCGCAGCGTGACGGTTTCGGTCGAGCGACCGGGTCCGTCGCTGGCGGTGAAGGTGACACCGTACTGGCCGGCCTGATCGTACGCGGGGGTCCAGTGGAACAGGCCGCTGACCGAATTCAGCGTGGCGCCGCGGGGCAGGTTGGTGGCTAGGAAGTGAATGGGTCGGCGTCGGCATCTGTGGCGCGCAGGGTGAAGGTCAAGGTCTGGCCTTCGGGGGCCGAGCGTCTGCCGATGGGCTCGAGCAGAGGCGCCGCGTTGGTGGGCCGCACGTGGATGCGGACGGTGCGGGTGTCGCGGAGGGCGTTGGCGGGGTTCCCGTGGCCGTCGTCGGCGACGGTCAAGGCGATGTCATGCGAGCCGAGGTCGGCGCTCGAGGGACGCCAGCGCAGCTCGGCCAAGCCGTAGACGGAGGTGGGGCGGAAGGTCGCGTTGGCGGGCAGGCCCGAGGCGGTATAGGTCAGGGGGTCCTCGTCGAGGTCGATCACGCGCACGGGGATGATCAGCTCTTGGTCGACCAGGGCGATTTGGTCCGGAACGAGTTCGAGGACGGGTTGGGCGTTATCCAGTTGGGCGGTGAGGACGAAGGTGTAGTCGCCACTGAGTGCGGCGGCGGGGTTGCCATTGCCGTCGTCGGTGGCCCGGACGGTGAGGACGAAGTTGCCGCGGTCGGTGGGGCTCGGGTTGGCGCGGATGCGGCCGGTGCCGTTGCCGCGATCGGTGAAGGTGGCGAAGGGGGGCAGGCCCGTCACGGTCAGGGTGAGCGGGCTGTTCTCCGAATCGGCGGCGGCGATTGTGACCTCGAGCGATTGGCCGGCGGCCACGGTCTGGTTCGGGATGGGCGCGACCACGGGCGGTGCGTTGTGGTCGAGGATGGTCAGGCGCAGCACCATCGAGTCCGAAGCGGTCACGCCGGTGCCGTCGGTGGCGGCGACCTGGAGCTGATAGCTGCCGTGTTGGGTGAAGTTGGGGCGCCAGACAAAGAGACCGTCGTCGGCCGCCAGGGTGGCGCCCACGGGCAGGTTCGCGGCGGTGAACCAGACGCGGTCGCCATCGGGGTCGTGAGCCTCGAGCGTGAAGCGGAGCTCGTCGTTTTCGCGCACGACTTGAGCGGCCGGCAATTCGAGCTGAGGCGGCTGATTCACGTTCAGCACGAGGATCTCGAAAGTGCGGGACACGCGCGCGAGGCCGTCACTGACGAACACCTCGATCCCGGGGTATCGCCCGGCGGCGGTCGAGTCGGGTCGCCACCGCAGGACATTGTCGCGCCCGTCGAACAGGGCGCCGGGCGGGAGCCGGTCGACGCCGAAGACCAACGGTTGATCGTCGGGGTCGAAGGCGGCCACGGGGAGCTCGAGCCATTCGCCTTCGGCGATCTGTTGGTTGGCGATGGGGAACAGGACGGGGACGGCGTTGGCGCCGGTGACATTGACGGTCCAGGCTTGGGCGGTGTAGCCGCCGCGGGCGTCGTAAGCGCGCAGCTCGAAGGCGGCTCGAGCAGCCGCCTGGGCGGCGGGTGTCCAACGGATCAGGCCGGTCTCGGCCTCGAACACCACGCCCGCCGGTCCTTCCCGCAAGACATACCAGACCCGGGTGCCGTCCGGATCGACCGCCTGGGGCGCGTACCGATACTCCTGGGCCACGGCGCCCGAGTTGGCTGGCGTGGATTGGTAGGTCGGCCGCAAGTTGACCGACACGGACGCCAAGACGCGCGGTTCGAGGTCCACACGCGCGCCGGTCGGATTTCGCAAGACGACGGTCCGCGTGAGGGTAGCGCCTGGGGCGAGGAGGGTATCGGGCGCGGTATGGAGGTCGAGGTACGGGAGCTGGGTATCGGTTTGGCCATCGGGCTCGAGCAGGCTCACGGCTGCGGCTTGGCTGGACGGGGCGTCGGAGCCGAGCCCGGCGAAGACGATACGGATCGGCGCCTGGAGGTTGAAAGGAAGGGCGTTGGTGAGGCTGACCTCGAAGGCGACGGTGCCAGCGGCGCGGTCGTAGCGCGTGTGGCTGAACTCGGGCGTGAGCGTGTCCGTCAACTCCTGCAGAACGACGAACTGGGTGACATGGTCGCGTTCGAGACGCACGCCCAGGTCGCTCTCGAGGGTCGCGCGGACGCGCAGCTCGTATTCGTCGGGGGGCAGAGGTTCGAAGCTCAACTCGACGGTGCGCGTGGCGGGATCGTAGACCGCGGCGCCGAGGGTGACCGGCCGGCCCGTGTTCAGGTCGGTCAACGCGTAGTGGGTCAGGCTCGACACCGCGCCCGGGTCGGCGCCGGTGAGCATGCCCGCGTTGAAGGTGACGGTGGCGCGGTTGACGATTGGGACCGCCTCAGCGCCGAGCGGGGGCGAGGTCGCGATTACCTGGGGCGGCAACACCGGGAAGAACACGTCCACCTGCGCGCTCGAGGTCGCGTAGAGGCGGCCGCCCGGGCCGACCTTAATGAACTCGCTGCGGCCGCCGCCGGTGGCGATGGGGACGGACTCGAGCGAGACCAGGTCCACCAAAGTGAGGGCGCCGCCGGTGTGAGAGACGAAGAGGAGCCCGTCGAGTTGCGTGCCCGGTTGGCCAAACGCCAACCCTTGCGGCGCGTCCTCGAAGGTGGCCATCACCTCGGGCCGGTGCAGGCGGTCGAACCGGACCACTTGACCTTGGTTCGGCCAGGTGGTGGCCCACAAGGTTCCGTCCGGGGCCAAGGCGAGGCTGTGCACGCGTGTGCTGGCGTAACTCGAGAAGGTGCGGGTGCGGGTTTGGAAGGTGGCGATGCCGTCGCGCGTCGAGAGGTAGAGGGTCGAGGTTGCGGCGTCATAGGCAAGGCCCAACTCGATGCCTTGGCCGAACCGGTCGGCAATCTGGCCCGTAGCCGGGTCGATCTGCAGGAGCGACCCGCCGCCGGAGGTGGCCCAAAGCCAGCCATCGGCGTCGAAGGCCAAGTCGTAAACCGGCTCGTCCAACACAGCCAGTGGCGCGCCTGCTTCGCCCCCGCCGACGCCGAATCGGTACAAGGCATTGCGACCGCGGCCGCCGCTGACGTAGACGGTCTCGCCGTCCGGGGCAAAGGCGAGTCCGAGCGGGCCAATCCCCGCGCCGGACTGAGGCATCCGAAGGGCGAAGCCAGCGGCGGTGAACGGCTCGAAGACGGTGCGGAACGAGGACGGTCGGTCTCGCCCTTGCAGGTTCGGGATTTGGAGGAGTGCCTGTGTAAACAACGGGTTGGTTGCGGGCACGCCCGGCGGTGTCGTTGTGGGCAACGGCGCTGGCGTGGTCTCGGGTGCTGTGGGCGGTGCGCCCAAGTTGACGCCAGCCGGGGTCAGGGGCAGGGCGACTCCGGCGGGTGGCGCTTCGAGGTTCCCCGCGGCGTCGGCAGCGAGCACGACGAACGCTACGGTGGTGCCCGGTTGCGCCTCGAACACGGCGCTGGTCTCGGTGGTCTGGCGCAGCCAAGGATTGAACGGCTCGCCATTGACCGAGGTGAAGACGCTGTAGTCCTTCACCCCAGAACCAGACGGATCGTCGGTGGCGGACCAGCTCAAGGCATAGGACCCGTTGGCGAGGCGTGTAGCCGTCCACTGGGAGGTGGGAGCCACGGCATCGAGCGTGTGCGTGACGACGTTGGTATCGAGCGGCGCAGCGTTGCCATAGAGGATGCGGGCGCTGGCGGCAATCTCCGCGCCGGTGGGCGCGTCCGGGTTGGCCTTAATGGTGTAATGGACCGAGCCGCCTTGGGTGCGGTCGACGTTCGGGAACAGGAGGCCCAGGGTGGGGTCGGTGGCCGGCAGGCCGGTCAGTGGGTCCACCGCGGTCAACAGCCACGTGACCAGGTTCGTGTTCACGTCCAGGCCAGCGGTCACCTGCAAGAAAATGCCGCGCTCGGCTCGCAGGTCGAACTCGCCGGTGAACGCGGCCCGATTCGGCGGCAAATGGACCACCAAGTCGCCCAACCGAATGTCGCCCAAGCGGAACGAGCGCGGATCCACATTCGGATCCAGGGCCTCGAGGATGCGGACTTGGGAGACGGGCGCGGTAGCGGTGGCTGGGTTTTCGAAGGAGATGGTATAGGGCAAGGGTTGATCGGCGGGCACAAACCGCAGGTCGCCAAAGCCATTCGGACCGGATAGGAACACGCTGTCGCTGCGCGCGCCGGTCAGGCCGAAGAACCGGCCCAGATTCGGCAGGTCGACGGGGACCTGCGTAACCTGCTGGCGTTCGCCCACCGTGATCCGGAACGCGGCGTAGTGGGTGCGGTAGGTGAGCCCGAGATCGAACTGGCTGAAGGGCGGAATGGCGGCGCTGCCGGTCGCCTCGGGATCGTGCCCGTACCAGCGGCGCACTTGGTTGAAGAAATCGACCAGGGACCCTGCGGCGATGATCTCGCCGCCGCGCGGCCCGCCGAGCAGCCCAGCGGCCAGCACCGACATCAGGCTCGCGAACTCGGGTCGATCGCGAATCTCGGGCGGTTCGTCTTGAGCGCGCAACAACCCGGTGTCAGTGAGCGCCGCGAGGAACAGGTTGCCCCAGGTCTGGGCGTCAGACGCCAGCGCCCGCAACCCCTGCGGGGCCGTGGTATCGCTCAGGATCCGACCGCGCAACGTCTCGGCCTGGCCGCGTTGGTACTTGAGGTACTCGGCGGTGGTCATGGGGGTGGCAGCGGCTTGGATGTAGAAATCGAAGGCGAGCGCTTCGAGTTCGAAATCGAACAGGTTCTTCAGGAAATCCGGGTCTTCAGCCAGGATCTCGCGCAGCGCAGGGTAGGTATCGGCGGTAAAGGTGAGGGCGGCATAGCCGCGGTTGACGAAGTCGAAGGTGAACCCGGGTGCCATGAGGTGGCCGCCCAGGTTCACGATGGGATCCAGCTCGACCCATGGGACCTGGTCGATTCGCGGCTGACCGCTGAGGTTGGTGCGAAAGACCAGTTTCTCCCCGGGAATCAACCCGGTCGGGTCTTGCGGCAGGCGCGGCAGGCCGAACTCGAGGTGCACATAGGGCGCATCGACGTTGGTCAGGCTGTATATGCCGACGCCGTACCAGCCGACCTCGCCCAACTCGAGTCGAGCGGGGCCGCCCAGGCCCACAGCCAGATCGAGGGGCAAGGCGTCCTCGACCAAGTACCGGTAAGGCACGCGCGAGACTTGGCCGTTGGGGTTGGTCACCTGCACGTCGTAGAGCCCATGAACGGCATCGCGCAGGTCGAACACGGCCACGATTTCGGTCGCGCTCGTGCGCAGGTAGTTGACCGGCACATGCTCGGCGAACTGCGGCCGGATCAACTTCACAGTCGCCGCCGGATCGAACTTGGCGCCGGCGATGCGGACGGTCACGTAGCGGCTGTCGCCGCCGGTGTCTGGGCGCACCTCGGTAATGCCAAAGGGCAACAGGCGCGCGCGCAGTTCGATGGTTTGGGTGGGGCCTGAGCCCGTTGCCCGCACGAGCACATAGTAGAAGCCGCGCTGGGTCGCCGGAACCAGCACGGTCTGGTCAGCCCAAAGATGTCCCGGATAAGCGGCGTCGTAGCGAATCGAGTCCGGCAACGCCTCGATACGCAGGAAGACCTCGTTCGCAGCGTTGTCTAGGTCACTGTCCAACACGACCTCGAGGGTCTCGCCGGCGGGGACTTGAACCCGGTAAAGCCGGGCTTGGTTGGCGGCGAGCGTGTCCTCGAGTGGGACGCCCAGGGTGAGGGTCGTCACGGTGACCTCGAGGACATCGGCCGAGGTCCGGGTGTTGTTGCGGTTAAACGCGCCTTCGTGGATGTCGTCGTAGATGTCCGCGCGCACGATCACCCGGTAATTCGCAGGCAAGGCCACCGGCAAGGCCGTCGCGAGTGTGGCGTGGTAGCTTTCGCCCGGCCCAAGCGTGACGGGCCGTTTCTCCGTGCCGCGCTCGGCGACGCCGATCAACCGGTCGCCGATGTCCCAGACAGCGTCGGCGACGACGAACACGTGGAAGCGGCCCTGGAGGCTCGAGGGGAGCGTGATGACTCGAGTCTCGGTGTACTGCGTGCCCACCGGCATGAGGCCGAAGTGCTCGAACTGGCCCAAATTCCGATCGTCGCCGTTACCCACAACGGTGTCCGCCGAGAGCAACACGCGGTCCACCCAACGATCGATTCGGCCCGCGCCCGTGCCTTCGTTGGACACCGTCCAGGACACGGTCAAGTCCACCGGATCGCCAATCAACAGGGGCGGGGCGGTGACCGCGCTGGTGCGCAAGTCGGCATAGGGCGCCAGGGCAACCTCGAACGCGGTCGAGGCGCCAACGTTGTTGTTGTCGCCGGCGCCTTCCGCGACTTCGTTGGCCGCGTCGGTCTGAACCAGCACGTAATAGGTGCCGGCCAAACCATCGGGCAGCGCGACGGTCGGTTCGGTTCGGACCGCAGCTTGGCCCGCTTCGAGGGCGCCTGGGTGCTCGCGGCGGAGCAGCAGAACGTCCTGGGCCGAGAGCACCGGGTCAACCGAGAGGAACAGGGCCTCGGTCCAACGCGACGGGCTCGGCCCGGTGCCGACGTTGCGCACCGTCCATTCGAGTGGGAATGAGCTGCCGGACTCGAGGTTGCCGATCGGGCCGATGTCTTGCACCACCAAGTCCGGGTGCGTCAGCCGCACCGGCGCAGCCGCGACACCCAGGTTGTTGTCTTCCTGGTCCCGCTCGAACACCTGGTTCTCCGCGTCGGTCACCACCACCAACCGGTAATCGCCATCCGTCCACGCGGGCAAGGTCACATGCGCTTGTCGTGCCCGCTCGCCGCCCACGGCCAACGTGCCGCTGAACTCGAACGTGCCGAGCTGCGCCGCGCCATTCAGGGTCCCGTCGGTGGACAGATAGACGCGGTCCTTCCAGGTGCGAGTGAGGCTCGCTCCGCCCGCGTTGCGCAACGTCCAATGGACAGTAACCGTTTGGCCGACGTTGGCCGTGGCGGGGCCCGTGACGGCAGCGACGGTCAGATCCGGCACGGGGGAGAGCGTGACGTTCAGCCGGTTGAGGCTGGCAGCCACGTTGTTGTCTTCGCCGCCCGGCTCGAGGACTTGCCCGAGCACATCCGTGACCACGAACACCGTGTACAAGCCCGCCGTCAAGTCCTCCGGCAACATGACCTTCTGCACCGTGCCGTAGTTCCCTAACGCCCCCAGCGCACCGCCATGCGCGAAGGTCCCCAGCACCACGTCGTTGCCGAAGGTCTCATCCGCCGATAAGTACACCCGGTCCGACCACGCCCGCGCTTCCGTGGGTGCGGTGCCATAGTTCGTCACGCGCCAAGACGCCGTGAGCTCTTGGCCGGTCCCGGCAGTGGCGGGGATGGTGACCGCCTCGACCCGCAGATCCGCCGGCGGCCGCGCATACTCGACACGCACGGGCCGGCTCAGCACGTTGTCGGTTTCGTTGCCTTCGAGCAACTGTTGGCCAGCGTCGAGTTCGAGGAAGAGGGTGTACGCGCCCTGGGCGCCCCAGGGCACGGTGGCGGTGACCTCGCGCAGGTAATTCCCGCCGGGAGCCAGGTTGGTCGTGGCGGCGGGCGAACCCAGTACCAGGTCGTCCAGGTTGCCCAGGAATTCGTCGCGACTGAGCACGACGCGGTCGGTCCAGGGCGCTTGGGCCGACAGGCCGCCGCTGTTGCCGACCGTCCAATTCACCGTGAGCGAGCTGCCCGCCGCGACGCTGTCCGGGACGGTCAGCCCCAGGACCTCGAGGTTCGGCAACGCCAAAGTTAACACGAACACGTACGTGTCCGCCGGCTCGCCGAACATGCCGTTGCCGTTTTGATCCATGCGATTGCCCACGGCGTCGGCAATCTGCGGGCCGACCGTGAACCGGTAGTTGCCCGGGACCGTTTGGGCGGCAAAGCTCAGCCGATAATGGGTGGCATCCAGGCGTTCGAGTTGGCCAACCGCGAGCGCGCCTTGGGGCCCGACGACTTGCACATCGGTCAGGTCGAAGGAATCGCCCCAAACCGGCTCGCTGAACTCGAGGGTCACGCGCGCGAAGGGGGCCTCGAGTGTGCCTGCCGGTGTGTGCGACACGATGCGCGGGCCCGTGTTGTCGATGGCGAATGTGCCGGTGTATACGTCCTCGAGTTCCTCGCCGTCCAGCGCGTCGCCGTCTTGGTTCATTGGCACCCCTGCCAGGTCCAGGATGTGCGGACCGACCGTGAAGGAGTAGTCGCCGGTGGCTGATTGGGCCAGGAAAAGCAAGCGGAAGGTGACCGGGCTGACCTGGACCACGTCGGTGACGCCAAAGGTTCCGTTGGGACCGGTAAAGCGCACATCCACGGGAGTGAACGTGCTGGCCCGAACCGGCTCGCTGAAGGTCAGTTCGAGGGCGGTCACCGGGGCCGCCACGGTGCCCACGACCGATTGCGCCACGATGGCCGGCCCCACTTCGTCAATCTGGAACCGGGCCTCGTACCGGTCCTCGGGTTCGCCCGGTGTGCCGTCGCCGTCCTGGTCCATCAACCGGCCGGCGGCATCCCGGATGTCAGGGCCGATGAGCGCCGTGTACATGCCCTCGGCGGTCACAGTGTCGAACCACACGCGGTAGCGCGTCTCGCCCATCGGTTGGACTGCGCGAATCGGGATGCGGCCGGCTGGTCCGACTAGCCGAACGTCAAGCGCGCCAAAGCTGGCTGGCACGATCGGGACCGAGAAAGTCACGTCCAGACGGTCGGTTCCCTGGCCGATGACCCCGGCGGGTTCGTGGCTCACGATCCGCAACGGCTCGAGCCGGATGCTAAACGCGCCTAGGTAACTGTCTCCCACGACGCCGTCGCCATCTTGATCCATGCGGTTGCCGGCCAAGTCTAAAATGTCCGGCCCGACGCGCACGGCGTAGTCGCCATTGCGGGTGATGGCCTCGAACTCGAGGCGGTAGAGCGTGGGCGAGAGGGCTTTGACGGCGAGGACTTGGCGGGCGGGAACCAGGAGCGTAGGCACTGTGGTTACGCTGAGGCCTCCGTTCGCCACATCCACACTCGCCCGGTAACTGAGGACGAAGAAACCCGGCACCCGCACTGTGCCCAGACTGATGCGCTCGAGAATCGCCGTGTCCGACCGGGTAAAGCTGCTGGATTGAATCGGTTCGGAGAAGGCGACCTCGAGGCGATCCACGGCGGCGCTCGAAGTGCCGGAGGGCGTTTGCGCCACCACTCGAGCCCCCGTCCGATCGATGGTCCAGCCAAATTCGTAAATGTCGTCGGGCGTCTCGCCCACGGTCCCGTCCCGGTCTTGGTCCATCCGGAGTCCGGCGGTCGACTCGAGGGCCGGTCCCAGGCGCACTGTGTACTGGCCTTCGGCGGTCGGGGCGGGCCAGATCGCGATCTGGTAGGTCTTGGCGTCGAGGGGGCGCACCTCGTGAGCGGCAACGGGCGCTGGACCCAGGATCTCGAGATGCTCGAGCGTGAAGGTGTCCGGCCGGATCGCGTCCGAGAACCGGACATTGAACTGGATGCTCTCGCCCAGTTCGCCGGTCTCGAACAAGTGCCGGACCTGGTCGGCGCTGAGCGTGCGGCCGACTATGCGCACTTCGTCGATCAAGCCAGGAAAGAAGTTACCGCAGCATTGCTCGGCTCCGATCAAGGCGCGATTCGACGTCCCCACATAACCCGGTTCGACGGGCGTCGACGCCTTCAACTCGCCATCGACATAGAGGCGCGCCGTGGCGCCGTCATTGGTGCCGACCACGTAGTGCCACTCGTTGGCTGCGGGGCGCACGCCGGAACCGAGGGTGAGCGTGCAACCTCCGGGCTGCCGAATCGCCAGCCCGAACTCGCCGCTGCTCAGGACCAACGCCCAGTCTGCGCAGTCGTTCATCCCGCCCACAATCGCCCTTCGCCCGGCCGGCAAGTCGCTCGCGTTGACCCAGGCAGCCAGCGTCCAGCGACTGCCCGGATTCCAGGCCCCCAAGTCCACCGAGTCATCCACGCCGTCCAACCAGAAGGCCTGGCCCACCTTCCCCGGGGCGAACGTGGCTCCGTTCCGAAGTGTTCCATGGAGATTGCCCAGGCGGTCGCTGGCGTTGCCTTCGCCGGCCCATAGACCGTTCAAGGGAGCGCTAGAAGCTTGGACTCCGACGACATAAGGCCCGCTGCCAACCTGGGGTCGAGCACTAAGCCACCCGTCGTAGTCGACCCAGTCGCCCGCCGGGTGGCCCGCTGGGTTGTCATTGATGCGGCCGTCCGCGTTCGAGGTGTTGTGAGGCCCGCCCGAGTCGCCCCACCAGTTGCCGGTGGCGATGACGTGCTCGAAGTCCCCGCTACCGCCGTACCCGATCGCCGAGTTCGAGCCCGACAGCATCGAACCCGTCACCGTCAATCGTTGCCCGTTCGCGATCGAGAGGCCGTTGAGATTCCCGGACACGAGCAGCGACGTCAACGTGGCCGACCCCTGTTCGACGTGCAGGCCGTAGCTCTCGTTTTGAACCAATTGCCCAGCCGTCCCGGAGCGCGTCGCCTGCGACCGAGTCGTCTTCGCGACTGGTGAGGACGACAGGCCGCGCGGCGGTGCCCTGCACATCCAAACGCCCGTCCACTTGCAGCATCTGCTCGCGTGCCATCTTGAGCACCACGCCGGCCTCGAGGGTCAGCGTGGCCCCCGACCCCACCTGGAGGTTGCCGTCGGTCACGTAAGCGAAGTCGTGCGCCGGCAAACGCAAGTCCGTGGTGTAACTGCCGCCCTGGAGGATGTAGCCCTGATAGCGGTTTTGGGTGGCTGTCAGACCGCGCAACTGGGGCCGCGCGCTGACGTCTTGGTAGAACGGCCAGTCCCCACCGCCCAACGCCGTCACCTGCTCGAGCGTGGGCGCGCCGCCATACATCCCGATCGCGACGCCGTCCGCAGAGAGCACCTTCACCTGACGCAAGGTCGCGTTGGATCGACTGAGCTGGAGCGAGAGGCGGCGCGCGCCGTGGCCGCTGTAGTAACGGTTGCCCGCATACCGCACCTCGACATACTCGAGCACCGAGGCGTCGGAGCCGTCGTTCAGCACGATCGATTGCCAGTCGCCGGACAAGGGTTCGTCTCCGGCGCCGTTGTTGTTCGAGTCCCCGCCGGCCGAGTCGTCGCGCCAACTGGTGAAGACGATCGGGCGCTCGGCTGTGCCTTTGGCGGTCAGCGTTCCGTCGATTTGGACCAAGCGTTCGTTGCCCAGCTTGAAGATTTGGCCCGGCACAATGGTCAGGGTAACGGCCGCCGGCACCACCAGATCCGAGTCCAAACGCATCGGCAAACCGCCGCCGTCGAAGGTGCGATCGCCCGCCAAGGCGCTGCCGTACAGGCCCACGACGTCCGCTCCGGTGTCGACCGCGCGCAAGCCCACCAACACCGGCGCAGCCGCATAATCCACGTAGTACGCCGTCCAAGCCGACCGCTCGACGGTGACCTGTTCGAGTCGAGGGGCGCCGGCTGCGATGTTGACCCCGAGACCGTTGGCGTCGCGGACTCGGGTGTTGCGGAGGACCGGCGCGCTGCCGTTGATGGTGATGGCATGATCGCGGTTGCCGTGGTCATGGTAATAGCGGTTGCCTGCATACCGCACGTCCACGCGATCCAGCACGCTGTCCTTGCTCGTGGCCTCGAACCTGAGGTGGCGCCAATCCCCCGACTGCGGCGCGGTCGCTCCGTCGTGGAAGGTGTCGCCCAGGGCCGTGTCATCTCGGCGGGAGGTGAAGACGATCGGCTGGGTCAGCGTGCCCGCCCGGAGGTAGAGAGCATCGTACCAGTTGTCCAACGCCACCGGGCTCGTCCAGGCCGGGTCGGCCCCCAAGTCCTGGCTGAACGCGTACCCGCGCGCCCCGCGCACCGTGACGCGATCGAGGGTGGGAGCGCCGCCGCTGATCCACACCCCGTGGTGGTCGACCGTCTGAATGCGAACCTGTTGGGCGGTGGCCCGGGTGTTGGTGAAATAGAGCGCCGCCCGATACTCCCCGTGACGCGGGTGATAGAAATTGCCCGCGTAACGGATCTGGACCTGCTCGAGCACCGAGTCGTCGCTGCCCGCATTGAGGTAGATGGCCTCCCAATCGCTCGAGTCCGGCGCATCGGCGGCGCCGTTGTTGTTCGAGTCGCCCCCGACGGTGTCGTCGCGCCAGGAGGTGAAGACGATGGGTTGGGCCGCCGTTCCCACCGCGCGCAGATTCCCTTCGAGCACCAACTCGAGCTCCTGGTTGAACTTAACGACTTGACCCGGCACCACCGTCAGCGTCGCACCTTGCGCCACCTTCACACCCCTCACGTTCAACCTCAGCACCGCCCCCCCAAAGTCCCAGGTCCGATCCGCCGCGATCTCGCCTCCGGTCAGGCCGTAGCCGTTCCAGCCGGACTGGGAGGCGCTGAGCTGTTGGTGGATCGGGTCCGCCGCGATCTCGGCGTAGAAAGCACTGCCGCTGGCCCGTTGGACGGCCACCCGCTCGAGTCTGGGCTTGCCCGAGGTCAGGTAAACGCCCGTGCTGTCCACGTCCCGGACCAGCAGGTCCCGCAGGACCAGGTCCGCCCCGTCCACCTGAATGGCCGGGCGCCGCTCGCCGTGCCCGGGGTAATAGAAATTGCCGGCGTAACGGACCTCGACCCACTCGAGAACGGACGAACCTGAGCCAGGCCTGAAATGGATCGTCTCCCAGTCGCCCGGCCGGCCGTCGTCCAGACCCGGCCCGGTCAGGTCCACCCCGGCGCGGTCGTCCCGCCACGAGGTGAAGACGATGGGCGCCGCGGCGGTGCCTTGGGCCAGGAGCGTGCCGTCGCCATCAAAGTCGATCCCGATCCGGCCGGCGTCATTAACCGTTACCAGGAAGGTCGGCTGGTTCAGGCGCGTCAGGTTGTCCGTGCTCGATGCGCCCGTGTCGCTTGCCTCCGCCAACTTCAGCGAGATCAGCGCCGGTCGCGTCAGCACCTCGAGCGGTCCGCTCGCGTAATCGGTGCCCCCCCCGAGTTGGTTGCCGGCCAGATCGCGCACCCCGCCGGCGCCGCGCACGCGCACCTGGTAGAAGTCCTCGGCCAGAGCGCGGTCGAACTCGAGCCGCACGACGCTCGTGAGCGGATCGAACCCCACCCCCTGCAAGCTGTCCGTCGCGTCGAGCTCGTTGCCGTCGCTAAAAGTTCCGTCCCCACCGCTGGCCAGCACGCTGTAGTGCCCAACCGCGGTGACGCTGGCCGCATCCAAGCCGCCCGAGTCCACCAAGGTCAGGAACAGGCTCCTTCGCTCGATCGGCGGGTTGCCTGCCACCCAGCGAGGGCGCGTTGACGGGTCCGGCGACTCGAGCAGACCGTCTTCGCCCGAACCGACTCGGTCCACCACCACGGTCCCCAGACCGGCGTCCAAGCGCCAATGCCGCGCTAAGTCCGGTTCGGTCCCCTCGAGTGCGCGCGCGAGGTCGCTTCCGATCTGGGCTTCGGTCCGCGCGACGGTCCAGAGCCGGACCTCCGCCAATTCGCCTTGATAAAAGAGTTGGGTGCCGCTGCCACTGCCGAAGTAACCGTCGGCTTGCACCCCTTGAACCAAGGCCTCCGTCTTGGTGCCGGCAGCCCGACCGTCGATGTAGGTGGTGACCGTGCCGCGGTCGAACACCGCCGCCGCATGATGCCAACGCCCGTCGTTGAGCCCCGTCCCGAAGGCGCGCGTGTCGTTGCCCGAGTCCCCGTCGAACAGGAACAGCACCGAACCCACCTGGAAGCGGTTCAGGTACAAACTGATGCCGGTCCCGGCCAGGTTCTGCAGCACCAACTGGTCCGCGCCGCTCGACGCGGTCTTGAACCAGACCTCGACCGTGGCGGCGTCGCCGAACCCGACCGCCGCACCCCGCGGGATCCGCACGAAATCGTTCGCCCCGTCAAACGCCAGGACGCGCCCGACCCCGATCCCGCTCACGCGCGGCCCGGTCCAGTCGATCGTTAGGAGCGTCACGAAGGGGTCCGGTGCGCCGTCCTGGTCCTGATCCAGTGGCGTCCCGTCCAGCCCGCGCAACCCGGAGTTGGCATCGCCCCGGACCGTCAACTCGTAGAGCCCCTCCCGCAACGGCTCCGCGATGCGCAACTCGATCTCACGGCTCCCCTCCGTGTACACCGGACTTAACTCGACCAGCACATCGTCACCGCCGCCAGGCAAACGGTCCGGGCCCAAATCGCTTAGCGTATACGTCGTCGCCTCACGCGCCCCCTCAGCCATCACCGCCCGATCCAGATGCAAGGTGATGACCTGGAGATCCGTCGCACTCGTTGGAGTCGCCGGAGTCACTGTATCTAGTTTGGGTCCCATGCCCACAGGCCCCCCATGCAGCGCTATCCCGCGCCGGGACGCGTCACCTGACACCGATAGGGCAGGGGCGCCAACGGCCGCTGCGGTCTCGAGTGGGTTTGACTCCGGCAGGGCTGGGGGACCGTTGGCCGCATGGAGTTCCTCGACCAACCGCGCGGCCGCCGAGTCGACCTCGACCGCGGCGGCGCCAGTCGCATGGCGCGGCGCCGATGGAACGGCGGCGAGCCGAACCGAGCGGATCGAGCCGGTCGACTCGCTCACGGTCGGCATACGATCCGTCGTTTGCTCCAACCCTTCCCTTTCCTCCACCCCGCCATCGCCGGTCGCCCCAGGGGGTGCCAACGAATCTGGACCTCGGCCGACGTCGTTCAGCCCCGAATCGGCAGCCGTGTCCGTCTCGTTTGGGAGCGCCTCCGTAGCGACGCCTGCCAGACAATCGAACTGCCAACCCTCGGCCGACGAGCCTGCGAGCCCGAGCGCCGTGCCTTCGGACGGCTGGTCCGGTTCGACCGTCGACCACTCCCACGCGGCGGTCGGCTCTGCCGTATCCGCCCCGCTGCGGTCGGCCGTCTCAGGCAGGTAGCAGGCGGTCCCTAGGGCCTCCCCGCTCAGCAAGAAGCGGGGTTCAAGCGCCTCCAACTCGTGCAGGTCGCGCCGGGTCAGCATACTGATGAGTCACTGAGATGGACTACGACTCGGCGGTAGGGCGCGCAGTCCTCTGCGCGCCGCGGCTTCCTGTGTCCACAGTGGTTTACGGCGCGCAGAGGACTGCGCGCCCTACCTGCAAGGTGTCGTCTATCCCGACCTCTCATCAGTAGGCTTGCACCGCCAGGCTGGCGCGCGCCGGCATGCGCCTTGGACCATTTCCCCCGCAAGCAGATCAAACCCAAACCGACGACGAAGAGCGTAACAGCGGCCGGTTCGGGGATCACCACCACTTGGGCCGTCGCGAAGCGTAACTGCTCGTCGAGCGCCAGGCCGGTGGCATCGATAAAGACCTGCTCGGCCGGCCCCAGCGTGCGGAAGATCTCGAGCCTGAGCTGGTAATCTCCCGGGTTGACGCAGTTCAACACAAACTCAGCCAGGGACCGGCCCGAGTAGTAGCGGATCGGATCGGCGAACACGTCCACCGTCCCCTTAACCGCCGCGTAGCCGTCCCCCGTCTCGCGCAGCGCTCCCCGACCCAGCACGCCGTTGTAGTCCAGGTCCGCCGGTGTGTAGATCAAGTCCTGGTTCGGCACCTGGCCCATCTGGGGGCTGAATATCAAGCGCACGCCGAAACTGAAGAAACCCACCGGCGCCGTGGATTGAACCTCGACACCCACACGGAACGGCACATTCAACTGCGCCACATATAACGGCCGATCGAACCCGACCACCACCTCCTCCGCCAACAGCGACACCGCCGCCCCCAAGGGGAGCGAGATCAGAATGCCCAGCCCAGCGTTCACATCCAGCCTTCGAGGTTTTGCCCGGCGACCGCAGCAGGGAGGCAGTCGCTACAACATCGATTGAGGCTGTTCCAGGCCCGACCCCTGCTGTCAAAGCATCTTTCGAGGTCTTTCGGAGTCCTTCGGAGGCTAACCATCGTCCCCTGACGCATGTTGTGACCAGGTCAAACCCGGGGGTGGGCATCTTGGCTGCGCGGCAGCAGTCGAGCCCCTCGAGGCTTCACAAAGGGGCGCGGGCATCTTGCCCGCGGGGCTTTCGCCGAGAGGTCCAGGTGCCGAGCCGTCGGGCTGGCTTAGAAACCAGTTGGTCATTCCCCAGGCCTCATGGCCACTCCCCATGACCCCGGTAGAGGTAGGGCCGGACCGCCGGGCCGGCCGCTCGGGCTCGGTGACCTGCTCCGTTCGGCGCGCCCAGCTACCGATTTATGCGGTAGGGCGGAGGCTCCCCATGAATCCCGGTAGAGGTAGGGCCGGACCGCCGGGCCGGCCGCTCGGGCTCGGTGACCTGCTCCGTTCGGCGCGCCCAGCTACCGATTCATGCGGTAGGGCGGAGGCTCCCCATGA